>Ga0114933_10002348_pt1 | contig 19798 bp, 24 predicted proteins | sample 4SBtaG_FD_89691 | JGI IMG/M metagenome (GOLD analysis project Ga0114933, IMG submission 89691) | Deep subsurface microbial communities from Kolumbo volcano to uncover new lineages of life (NeLLi) - 4SBTROV12_W25 metaG | ecosystem: Environmental > Aquatic > Marine > Volcanic | place: Kolumbo... | reverse complement strand
TTTCCCCGAAACGTGTACTTTACACGTATCACCTTCGTTGTACGTTATTCCAGGATCCCATAAATCATCGTATTCCCATTTCCTTGTAAGTTTTTCTTGTTCCTTCAATAATGTAGGTTTTGCGTTTGGATCTTCTTCATCAGGAACCTTGGAATAAATCGAATTTTCCAATAAATTAATCAAACATGCTACCTCTGTGGAATCTTCACTCGGTGCACAAGACAATTTATTTGTTGATGTGTGACGATATAACATACATTCATGTTGATGCTTAAATGTCGTTTGGTCTGGGTCAACATGTGTTTTAGATAGTTCGTCGTTCAATGTTGGATTTACTAACTCACCATCTATGTAAAAATTCAATTCTTTGTGTAGTGGCCGTGAATGTAGTAGAATGTTGACTGTATCATATAATATTTGACTTCTGGCAGTATTTCTACATCTTTCAATGGATCTGACATTTAAATCAAAATGTTTTTCCAAATACTCTTGTATATCATCAAATATTAAAAAATCCGCATCGGAAAGCCCACAATCGATGTCCATCATAGCACTAACCAATGCTACGTTGCGATTAATCCACCACATCGTGTGTATAAACACATTGGTCTCTTGTTTTCGTAGTTCACTTTGTGATGCCTGTGCCGATTTCATGTACGAAACACCTTTGTTTAATCTTCTTTTTTTGGTTATTTGTGATAGGTATGCCCTGTCATTTACAGCATTTGATCTGGATTTCTTTCCTTGGTTCGTATTGGAAACGGTAACAATGGAGAGTATAACATGTATAACTTTTTCGATCCATTTACTTTTATCCTTGTCAAATACCGATATGGTTTTTTTCCCTTCTTGTTCGGATAAAATGGTTTTTTCCATTTCTGTTTTGGCCATAGCTATTGGGTTGGATCGAACGTTCGCTCCACCATCACGCAAAGGATCTGGTTCGTTGCGTATTTTGATCATAAACAATTTGTCATCACCAAAGAAATGTGCCATTGTCGATTCATTGGACACTTCTTGGCAGACACCAGGTGGAAAGCATCGTTTTAGCGCATGAAATAATTCAGTTTTTCCTGTGCCAGGGTCACCTGATTGGCATGTGTTGGTCTTGTCGCGTATTAGTAAATAACAACACGTGGAGTTCATGTACAATGTATAAAAATCACATTGCAGTGTGCTCAAAAACAAATAATATTCGGCACCACTCAACATCCAACTCATAAAGTTGTCTTGAAAGTGCATTTGACTGCTTGCATTTGGCATTTCAACAAAAATTTGATTAAAATTTTCTTTCTTCAAATTCTTAGCTGCGTTGATAACGCCTTGCATACCTGGACCAACATTGCAATTGCCAATACCATCGAAAATAGGTTTTACATATTCAAGAGCTCTAGTCATACCTTCGACTCTTGCATTTTTGCGTTGACCTATCGTCTTGCAGTCTTTAATCAAATTGTTAAAAAAAGGCAACAAATGTTCGTGTGCCAGAGCACGTACATACAGAAAAGTATTCGACGAACCTGGAAGAAATATTTTTCCCTGTATACCATTTGTCTCGTATTCGTTCGGATTTAAATTTGGATAACTTTGACCATCCAAGGAATAAGACATTGCTGGATGAATAACAATTTCTGTTTGAAAATCTGGGTGGGTTCGTAACGAAGATGGCAATTGTGCCAAAGGCACTGCTGCTGTTGTTTTAGCTGCCACTTGTTTGCCTAAATTTCTTTCAATTGTGGGGTAAACTAGCGATCGATAAATATCAATCCTTGTTTTATCCATGAAATATTCTTCTTGTAAATCTCTAATACCAGCTATTACGAATGAATCTCGGAACTCGGGCAATGGTTGAAAATATTTCATATCAGGTGAAAAATAATTCGTGTAGATAAAGCGCCTTTCATCTGCGTCTTTTGGATACAAACGTGGCAAATGATTGACCCGTAGACCTGTCACACCTTGATCACCAATACCATGAATAACTTGTTGCCATTGCCCTACTGAAAGTACCTTTGTAGGGCGCACAGGGTTGTCTTTATGGTGTAAAACCGTGTTGTTGACCATGTTTAAATCGCGAAATGTACCTTTCCTTTGGTAAAGAGCACTGCCAACGGTTTCCCCAAAGGAACGATTATTATTGATTTGTCTCCAAACGTCATCGTATGCTTGATCTTTTTTCTTTCGGCCGTTTTTGGATTTATCTAAACGAGTAGAGGCAATCCGATCAGCAATAGAATTGTTAATATTGCCTTTCGCTCCTAATTCTTGTATAATCCATATACGATAAGCAGTCGTATTGGATGGGTCTTTTTTACCACGCAGATATTCAAGCAATACATAATTTTGCCCTTTGTTGTTCGTAACCTCCGTCAAGGCTACATCATACGCCGCCATTTGAGTATTGTATTCTTCCATTGTAACAATATTGTAATCATTTTCTTCGATATAACTGGTCTGGTTTGGAAGCGTCATAGAATTAAAATCATCGGACCTACCACGATATCTACCGTTTACATATGCTTGATATACCACTTTAGGTTCTTCAGGTGCAGAGATAGTGGTTTCGTTGGTTGGGCCTTCTGAATCTTCACCATTTTCGTTCGTTTTTTCTGATAAGGTTTGTTTTATTAACATATCTAACCCCGAAAAGGCTAGTAATTGCCATAATCCAATTTTTACAAAATCCTGCGGTTGGCTTTTGTCTGGTTGTCTGGGATAGAATGCTAAATGACTGGTGGAGTCCGTAAAAGTGTTCGAATCAATTGTAGCAGCAACATGTGCTTGAACGCGTAAACCTGCACCATTTTTCGCAAATGCATTGTTGTCTAAGAAATTGCTAATTTCCCAATTGGTGGACGATAAAGTATTTAAAACTGCTCTTCCATAAGAAACTACTTTAGATGAGTTGGCCATTTATGGTACGTCTATGACAATCGAACAAATATCTTATAGTACAATAAAAAATATTGAAGTTTTCTTCTCACTTTTTTTAAGGTATTTTTTCTAAAAACACTTATTGTATGAAATATTGAGGAATAGAAATATTTAATAGGAAATACTTCCAAAATTCTCACTTTTTATACTCGAAACACTACTAATGGGTGCTATTAAATTAAACAGTGCTTCAGGGTGAATGGTGGAGGCTTGTGTCTTCGGTAATATTTCACCGTGTTTTAATGCAGTTGTGACTAATTCACTACAAAAATAACGACTTCGAAAGCCAAATAAAGTTGGCCATGTACCTTGTATTTTCATTAATGGGAGTAAATAAAACCCTAATGCATTAAATTTACAACCTCGTTGTTGCATACAAAAAGATTTAACTTTTGCGTATGAAGCATCATCTGTCCATAAACTTCTAAAGAACCATACTCTGGAGAATTTTTTTTTATGCCAATGTACTGTTTTGCCATAACAAATACTACATGCATAACCATCTGCCTCTGTATCTCTGAACCAAATTTCAACGTGGACAATAGGTGCAATTTTTCCATTTCTTTTTCTGTTTGTTGTTGGTGCTACCGCAGCAGCCACACGATTCAACCAATTGTCTTCTAATGCTTCCGAGGTGATGTCCAGAAAACAAAGAATAATTTCCTTCATCTTTGTTTAACTATAAAACTATCCTATATATGCAACACGAATATTGTTAGAAATGACAACACGAAATACTATAACGAAAAATAACCCAATAATAGGATGGTTTCAGTATAGTAAACGTTTCAGTAATTTACCACGGCACCGTTTGGCATTGCCGCACTCAAACCCATACATAGGGACATTTAAACATACGAAACAAAGTATTAGCGCAATAGAATATAATTACAACATCCCAGTTGAATCTTTATTACTTTATTTTAAAACTTTTACACACACAATCACAAGATCTATAGGCTGCCAAACAAATTTTGATGATTCTGCTTTCATTGTTGTGGAATTTCCGTACAAAAGTTAGGAAAAATTGCATGCAATAATGCTGTAGCCTGGTCCAGTATCTTTTTTTTTTCTGGTGTTAAATTTTCAATGTTAATTGTCAAGTTAATCGGTAATTCGTGTACATTTTGCGTTGACATATACTTAACGTATTGATTTAATTGGTGTTTTGTTGTCTTTCTTTGCCACCCTGGAAAACGTTCGTATCGTTTCTTCTGTTGCTTAAAAATGTTTAAATCAAAATAAGCTTGAAAAGACGAGACAACAAATGCATCATCTCTTTTGTTAATCACAGTGTTTAACCATTCTTTGTGTAATGTATGCGGAACGTATGGCAACATTAATTGAAACGAATGGGTATGAAACAAATATCTGTTGCTGATAGAAGTATGTTTGTTTTTTTCAAAACATTTATCCCAGTGCTTTTTTAGCAACATTTCTGGCTCCCTAGAATCCCATCTCCACAGACAGTGGAAATAATCGTTTTTTTTATTTTTTAATATAAAGACATGTTCAGGGCCCACCACCGTGTCTTGTTTCACAAATTGTGCTGGCCACAAGATGGTACAACCTGTAAATACACCAGTTGAAAATGTATAATTAAATAGTTTAAAATTATTGCTTACTGGTAAAGGAAATATACTCGACATAGCAGAGCGAGCTTCAAAACACTTATAAATGACTCGCGCACACTCTTTGTATATGTTGTTGAAGAATATCATTTAAGTCTCCATTGTAAACTAAACTTCTGTAGCGTTTTAAGGTGTTCAATTCTTTCCAAATATCAATTTGAAAATAAGTTAACTTTTCTTTCTTCAATGTAAACGTTTTGCAACTTTTGTCTTTGTTAAATGCCCAATAATAAATGTAGTTACTGTCACCACTAAAATTATCATCCCCGACCCATACGTGAAATGGTACGAATTGATAGTTCTTCAATGGTTTGATACAAAACCCTCGACACCAACTTGGTAACAAGTTCGTTTTTCGCTGGTACTCTTGAAAAAGCAATACATTCATGTGAGTAATTGCATCAGATAACATGTCAATATACAATTGGTCAGTCTCCAACAACTTCTTTCTCAAGCGTGGTTTTGTGTAACACATCACGTCTGGGTATACATATGGGTGTATTTCATTTCTTGTATTATAACATACAGCTAATACTTCTTGACCAACAAAGTAAGGCTTTGGGCAATAATTTTTTGATGCATAAGTCGAAGTATAACCAGGTAAGAAAACGTATTCGTTACTCTTTTCCTGTAGATTATTGTAATCAACCACATCTAAATCATTGAAATATATAATATCATCTTCTGACATAGGCATAGGTGGCGTTTCAGATCCTTTTGGTTCTGGTATTTCTTGCACGCAATATGGTGCATTTTTCGACACGTAAAACGGATTGTATCGTGCTTCTTTTTGTTTTATGTTTAAAAATGCTTGCTCCATATATCTTCCAGTATTGTAAATATTGTACGCCATTTGGTCTAAAAACACTATTTGTACTTCAAGTGTTATGAATTTGCCTATCAATGATCTTGTTAGTATAGCAAACCTATGGGTTTTGAATTTACAAAATAAAAATATATTGAAGAAGGAGTGGGAAGTAAAAATTATAAACAAACAACAAAAAATTAAATACAAAAGTAATAATAAAATTTCAAATATTAAATTAGAAGCATTACTGGAGCAACATATGTTGGCATACATTCACAACCTCTATTTAAAACATAAAACATGATTTCAATGACATATACTCTTCTGTCTGTAAAAACGTCTCAAACAATTTCCCATTTTCTGGTAGCGTAAAACCACAATAATAATGATCCCGTTTCTTTTTCATGAAATTCGCATGAACCTCCAGCACATACTTTGACAGCAATTTTCTCTTTTCTAATGTATCTATAACTTTCGATCGTTTCTGTCGTTTCAAACATGCTCTGCCGTCTAGAAAATTATACAAATCTTTCGTCGAAAAATAATAAAGACTACTAATGTATACGACGACTGTTTTGGTGGTCTCGTCATACTCTTCGCATAATTCCACCGACCATGCATTCGCGAGGCAATCTATTGCATTAAATTTGTAACTATCTGTCAACAAATTGCAATATGTTTGCCTGTCCCAATTTATGGTACTCAACAGACAGTCAAAATGAGGCAACTTCGGGCGTTTAATGAATTGCCACCTGTAACTATAATAGTTTAACTGTTGTAATAACCACCCTACAAATAATTGAATAGTATCTTGGTGATGCAATGCTTCTTTTACTACGCCACCGTCAATTCTACCTTTAAATCTTTTAGCATCTGCTGTAAACGAAATGCCATCTAGTGCAGTTAATGTGACTTCATCATCTAATACGGTTTCTATGCGATAGTCTTTCTGAATCGTAAATTGTTTTTTATCAATACTTGCAGGTGAAATTTTACAACAATCGTCATAATAAGACATTGCGCGCGGTAACTCTTCGAATAAATTGACAAACAAACCACCATAATAAATATTATTAAACCTGTAATTATTGTCATTGTGATTCATCAAGTAGATTGTATGCAACGTGTGTAACTTACTGAAAAATTTATGACATCTATAACACGGGTTATGTTTATTGGTATGTGTACATTCAATCCAGCCATTTATGTGCTTTACGTCATTAGGTATTTTGCGTGGTATGCATTTAACACAACATCCAGGGTCAATAAATGGTTCGATTGTAGTGTCTAATTTAAGGTTTTTCTTATTTCTATTCATAGTCTAAAAACGCTTAATCGTCGTAATTGGTGAAATCATTGAAGTCTTCTTGCTTTTTGTATCCATTATCGTTTGCTAACTTACCAAGCTCTTTGAACAATACTATAATTGATATAACTACAAGTGTACCTTGAGAAAAACCAATTGCTGTCAATATATTGGTTGCATCCACATTATCAATAAAAATGCAAGTCTCTTTGTTCAAATCTATTAAGTAACCTGTAAGGATAGAAGATAAAATGACACTTATAAATGCTGTCGCAACGTGGAAACCACATATATTGATCCATGGTTTTACTATGTACCATACAAATTGAACATAGATGAACCAAGTTATCCCCTGCGGGAACTCGCACATGTTAGAAGTGTTTGCTACACTTACCGCTACAGTGATAATCAGCGATAAAATAAACAAACATAAGGCCATAAGTCGGTTAAAAATACATTCTACAACACAACACATTTGTAAAAACGTATAATAATTGTATATACTCTAAATTATTTTTTATATCGGTACATGACCAATACCACTCCAATCAAAGTCGCAATCACACCCAAACCAATTTTTTTATGATAGTCGTTAAATTTGTTCTCGTTTTCCTCGTCCATTTCTTTTTATGATTCATGCATCTTGCATTTATACCTCAACTTTTATAACGCTAAACTCTTTAATGTGCCCAAATCTACTATTCACCATGTTGTTTCTATAACAATGCAAATAAAATGTAAATTTTTCGGATTCACATGGTACATTAGCATCGTATACATGCTGCACATCCCGAACAAAATAACCACCAACGTTAATTTTTTTGTGCATTCTTATACCATTGCGGTTTACGAAAAAATGAACCTCCGTTAAAAGCACCGTTGTATTGCTAGATTCACGTACGTGTATGTAACATACGCCATTTCTTCTTTGGAACACAAACATATTCGATGGGCTGCGCAAAATACTGCAAATACTTGTTTTTTTACTACAAGAATCATGAAGATAAAAACATTTACTGCTTTTTATATCAATTGTAGCAAAAGTTGATATCAAATAATTTCTAGATGTCCATATATCATCCTTCATGTTTTCATGATAACCAAGACTACAAAATATTTGACCATTGTAATATGCAATAGAGGGAGCATACCTATTTGATCTGCGTATTCTGTATTCGTCCAGATCCCACTTGTCGTCTTTGACAAATTTGTACCTATGGCTTGAATTATCGTCAATATTCAGTTGCGTACAAACGACACGAAATTCCCCACAACAATTTGAATCTGTATTTTTGTCCAACAATCTGACTATTATCACATAACCATGTTCAACCACTGCATTAAAAGCTATTAATCTAAAACCTCGATGTAAAATATAATGAGGATCTAACCATGGAGAGTTTTGGAAATTTCTAATTAAAAGAGCATTGATACATGTGTTTGAAGAGCCTTCTGATGTATCTTTCAGTTGACCAGTGGGAAAAAAATCCGATCCCACCCTCTCCAAGTGTAAGTCATCAACGAAAACACCTTGCAAACCTACTTTCAAAGTTTTTTTCCGCAATACCACGCCTTGTGTACGACCTGTTACAGTGTTGAAACTGTCACCTTCATCCAATGGCAGTACATAGTCGCTCCTAGCGCTTTCACAAATTTTAATGGCATTAGGGGCACGGTATTTGTTCCACACAACTTTATGAATTAAGTCGGTGATGTAAAGCGCCTGATCTTGTGTTAATTGTCGTCTTAACTTCCACTTTTTTTGTAGTCGGTCTATTTCGCATTTCCAAAACTTTTGATCATATCCAGATTTGTCCGTTTCTAGTTCTTCTCTCAACGACTTGATATATTGTATGATGTCCTTTTTAATGCACTTTGATCTGTATTCATTTTTATCTAAATCAACATTTTTCAAAAAATGCTTAGTTCGTTCAACGATTTGATCCGTCTCGTAACCATAATCTGCTGACCACTCGTCCGTACCAGGAACAAACAGTGGTTGTTCATTTTTACAGTATTCATCATACGAAATTTGACGAATATATTTTGGATTTGGTGTTTTATAAGTCGCAATATACTGTATACTATCACCTTCTTCTTCAATTTTAATATGAATAGGCAAGTATGGGAACTCGGAAACATCACGTAAATAGTACCAGTCCATTGGGACGTACAACCGTTTTTTACGTTCTGCTTGGTACAATTTAAACAACTCTTTGCAGGTATACGATAGCATGTACAATAAATGTTCAGGAGCTACCTGTCCGAGGCAATACAAGCAATTGCCATTTAAGGTTAATATAGAGGTCATGAGTCTTAGGATTAGGGTTTGTATATGCTAAAAACACTATAATTTAGTATGTGGAGTTTTGATGCTTTAATAAGTGTTACAAATAGCCAAAAGGTACAGCTTGAAGAGCAACTATATTCAAATAATATATTAAAATCATTGTTGTTGCAGCAAGGTTTACATATTTCAGAACAGCAAGTAAATGTTCAACAAGAATTGTTTCATGAGAATCTATTTCGCACCGTAAAATTACCGTATTATAATTTAGTGGATTTCCCAACACATGTTTTCACTGGATTTGTCGGTGCATTCATGCCAATATGTGTAACTCATATAAAAAAGAATGATCTTTTGCTAAAGGAATTATTTGTTAATAAAATATTTGATCTGGAATACGTAAAACAGTGCGCCAGCGCCGAAAACTCAAAACACGTATTTTTAAAATGTCTTTCATTGGAGGAGGCATACGAAAAGATAATAAAATGGGTAGATGGTATCGATCACGACGATGGTCAAAAGATAAAAATGTACATACAAATTTTTTATCAGCGCATGCAAGATATAAGTTTTAAACGCTATGAATATGGTCATCCATTTATTGAACAAACCTGTCCGAAAATACAAGAGCAAATGCTTCCGTCAAAACAATCGTGGCAATCTAATATGAATACATGTACAGTTGCTTATACATATAAAAACATTAGTGGTTCATTTCAATTGCTATACAGTATTCAGCAAATTCACCCTGGTCATCGTTTATTGTATGCAATTACAAAAGAAAAACAACTATCGTTATCAAAGCAAATACAACAATGTTGGCCAATTGTTCTTCAAATCGATCATTTATTATATTTGCCGAGGCAATTATGGAATCTATACGTCAGCATTGATAAGGAGCCGACCAATTTATTCTCTATCATAAAAAATAATCCACACTGGTTTATTGCGCAACAAATATGTTTTCGTATCGATAGGTTATCCAGAAAGTATTACGACATTCTGCCTCTTGGCACGATAGAAAATAAATACAATAGGTTAATTTGCACTTCGCAAAGAGGCACTATTCGTGCTATAAAATTTGAATTGTTTAATTCGGATAAATTATGTATTTAAATTTTAAATCATGATTTTGCGGTGTTAATATTTTTTCTGTTGCATCTCGTGTATCGTGTATTAGAATACCTTTCGACGTTGCTTTCCACGCAGTTACTAAATGCTGATCCGAGTAGTCTAATATTAACGGTCCTTTTTTTAATAGCTTGATAACCTTGTAAAGGCCGCCACGAGTCACTTTTGTCCCGCTAAAGTATTTGTTAAGAATTGCCTCAGGGGATCCACCCGCGCAGCCTTGCTTCGTTTGTTGCATCAAGTCCTCTACGGTTATATTCAATGTCCTATGATGATATTTAATGATTTCGTATGCTGTTGTTGCGTAACAATTGTTGCATGTTTTTTTTTGTTGAGGAATAGCGCCACAAGATGTGAACATCCATATTAACATCAACCATTTAACTAGTGACATCGCTTACTGTACATATATTGTTAAGTATATAATGAATTTATTTAAGTTGTAAACAGGAGATGCTCCATTTCGTATTGTGGCGACCACTATCCGTTTTTGATACGTATTTTAATAAGGTGGTTACTGCGATTACAGGCAATTTAACCTTTGATGGGTACTGTCACGCAGAAATCGTTTTTACATTCAGTAAACAGGAATGGCAAGATAAACTATTAGGCTTAAAAAAAAATTACGGCATCATTAGCACGCGCGCAAGGAGTTTGTGGTCGCGTTTAGAAAGTAGCACTGAAAATATAGATAACAATGAAATGATGAGCATTTGCTTTTATACCCTATGGGGATCAAGATTGAGTTGTAGGCTTTTGACCCAACACGATGATTATGTGTTTAATCGTTTGCCAGATCCAAACTTTACAAAAAGTATTCCCACCGATTTCAACGACGAAGAGTTGCGTCACGCGCTAGCGTTTTGTATTCAAGAACTAGACAAAAAATACGATTCAGTAAAAGCAGCTACATATTGGCTTCCCGAATTTATGATAATTCGACCAGGGCAAAATCAATTGCCGCAGAAGTATTTTTGTAGTGAGCACATAATTTACATGATAAAGCAATTAGGGTACTTAAAAGATATCGTTGCAGAAAAAATCACACCAAATCATTTAGAAGGTTTGATGGAACAATTAACAAATGAAATAGCAGTAAAACATTAATTAGGTTTTTAAGTTTTTTAAAAAAGCTAGTTTACTTTCTAGTTCTATTGCATTTGGATTATTTTTATAATATTCTGAGTTGAATTTTTTCTCTATTTCTTCTTTTTCCTTCTGCCATTTAGACATTTTTTCTTCCATTTGTTTAACTAACTTTTTTAAAAAATCTATTTTACTTTCTAAAGCTTCATATTGTTTAAATAAATCTTCTTCTTCTTCACTCATGATTGATTAAGGATTTACTATATGGTACCTTGTTTATTATATACTTTCGTTTATCTTTCTATATCAATTTTATGAGCATCGTCAATTCCACTAAAGCCATAATTTTGACCCGTAATGTATGCGCTAGGATCAGTATACTCTGTCACAAGGCAAAAACGCATAAAAGAAGACGCGCTCGACCGTGTGAAATAAATTGTCTCTAATCCAGTTTCTTTGTGCAAATCTATTGTTGACAGTTGCGTGTGCATTTGCAGCGGCAGTTGTGAATCCCACACACCACTGTTAGCTTCACAATCGACTTGATTAAGATACAGAAAGTTACTGCATAAGGGCATCTCCGTACGTCGATTCACGTTATTTCCTAACACTTTCTCTTCTTCTGATGAGCAAGGCAATTTCATCGTGTGGTTTGTGGATACAGTTGTGTAGTAAATGATGCCATTGTGTTCGGAAACTAAAGTATTAATAGCAGAGATAGTCATTAACGACGTTGTTACCCAATTTCCGTTGTATTCACAAAATCCTGCAATTGTTTTTGATTGTGTACCTTGATGATAGCTCGTAATGGTCATCAGAGGGTTAAAAGGTATCTTCGCAGTATAGCGAATGTCGCCATCTTCGACAGTAAAATAACAATGACTAATACTATATTGTGGGATGATGACTAATCTGTTTGCATTACCTCCGCAATATAAGTTTGGTCGGTCGTACCACGTCGCACCTGTATGGTGGTCGTAGTTCAATCCGCCGATGATCACATTATCGTTATCGCAAAAATCGCTTAGTTGTTTATATATAACCAACGGCACATACTGACTGAATACATTATTTATTTCATCTAACTTGTCATCTACTGATTGCACAACACTATCAAAATTGGCTTTGGGGATGGAATTGAGGCAAGGAACCTCATTTTGCAACTGACAGCAGTCCGCATTCTGATAGAGGTAATCAAGCATTACACAAGTTACATTGCTAGACAAAACTTGCAACGTATGCAATAGCAATACTAAAAGGAGTAACTTATACATCTACATTATTATTGCTTATACCGATTATATATAGTAATATATTGCACAATAAAAAAATAGGAATGGTTATTTCGTATATACTAACTTGTATGCACATTCAAGATGTACAAGGGAGTGACTGTCGGTATATTAATAGTAAGTTTGGTGTTCGGTGCGCTAAAGTCGTACCACCATCACTATATTAAACGGTCAAAGCAAGCGGAGCAGGCGCGATTGTACTTAAAATCGGATGTGTGCTCGAATACGAAATTACGAGTAAAATTAGGAAAGTTCCAGGAATGTGCACAGGCAGAGTATGAATTAGCAATTTCGCCTTCAACGCGGGCGATGTACGATTTACTAGAAGGGTACAGCATATGCGGACACCAGCGATGCGAAGCGTTAGCGCTATGGATTAACGATAATAAATTCATATTAATAGGCTTTATTGCATTTTTTATGTGGGTAGGTTATCAATGGCTAATGTACCATTGGCAAATCCAAAGTTTTACGACATTTATGGATCGTCAGATACTACCAATTCGTGATTGATGTTTACATACGCAAGTCGGTTCTTCGTTTAAATGTGTACGTGACTTGTTGCAATGGATTTTTGTAAATTTGTTCATGCAATTTTTTAAATGTTTTATTTAATTCTGGATGCTGTATTGGGTTATGAAATGCATTTGCGTACAATGGTACCGCAAATAACAAGTAAATAATGATCGGATACATGATATACGTTAGTGTAGCATCGTATGCGTTAAAAAGTTGCACAGGGATGCAAGCAAAATATATAAATAGTATTGCATACAGGTGCCATGTAAATAATATTGGTTCTTTTTCAAGAAATCCTCTGGTGAGAGCAGAAGTGCATTGCTTTAATTTGTCCGCATTAATGTTTGTTTCTAAATTATGAATTTCTTGTTGGACATTGAAGAACAATTGAATTTTTTTATCTGTTGAACAATTTTCATTGTAAAATACCATCAGAGTATTTCTTATATTTTTTAATTCTGTTTTTGTTTTATCATCTGCTTTTCTATACAACGCTTGAAACGTTAATGTAAACTCATTTGCGTGGTGCATCAATCGTTTCCATCTATCCCTTGCTCCATTGACAACACCAATGTAAAGAAAGCCTACAATTAAGTTCAACGAGTTTAATGCGGTTAAATCTAAATCACCAGGATCATTCTGCTCGTCTAAAATTCCTATCCAAAACAATGCTATTCCTTCACTTACAACAACAACACCAGCTACCCATAACAACACGTTTGCATATTGAATCATCAGTTCAGAAGTCTATATATAAGTGCCAAATATTACTAATATACATAAATATACTCGTACAATCATGGACATCGGTTATGACAATTACACAGGTTTAGAATCGGTATTGTCCGTTCTTCGCAACGAACCAGACTTTTCAAAAAAAGCGGAAAAGTTACGCAACACAACATTAAAAAAATTTATCAAACGACAATCGTTAAAAGATGCAGTCAAAGCAGGCTTTTGTGCATTGGACCTTCTGACAGAAGGCATTACTTGGGATACTTTGCGTTCCAAGTTCTCCATGGACGAGATACTTGAATTTGGTGTAGATTTTAATATTGCAACGAATATCGGTCTGAAACCAAAATATTATGGAGGAAATAATGGGTTAGCAATTTTACGAAAAATGAACGCAAGTGATGACGATATTAGAGAAAGAATCCAATCATTACAGGATATCAAAGACGCTGTTTGGAGTGCAGAAACGGTGAAGTCAGCTGGATTTACATTTGACGAGTTGTGTAAATTAGGAAAGGTTAGTACCTATTTCGAAGGTTCGCCTGGTTGGAGCGTCAAAGAAATCGTATTAGCATACAACCCTACAGGAGATCAATGGATGCGCGCAGGATACAACGAAAAAAGCAAATGTAATATGCAGCAATATAAACAATTCATAGAACCAAAAATAAATACAATGAACATACAAGCATACCAATACAAAAAAGAGGAACCAAAAGAGACGAGTGTTCCTAATGATTATATAATACAATTTGATCAGAATAAATTAAGCTTAGTAAAATTTTAAGCAATGAGTTCTATTCGCGTAGAAGAGTATCCGTCTGATTCTGAAATTCCAATACCAACCATACCGAGCATTGAAGCATCCATATTTGACGACATTGATTACATAGAATTGTTTTTAATTGGGTGTTTTTTTGTGAGTGTATATCAATCCTTTGCCCGTACTTGTATAAACTTATGTTCTAGAAGTAAAAAACATGAGTAACTTGGCAAAATCGAAACCTGAACAATTGTCGCAAGAAGTGCAAAGATTACGAGATTTGTGTTATCGAGATACAGTGGATATACAAAAAGACAAGGACGATTTAACAGAAAATAATATATTATTATCATGCGATAAATGTTTAAGCAAAATTTTAATAGATTTAGAAATAGAATATGATGAAGAAGATAACGGAGCGAGTTCAAATATATTAGATAAAATACATAAAAAATTACAAACCTTTGAAGGTAACGTTTTAGGCACTCAAAGCATGGCACGAGAGACCACGACAATCGAATTTCTGATCGATCACTGCACGTTGGTACGAAGTCGAATGGAAGCTAGCTCCAACTGCAATATTATTTAAAACCATCAGTGGTAGTTAACAAAACCATTAAATACAATTTTTCTTTCAACCGTGCGTGCAATTTTTTCAAGCCTTTTGCATTTTGTATTGTTCATAATGTGTCTTACAGGAACTACAACACCTTTTGTTCGCATAATGTTAAGGTAAACACTGGAACCACAAAACAATAAATGATCCAAAAGGTCAATATATTTACGTTGTACTTCCAGAATTTCTACTTTTTCGTTTTTCAATGATTTATTAAGCTTTTCCTTAACAAGTTCAATAAGTCTGTCTCTACTCCCGCCATAACAAAGGAAAACACCTTCTCTCAATACAGCACTAGTGCAACGATCAATTTCTACATTTTCAGAAGCAAATGCAACATCAATTACAGTTGTCATTGCTTTTGTCTCCCTCAACGCATCTTTAGTGGTAGTTGCTTTTGTTGCAGAGATAAGCATTTGAAGTCCCGTGCGACTGACATCTATTTTATCGGATGCAACCATTTCTAACATTGGTGACAACGTAGCAGCTTCGACTTTTTCATCATCATCCTTATCAAGACTTTCCATGTTTAACGTTGGCATCATAGGCCTCGCATTACTTGAAACTCCAGGTCCAATGTTACGTTTATGCAATGCTGTCCATACACTCATAATATGATTACGATATATGAATCCTGGTCCATCTAAACGACGGAACTCAATTACATGGCAATTTTTTTTAGGTTCGCTATATATTTGAATCGCATATAGGATTTTTTGGTCCGTTGGATATGCAAGCACTTCGAATTCATATGTTTGTTTATTATATGATAAATCACAACAACATTCAATGGAAATTTGATCCATTTGTTCGAGAAAATATTCTACTGTCCCATTATAGTCAAAATGGTCTCCGCAATAATTTACAAAAGATGGTTTCATTGGTGCACCGACGGGTGTTGCACTTACTTTCGGTGCCTTGTGAAGGTTAGTAAGTTTATCTTGTGGGTTTTGAAAGATATTATTATTATTATCTTTATCATTGCCTTCTCTGTTGCGTTTCTTCATTTTAAGGTTTTTATTAGTCTAAAAACACTGTATATGTATAGATTATTGTAATGTAATATATTTTACTTTTTACACACTGGTATTTCTGCTTGATAATTTGACCCTTCTCTTGGCCAATGCAACGTGTCGCAATGTTTTGAACGCAGAGCCACTTTCTTTTCTCTGTACTCTTTTCTCAATTTCTCAGGCAACTCGTGTAAGAAGAGACGAACTGTCGCTTGCACCGTAAATTGCACTTTATTATTCAATTTGTTGAACCCAACAAGTTTTTGAAAATTTAGATCATTAAACGGTATCGCTACACGAGTGGGTTTGCGTGGTTTTGGTACCGTTTTTTTCTTGCGTTTTTTTTTAAGAAGGAACTCATCTAGTGCAGACCTGGTAATGTTGGTACGGGGTTCCCATGTAGGTTTCCATGGTTCTCCGTTAAGATCCACACCATCCCATTCCACAAGGAATTGTATACCTTTTTTTGTTTTTTTACTTCTTAAAAGACGTTTAACAGGATACATGTTAGGGTTACGTTTAGGGTTATCTAAAAACACTTATTCTGAATCGCTGTCCAAATCTTTGATATGCTCTGCGTATATCCCTTTGTGATCAGGCTTGCCAAGCCAACAAATTTGTGCTACGCGAAGGTTCTTCCCTTCACGCCCGTTTAAAAAATGTTGATAACATTGACAGCAAAGCATAGTACCCTCATCACCACTGCCCCAACTAACTCGATGGTCTTGACAAGTAACTTTTTCGCATTCATAGCATTTGTGCAAATCATTTAATTGCGTCATGTCACACTCTTCGTGAAATTGGCATTTTACATACGGCCACGTGCTTATGCATTTAACGCAATCGGATGTACAATCCAAGCACTTCTCATCACCTGGTACCATGTCAAATGCTTCATTACAGCAATTATTAACATCAAATTCTTCAGCAAACGTTATGTAATGCTTAACATATGAAGGTTCACAACGAAATTTGCGTTCATTGTCTTCCAAAATGCATCTTGCCAATGTTAATGGTTTTACACTTGTAACCTGCCATGGTGGGGTACAACCCATCAATGTGTCGTGAAACATCTCAGATTGCCAAACACTGTGCCTCTCTCGTAAATCTTTCATCCCTACGTTTGTATATTGTAACTTGTATTTTCCAGAAGTTGAGTTATAGGTAAATTCTGCATTCGCAATTTTTTGACAGAAAGATGTCATTCTACCGCAAAACCTAGATGCATTTAAAGGCAGCTTTTCGTATCGGTATCCGACACCACCTTTCAAGTTTAATGTGTCAATCCCTTTTGCGTCAAATATGTTTTTTAAATTTTCGGTACTTCTTTTTTTATAATAATCTGTAATAAACATTGTTATAGTTAGGATTAGGGTATATAAATCTAAATACACTTTATAATTATTTTAAGGTTGTTAATTAAAATATTTATCAATATCTTCGTTATCTTCGTTATCTTCGTTATCTTCGTTCATCCACTCGATATCTTCTATCGTTTCCACACCAAAGATTGGTAGATTGTAAAATGTATAATCCTCGACTTGTTTAAAGTATTTTGAGTAATCGTGATCCAAACGAATGCAAAGCGGTCTTTTCAAGACATTTACTTCATTTTTATAACGTATTTCTAAACTGAATTCATGTTCTGGATTTTTTGATTTCTCCAATCTAAATATTAATCGGAGTGCATGACCTACTGTGGTTTGTGTATGGTATGGCACATAATATCGTTTTTTTGACTTAATGTATAAACGGATTGAACCACTACCACTGATAAATTCATCTGTAGTAGAGAAACAGTCAATGTAAAAACTTGCTTTCTTGCCTATGTTCTCTACAATAGGACCAAAACGTATCGTTTTTTCATTTTTTTTGTAAAAAGGTGCTTCCTTTGGGGTAATAGTAAAACTTTTAGTCATCAACATATTTGGTCTAAAAACACTAAAATGTAGATTAAGTAGGATCAATTTCAGTATATTTTTTTGTATTCAATTTTCTACGTGTAAGATAGCATAGAAATACTATTGACATTACATTTATACCGAATATTGTATACGCAATGAACGATGATGCTATATCACTGCTATTCATGTAGTATATGTAGATGCTTTAAAAGGTGAGTCTTCTTTGCGTAAGGTATTCCAGCTAAATGGAGTTTGTGTGTTGTAATTAATGGTACTGTTACGGTTTTGCAACAAGTTTATACTTTCCTTTTCTAGTATAATGCAGTAGTTACACAATTCTGTCAAAACTTGTAATAATTCTTTTTTATCAACTTGTTCGAAATTGTCTGCATACTCTTTCAAGATTTGTTGTATGTCTTGCAACTTACTCATAACACTTATAAATGTCTGTATATTAATCCCCAGGTTAGGGTTGTAAATGCTGGAAGAATATACACTACCAGCACTATTGTTATGCTTTGTAACAGGTGTAGTAATCGGTATTAACGTTGGTATGATATGTTCTAGAACAGGCGACGATATTCCAAACTATGTTTTTCGAAGAGAAAATTTACCTATAAGATATCCTGGAGGAAACAACTACGATATGCTAGGAGGTGGCGGCAGAACAATAGAACCTAGTGGCAAACGTAGGATGGCAAATCAATTCAATTATTAACGGAATATTATATATAATAGATTAAACCTTTTAAATAAATGGCTGCTGTGACAGATTCAGCTGTAATTTTAGATTCTCGTCTTACTGCATATGAGACGGAGATACTGAAGTTGAAGAATGAAAACAAAAATTACAAAGTTGATGCATCAGAAGCAAAAGCAGCAATGACTAAATTGACAAACGAATTGAAAATGTCACAGGAGACCTTGAAAGCAATTCAGACAGAAGACAAAACGTTGAAATTGTCATTGAAAGAAGTAACTAATAAATCTCAAGATCAAAAACAGATTCTGAACGATTACACAAATAAACATAAACAATTGAAAATTCGGGTCGAGGAAAATGAAAAAATAATAACGGAATTGAGACAATCAAACAGTGAAACCGAGGCAAAACTAATTGCATTGCAAAAGCAGCACGACTCTTACATTAGTGAATTAAATATGACTCATGCAAAGGAACTAGGTAAATTACAGAACTCAAAACAAAATGAATTGGATGCACGGGTAAATAGATTTGCAAAAATAGAAAATCAATTAAAGACAGAAATTACAACAGTTCAAAAACAAATGAATGCGATGGATCGCGATTACAAAGATACCATTGCTGGGCAAGCACAACGATTATGTGCATACGAGCAACAAATTAATATAATGGAAAAACAAATGAATCGTCTTAGTATCGAAAATGAATTTAAAAGTATACCGAAATTAAATGATTCGGAACGACAAATACATCGTCTGGAATCGCAAAATATATCACTGCTAAATGCAAACACTAAAAAAGATAACGAAATCAAAGATTTGGTAAATAGACTAAACATGACAAGATTGAACCAACACTATGATTTCAGAAATAGAGGTAATTTTTAAAAGCTGGCTTCACGGCCTTTTACATATTAGATATGTTACTTTGGATTTCATCTTCTTCAAAATGTATTATTAATTGATGAAACTCTGGCTAATCTAATTTGTCTATTTTAAACTTGTACCTATATTTTTTTTTTAAATTATAAAAATACTCACCACCACCATGAAAAGTAAATAGAAAAACTC
>Ga0114933_10002346_pt1 | contig 19818 bp, 11 predicted proteins | sample 4SBtaG_FD_89691 | JGI IMG/M metagenome (GOLD analysis project Ga0114933, IMG submission 89691) | Deep subsurface microbial communities from Kolumbo volcano to uncover new lineages of life (NeLLi) - 4SBTROV12_W25 metaG | ecosystem: Environmental > Aquatic > Marine > Volcanic | place: Kolumbo... | reverse complement strand
GTGTTGGTCATGAGGTGAGGAGCGTTCTCGGTCGTGGGCGTGATGAAACGACGCCGGCGGGTTGGAGCTTTCATGCACCCAGCGCGTTCTCTGGGAACCGAAGATCTATCGGTCACGCTCACCCGAGCCCGACTTGCGAAATGAGCCGATGGTCGACACAGTGTCTCAGGGGGCTACGGGATGAAGAGTCGGATCGACGTCGCCAAAGGCGAGCAGATCGCTGCTTCCGGAGAGGTCCGCGAGCGGGTGCTGAGGTCCGGCAGCAACGGTCCCTACGTCTGCGGGCACGTCGTTGTAGCGACCGGTGACTACTACGACTGTCGGTGGTGGAATGCCGCGGCCGCACCGGCGGCCGGGGACCGGGTCGCGATCGACGGCCGCGGGTGGAAGAACGGGATCGTCACGGTGACGCAGACTCGCGTCATCGATGGTGCGGACCTGCCGTTCGAGCATCGGTTGATCGACTACTACATTTCCTGCCTCGAAGCCGAGAGTCGTGCCACGGAGGGTTTCGCTCGCGGCGACCGGCGCTTTTTGGAGCTCGGCCCGACGCCACCGAACGGTGTGCTTGGTGAGGCGAAGATCCCTGATGGCGACCGAGCAGACCGGTGGATTGTCGACCGTCAGGTTGCCGGTGAGGCAGAGACCGTCGTGGTTGGCTGGCCAACGTTTGAGAGTGGTGGACGGCTGTTCTTCCTCGTCACCGCAGAGGCCGAGCTGACAAACCAGAGAACGCTGAAAATCAAGAGCCCGGTCGACTTCGACGAGGGAGGTCTTCGCGTTGCCGGCCTCGGTGGTGAGGAGCGGGAGCAGATTCGAAAAGATCTCGATGCTTCGACAAACAGCGATCGACTTGCCGATGCTCTCGCATTGTTGGGCGGTTATGGAGTGCACACCGCCGGCCTCGGCAACGCACGGGCCGCGGTTGCTCTCAGCGGTGAGGGATCGGCCGCCACCTATTACCTTCTGCGCGACCTTGCGGCGTTGAAGGCCAACCCGGTCGAGGATCTGCGCTCGGGTCCGCTGGGGATCCTGCTCGGGACGAGTGAGGCAACCCGGTATCCATCGCCTTCGCCGTCTCCGAGCGTTCTTCCTTCGAATCTCGAACAGGAACGGGCGATCACTGCGGCAATGGCGTGTGCGTTGACGGTTGTGACCGGACCGCCGGGGACCGGGAAGTCCCAGGTTCTGGCCAACACGGTCGCGGCGGCGCTCGCGAAGGGCGAGAAGGTCTTGCTTGCGTCGAAGAACAACCATGCGATCGATGTGGTCACGCAACGAGTCGCCGCCGTTCACAGCGATGCCTACGTGCACCGCTTGGGCCGCAAGGCGCTACGTGCGGAGGCGGCTGCGGCGCTCGGATCGGTTCTTGCCCGACGGGTGGTCGTGGATTCCGGTCTCGACGAAGCGCGAAGGCGGTGGTCGGTAGTGGAGACCGACGTTGACAAGCCGTATCGGGAGGTCGGCCGACGTGACGAGGTCGGCCGTGCCCTTGCCGATGTGATCGACGAGTGCGAACGTCTGCGGGATCGCCTTCCCCGAGGAGTTGATCCGATCTCGGTTGACGACGATCCGCAGTATCTCCTCGCTTCGCATCAGTTGGCTCGCCGTCTACGGACGGAGGCCGCCGATGCGCCGGATCGCTGGTTCTGGCAGCGGAGGCGAAAGCGTCGCATCGCCGCCGAAGCCGACGAGGCCGTTCGCACGATGCTCGCCTTGACTGGCTCATTGCCGACCCTGACCGAGATGTTGCTGAACGACGGCGAGGAAGAAACGTTTGCGGTCGTTGCCGCGTTGGCTTCGCTGAGGACCCAGGAGAGTAGGCGCAAAGAGCTCCGGCACGAGTTCGAGATGTTGCCTGATGACGAGGCTGCGCAACGTTCGATCGAGGAGACGTTCGAGCGCCGTCTCGCGCCGGCCGTGGACTTGTTCGCGGCAGAGTTCCGACACCGCCTTCATCGATCCACGGGACCGGGTCGGGCTGCGACCGTCAGTTACCAGACGACTTTGGCGGCGAGCGCGCAGGGGTCCCCTTGGTCGGCTCGCGATGGCGCAACCGCGGCGACGGAGGCGCTCCGAGTCTGGGCGGTTACCAGTCTTGGCGCGGGGAGCGCCCTGCCCGTCAAGTCCGAGATGTTCGATCTGGTGATCATCGATGAGGCCACGCAAAGCGACATCGTGTCGGCTCTGCCGTTGTTGGCGCGGGGGAAGCGCGCCATGGTGTTGGGAGATCCACAGCAACTGACCCACATCACCACCGTGGGTTCGACAGTCGACGAAGAGATTGCTCGCCGCTACAAACTGAGCGACGATGAGGCGGCGGGGCTGTCGTACTCGGGGGTGAGCCTCTTCGGGCTTGCCGCCTCGCGGTCCCCGGAGGATCCGATCATGTTGAGGCGGCACTTCCGGTCGCATCCAGCGATCATCGGCTTCTCGAACGAGACTTTCTACGGATCGCAGCTGATCGTCGAAACGGATCAGGCGCAGTTCGACGGTGCCGCTCCGTTGCAATGGAGCAACGTCACGGGCCGTTTCGAACCAGGAGCAAACGGGCGCTCGGGCCGGAATCGGCCCGAAGCAGAGGCCGCAGTCGATCTAGCTATCGCGACGCTTAGCGAACTAGAGGGGTCGGGTCGGACGGTGGGAATCGTGAGCCCGCTGCGCCCCCAAGTCGACCTGATCGTTGATCTCGTGGCTGAACGGCACCCAGACTCAGTGGCGCGGTTGACGATCGACACTGCTTACGGGTTCCAGGGCGATGAACGCGATGTGATGATCATGTCACCAGTGTTGTCCGAGGAGATGCCCGTGCATCTTCGGCGGTTCGTCGCGTCGGCGAACACGCTCAACGTGGCTGTCACTCGTGCTCGATCCCGCTTGATCGTCGTTGGGGATTTCGATGCATGTGAACAGTCCGATGGTCTTCTCTCGAGGCTGGCGACGTATGTGTCCACCACCGGTATGGCGACGTGAAACGCGCCGCGCGAGCTGCGGTCTGGTGCGCCGCGGTGTCGATGCTGACCGCGGCGTGTGGGGCTACCGCGGAGAGCGACCCGCCGAGCGCTGGGTCGACGGTGACCCTGCCCTTCGCCGGTGGCGTTGCCGCCGCCGACAACATCGCTGACGCGGCCGCCGACAACATCGCGGCTCGGATTGTTGACGTGGTCGACGGCGACACGATCAAGGTCGAGTTGGATGGTGTGGTCGAGCGGGTTCGTCTGATCGGGATCGATACACCCGAGAGAGGTGAATGCCTCGCCGACGTGGCGGCCGATCGAGTTGCGGAGCTCATCGGGACGGGGGCCGTCGAGTTGTCGTTGGATGTTTCCGACCGTGATCAGTACGGTCGATTGCTGCGGGCAGTCATCGTGGGGGACGGGACGATTCTCAACGTTCGGCTCGTGCAGGAAGGGCTCGCCATCGCCCGGTCCTACCCGCCCGACACGTCGCTGGATGACGTGCTCGCCGCCGCCGAGGCGACCGCCGTTGCCGAGAAGAAAGGGCTCTGGTCCGGCAACGCGTGCGGCTCGCCGTCGGATGCCCAGATCGGCGTTTACGAATTCAACTATGACCCGGACGGCGACGACACGTTGGTGCTCACCGAAGAGTGGGTCAGCTTCCGCAACACAGGCGACGCGGCCGTCGACCTGACCGGATGGAGCGTGCGCGACGAGTCGGCGTCGAAGCGTTACGAGTTCCCGGCCGGATTCTCCCTCGACGGTGGGGCCGTGGTCGTCTTGCGCAGTGGCTGCGGCGTCGACACCGAGACCGATCTGTACTGGTGCATCTCCGGCTCGGCGATCTGGAACAACAGTGGAGACACGGCGTTCCTGCTCGACCCATCAGGCAACATCCACGATTCGATGGGCTACTGAACACATCCTCGCCAAGCGGTCGTCAGTCTGTTGGCGGCACGATGCCCCGGAACTGGGGCCAGCAGGTCTGGCACGGGAACTTTCCATCGGCGATTGGTTTGTTGACCGGGACCCGGACTACGTCGGCCGGGTCGCCGCCGCGGCGTGCGACCATTTTTTGACCCGAGACCAGACCGTTACAAGTGACGCTCTCGTGGAACGCCGCCGACCAACCGGTGGTCATGTACACGAATTCCGGAAGGTGAGGATGCGGCTTGCACAGCGAGCACCACCCTTGACAGTGGAGTCCGCATGACTCGCCAGCTTTCCATTGGTCGTACGGCATGCGATCAGGCCTCTCGAGTCGGCCGGCGGTTGGCTCGTTCTTCGCGGACCGCGTCCATGAGGCGGTCTTTGAGCGCGGCTTTGGCCGGTCGGCCTCGGGCCTGCCTGTAGTGCACGCTGGAGGCGGACATCATGGCGAGCCCGTCGCGTACGCCCGCTGCGCTGTGTTCCCAGTCGCCGGATTGGCCTTCGTGCATTCCCATTGCGCCGGCTTCGGCGAAACTGTCGATGTTGGCGCCGAGGAAAACGAAGGCCCAGCCGGCGTCGCTGCGATCCTTCACCTTTTCGGCGATTTGGCCGCGGCTGAACCGGTGGCTGGCGTTTTCGCGACCGTCGGTGATGACGGCGACGAGCTGAAATTCGTCGGGGTCTGCGCCGACGCGCTGGTCGAGCCGTTCGATGAGGGTGCCCAGGGAGTCGAGTAGAGGCGTGTTGCCACGGGGTTGGTAGGTGGCTGCGTCGAGATCGGTGATCTCTGCGACCGGCACGGCGTCGGCGATGATCTCTTGAGGATCTTGGCCGTCGAACTGCACGAGCGTGATTCTGGCTTCACCGGCGAGCTGGCGTTGGTCGGCCAGGAAGGTGTTGAACCCCCCGATGGTGTCATCGGCGATGGGGCTCATCGATCCGCTGCGGTCGAGCAGCACCGCGATGTGCACACGGTCGGCATCGGCGGCTGACGGCGAGCCGGGGCCGACGGGTGGCGTGTCCGTGCCCTGCACGAACCGGACGTGAAGTTGGTCGGCGATCGAGCGGATCTCGGTGGCGGCTTCGAGGTCGTCGACCCAGCGCGCCGGGAATGCCGAGTCACCGTGGTAGGCGCCGGCCATCGCGCCGGTCATGGCCGCGACGGTGTCGGCGTCGTAACCACCGTTGACCGCGACGATGATTGCTTGTTCGGGGTCTTCGCAGTGGGCGAGGAACGACCACAGTGCGGCGGGCAGCGATTCGAGCACGAAGCCGCCGTTGTAGGTGTGGGCGAAGGCGTCGGCCGCGGAGAGTTCGAGCATGTCGGCGAGTTCGCCGATGCGATCAGCGAGGCGGACTGGCTCCTTGCCGGCACCGACGCGTCGTTCGACGGCACCGGCGTCTTGGAGGTCGGCGAGTACGTCGATGATCTCGTCGAGGAGCGCGCGAGGGTTGAGGGTGCCCGGCGCGGTGCGGGCGAGCCGAGCCACGGTGTAGGCCTGCACGATGCCCGAGGCGACGGCGAGGCGGTCGGCGTGGGTGACGACGGCGTTGCAGGCCGTCTCTCGGCGCAGCGCATGGAGGTCGTCGCCGAACGCGAGGCCCAGTGGCGAAATCCGCATGGCGACGCCGTTGCCGGCCGACGGGACACCGGATCGCCACCACGGCTTTCCTTCGATCAGTCGGATGATGGCGCGGCGCGTGGCCATGCCGATCCCGCGAATCGAGTCGAGTTGTTCTGTGAGGATGCGACCGAAGTCGGCGGGGTGGTCATCGCCGGCGGCGAGCAACGCCCGGGCGGTCCACAGGGTCAGCTGAGTGTCGTCGGTGAAGGTGCCAACTGGTCCTGCGTTCCAGCCGCGCCGCGGGACGAAGTCGCGTAGTTCGCCGTAGCGGGCTTGGATCCTGGCGGGGGTAACAGATTCGACGGGGCGGCCGAGGGCATCGCCGATGGCTGTGCCGATGAGGGCGCCGCGGTAACGGTTGATCTCGGGGACATGTGCCCCGGCGATGAACTGCTCGGCCTTGGTGCCGGCGGGGCGGGTCGGGAGAAGGCCGCGATTGGTGAGTTCGGTGTCGATTTTGTGTTTGTTCATGGATTGCTCCTGAGTCGCGGTGAATCGAAGGAAGAGGCTGCGGGTCGTCAGCGGTTGAGCACCCGCCGAACGTGACACCCCCCAACTTGGTGAGGGTGAGGAGTGGACGATCCGCGGCCACTTCGTATCAATGGTACAATAACATGTCTCAGAGGTTCTTGTCAATCCGACACGTAGCTCGTAGATTGAGGATCATGTCCGAATCGATCGGCGCTGAGCCCTACGACCCCAGCGCCTACCCCCCGTTCGCGGTGACCGTCGACATCGTGGTGTTTGCCGTCCGCGACGACCGGCTCCAGTTGGTGCTGATTCAGCGAAACGAGCCCCCGTTCGTAAGTGCATGGGCGCTACCCGGCGGGTTTGTCCACGAGAACGAAGACCTCGAAGCGGCGGCGCGGCGGGAGTTCGTCGAGGAGACCGGGGTCGATACGGGCCCGGCTCATCTCGCCCAACTCCATACCTATGGGGCACCCGACCGCGATCCCCGAATGCGTGTGGTGACAGTGGCGTGGTGGGCCGTCATGGCCGAGGTCCCCGACCCCGAGGCCGGTACCGACGCCAGTTATGCCGATCTCATCAACGTCGACGATGTAGTTGAGGGTCGAATCGAACTCGCCTTCGACCACCGCCAGATCGTGATCGACGCGCTCGGCGCCCTCGGTGATGACCTCGAGAACTCCACGGTCGCAACTTCGTTCTGGAAGGACGGGTTCCGTATCAGCGACCTCCGCCAGATCTACGAACTTGTTTGGGGGTTCGAACTCGAACCCGGCAACTTCCAACGGAAAGTGCGAAGCATCGACGGGTTCGTCGAGCCGACCGGATCGCGATCACTCAACCCCGATGGTGGCCGTCCGGCTCAGTTGTTCATGAGCGCGCCAACCGTGCGACCGCTCAGTTCGTCGCTGCGCCGAGAACGCGATCGCAAGAAGAAGCCGTAGCCGGTCACGAAGTCAGCTAGGGCGTGACAAGAGCTTGTACCTGCGGCTCAAGCGAGCTGTAGCTGACGATCGCGACATCGAGATCGGCATGAGCGAAGATCCCCACGGCGCGACGGATCGCGTCGAGAATCCACGAGGTCGGGTTACCAAACGCGCCACCACCGAGCAGCGTCAAGAACACCCGCCTGTTACCGGTCGAAGCAGCGTTAAGTGTCGCCGCCGCGAGGGTGGCTTCATAGGCAGCGTCGAGCACGAGCCTCGCGAACGGCTCCCACGCCTGCGTCGGGTGCGAGCCGTAGGCGACCGGAAGCGCCGAACAGTAGGACTGGGTCACAGTGTGGCCGGCCTCGTTCAGGGTCACCTCGGTGTCGTGGTGCACACCGATGCGTAGATACGTCATCAGTTCGTCTCGAGCCGCCGCACCGGCAACGGACAACAGATCGTCGAGAGTGCCGAGTTGGGCAGCGGTCGGCAAGGCGTATCCGTTGCGCATCTCGACATCGACACCAAGTTGCGACGTCAGGTCTGCGAGACAATCGATCTGGCAGTCCGCAGACTGGCCCGTCTGCCCATCGTGCGGCACCAAATAGTTGCGGTAGATCGTCCCGGCCCCGCAAGCAATCGCACACGCCGGTCCCTGGGTTCGGTCCCCCTCATAACGGTCGATCCCTGCTTCGGGGGTCACCGACGGCCCAACCATTTCCAAAGTGTTGAACTGAGAAGCCACCTGAAAGAACGCGCCAGCCATCTGCGGATCAACATGAAGATCTCGCACGTCAGCGACGATCTCGCTCAGCCGCAGACTGCCGGCTCCAGCCACATACGAATCGCATCGTTGACGCAACTCACCCAGCGTCGGAATCTCGAAGCGCCCGTGGCGCATGGTGCGTCCGTTGGCCGTCGACGTGATCCGCTCACCAGCAACTGTGAACTGGGCGCCGACATCGTCCACACGGTCTTCCCGAAACCCCGTCAGCGCTTCGAACCACATGGCCTCAGTCTGCCTCAGATTCTGACGGTCCCGCGGCCTCATGCGACCCGGCCACGACCCGGCCAGCCAGCCGAGGCCATCGGGATTCAGCCCGTGAAGGGTCACCGTGAGAGGGGGCTACAGCCACCGGATTACGGATTCAGCGATAGGGGATGATGACTGGTCAGTGTTCTTCAGATGTATGCAGACCCGACGGTTTCCCTACTCGGTGCTGGAAATCGCGGCGGTCTTTGATGGCGCGAGCCACCGCGGCTTCGCGCCACGCAACGTGGTGCCACGATGTCGCGAGATGAGTCGTAGGACTCGTTCTCCTACCGTGCCACTCGCCTAATATTGGAGAATGGCGGAATCTTCTGAGCTGCTGCACCTAGTCAAGGCTGGCCGGATCTTGCAGTATCGGCAGCAGAACATTGCGATTCTCTCGGCGGATGAGGGCACGGAGTTCGAGATCTTTTATGCCAAGCGGTGGCTCGCCCCTGATCTGACGGTGAGTGTCGGCGACGGGTGCGTAGTGGTCTTCGCTGACACCCCGTACGCCGAGTCGGCACCGATCCGCTACGCCACGATCACATCTGCCGAGCGGTCTCGGTCCGGTCTCCAAGTCACCGTCAAGGTCGGGCCGTATGTAGTTGTCGAGAACGCTGACCGCCTCGGGCCTCCGCGGCGTCCGCATCCGAGCGGCACTCCCTTCTTCGCCTGGCGGGGCCCGGCCACTGGAATGAGGCCGCCGACGTCAGACCACGAGGGCCGTACCGCGTGGCGCGCCGCCGTCGATCGGCTGGCAGCGAACGACTTCTACACCAGCTCCCGGTTTGCCCGCATCGTGCGTGTGAACGATCAACACGGCCACGAGGTGCGGGAGCGACGACTCGAGCTGGGCCAAGCCGTGACCGCCGTCATCGAGGTTCACTCGCCGGGTGGCGACGGTGTCTATTCAGTCATCGCCGATGCCGATCCCTCCGGTAGCATCACTGGAGGAATCGACCGCGAGCGCGCCGACGCCGAGAGTCACATCCATGTGCCTTTGCGCCCGCTCATCGGCGGCAGCACGATGGTCGAGCTCGCTTTCGTCCCTGACCCGCTCCTGTCGACTCGCCTCACCTTCGCACTCGATACCGTCCGTCCGACTGCGCCTCAAGCCATGGCACCCGCCGAGGTCTCCTCCGCTCGCGCCGACCCGCAGCTCGTGCAGGGGCTGGCAGAGCACCTCCGTCGAACGCTCACTGCCATCGACCCCGACCAGTGGCTCACCCTTCTACTTGAGCACGTGCTCCCGTTGGCGCCCGACGACGGTGTCGTCCGCTCGATCACTTCTGAAGCCGCCCTGGATCTCAAGGAATGGCAGACCGTTGTGGAACTACTCGACGACCCGACGCGATACCGGTCGGGCGATGCGTTCCGGCGGCTGATTGCTGGCCTTCAACACGGCAGCCAGACCGACGTGGCCGAGCTACTCGGCCAGCTGGACCTGGCCGTTGAGAAGAACGTCGTCGATCTCGGGCGTGAGCTGAGCAGTCTCCCCGACGGCGCAGTTCGGCAAGTCGTCGAGGTCCTCCTCGGCGAACTCGCAGGGAAAGAAATCCTCGACCGACTTCTGCCCGGAGTATTCGACCGGCTCCGTGACGACATGGCTCTTCGCGTCGCCGAGGAGTGCGTCGCTGCAGATCCGGATGCCTGGGTCGAAAGGGTCATCCGTCGTTGGCCCGAACCAGGCCGGATGCCCGACGAAGCGCTCGCGATGCTTCTCGGTTGGGATATCACCAACAAGGAAGTGGCGCCCTACCTGAAGGAAGCCATCGAGGATGCCGTCGATCGCGACGATCTCGAAGCCGTCCTTGATCTCGCTGAGAGAAGCCGAGCACTTCTCCCCCGCTCCGAACAGACCCGAGTGCAGATCGCCGCTGCTCGCCTCATCCCGGACGTCGAGCTCGCCCGGCAACTTCTGCTAGACGTCGTCGACGATGCGGCACACCTAGGTGAGCCCGACCTCGCCACCGAACTCGCATTTACGCTCCGCGACTACTCGGCCGAGGGTGAGAACGCGGATGTTGACGATGCCATCGAACGGCTCGAAGGAGTGCTCACATCGCTACCCGTTTTCGGCGACTATCTCGCGTGGCGCGATCGTGACGCTGCCGAGCATCTCAAGCCGCACCTTCAGGGCAAGGTTGTACACCTCGTCGGCGGGAAGAAATGCGATTGGGCCGAGGAGCTGTCGACCGTTCTTGCGCTACGCGACCTCCGCTGGCATGAGAGTGAGAAACGACAGAGCCCAAACCTCGACTGGGCCGACTCCCTCGACGCCGAACGCGACATCGTCATCGTTATCTGGACGCACTGCGGCCACGCCACGACCAACAGCCTGCAAAGCAAGGGCGTCAAATACGGCTACGCCAAGTGGAACCGAGTGAGTGTTATCGAGGCGTTGCGAGATAGCTGACAACACCGGGCCAAGCGACTCCGAAGTCGACTTCCGTCTCACGGTAACCGCACAACGGAAATGGCAAAGGGACACCCATGACCGGCGAACCGATATTCCTCCTTCGAGGACAGAACAACGAGATATTCGATCAACTCCGCTGGCCGAGGGATGCATCAATCCTCGTGAATTGGGTGTTCCTCGACCTTGGCTGAGCTCGTCGACACCGCCGCGTTGGCGGAGTGAGAATGGGGTTCCAGCCGGGAACTAGGGACCCAGATTCGGTCTTTTCGTCCAAGTTGGTGTACAGCTAGTCTCATCCACAACGGCGACGGCGGGAGGAGTGGGATGGCGGCGGAGCTGTGCAGATGTCGACCCGTGGTTGCGTTATTTCGGTTCAGCAGACGCCGGCCTGGCGCAGACCAGCACCTGCGCCGCGAGCATTGAGGGAGACTTCTTCGTGTTTGCGCATCGCGGGCACGGTTCCAACAGCTACGGCCTGGGCCTCGTAGCGCGAATTGGTGCTCTCATGGTTGATCAACAGATCGGGTGGGGCCGTGGCTACATGAATGCCCACAAAGGTCGTAGGTGTGTTCCAAACGGCGGATGCTTAGGCGAAGTCGGCGATGAGCGGGTAGTCGGCGGTTCCGCCGGAGATCGTTTGGAGTTCCTCGGCGAGGGCTGCCGTGGCGGAGATGTAGTCGATCTGTTGGACTGCCGCGTTCGGTGCGGTTCCGTAACGGCGCGTCCAGAGATGCCCGCATTGGGTGCCTGAACCGCAGCCGGAGCATCCGGCCAATGGTGACGGTCTCGGCTGGGTCATTTCGACGAGGTCGACAAGGCCGTAGTCGCAGGGCTCGCCCCGTCGCTGCGCTCGAGTGGTTCCATGTCAGCCGCGATATTGCAGTCGACGAACGGCGCTCACAACGAAGCGCGCTGAGAGTCTGGCGAGCATAGAATCGGCACGACACCGTCCGCATCATCCGTCAGATCCGCCGCGACGAGACTTCGGCGGACTTGCGATGATCGTCGGCCCGGCATCAGCCGCTCAGCCCAGCGAGAGCGAACTTCCCTGTAGCGCCCACGCTTCAGGCTGTTTGGACAACTTGGCTAGGTGTCACGGTCATCTGGTACGAAGTGAATACGGCGAGGCGATAGGGGATCTGCGGGCGATGCAAACGACGATTCAGGGCTGGGCGTTATGTGTGGGAAGTGGTGACTGATGACCGCGAAGTTTGCTGTGCTTTCGGATGTGCATCTTGATCGGCCGTTTCGGTGGGCCGGATCCGAGGTTGGCCACAGGCTGCGAACCTCGCTGCGAAAGGCGTTCTCGAATGCCGTCGAGTTGGCGTGCAACAGCAATGTCGATGCGTTCCTGTTGCCGGGCGACATTTACGAGCACGAACACTACGGACCGGATACGTCGAATTTCCTTCGCGACCAGTTGAAGTTGTTGCACCCAATTCCGGTGGTGGTGGCGGCCGGCAATCACGATCACCTCGCCCCGCAGAGTATTTGGGCGCAAACCGGGTGGTCGCCAAATGTGACTGTCGCCGAGATCGACAGGTGGACTCCGGTCCAACTCGAGGATGGCCTTACTCTTTGGGGTCGCTCCCACGGGCGAGCGCGAGGCACAGCAAACCTGCTCACGTCGCTTTCCGTTGGTGGATCGGGTGTTGATATCGCCGTGTTTCACGGAGCGCTCCGTCTGGCGGGACTAAACGACGACCCCAACGGCGCCCACGCGCCGTTCGACGCACAAGACATTGAGGACGCGGGGATCGCCCATGCCTTCGTTGGGCATTATCACAATCCTTGCCATACCGAACTGCTGACGTATCCAGGAAACCCAGCGCCGCTTGACTTCGGCGAGCTTGGAAACCGTGGCCTTGTTGTGGCCGAAGTGGACGACAGCGGGAGTGTCACGATCACAACCGAACAAGTATTTGATCATCAGATGCACGATCTTGACCTCGATGTAACCGGCGCGAGTTCTGGTCACGACGTGATCGAAAAGCTTCGTAGCAGCCTGGATGGTTTGGATGGCGTCGTGCGGGTGACGCTCACCGGCGAAATGGCCAACGACTTGGATCTTCGAGAGAAGGATCTGCAGATTTCGACCGCGAAAGTTCTGGCGACAGTTGTTCGGCGCGGCGAACTGACGGTGGCCTACGACTTTGACCGAATTGCCAGTGAAGACACAGTTCGGGGCCAGTTCGTTTCCGATGTACTTAACGAAAATGGGTTGGACGACGACATGCGTCGCTCGGTGCTGATTGCCGGTCTTCGAGCGTTAGATGGACGCGACGATCTGGAGGTGATCTGAACCGTGCATTTGAGCAAGGTCATTGCCAACCATTTTGGTCCGTTTGAGAACGAGACGCTCGACCTCGGGCGCGGTTTCACGGTTGTTTGGGGACTTAACGAAGCGGGCAAGTCTTCGTGGCACAGTGCGGTCGGGGTCACGATTGGCGGGCGACGGCGAAACAAGGGTGGCGGCACCAAAGCGGAACGCGAGTTCCGCGAGCGGTATCGCCCTTGGGACGGTTCTGGCTGGTCGGTCGGCGGCGAGTTGAGGCTTGATGATGGCCGCTGTTTGCAGGTCAAGCACGATCTCGAAGCTAAGACCGGCACTGTTCTCGACCTGGACTTTGGGACTGATTTGTCGAAGGAGTTCGTGAACGACGGGGGGATCGACCTCTGCCAGTTGGTCGGGCTTGATCGAGCGACGTTTGCGGCAACAGCATGTGTTCGCCAAGCTGATCTGTTCGCCATCCGCGAAAACGCCGATGCCCTACAGGAGCACATGCAGCGCGCGGCTGCTACCGCTGGCACAGATGCGACGGCCGCGGCCGCGCTTGAGACGATCGCCGAATACGGGCGGTGGGCTGTTGGGCTTGACCGGGCAAATTCCACAAAGCCGCTGCGTCAAGCGGTGATCGCCAAGAACGCGGCCGAGTTGGCGCTTGGTGAGGCCGAAGGAGAGCACCGCGAGCGACTTGAACTGGTCAAGACAGTGCAGCTCCTCGAGCAAGGACGAGTCGAAGCACAACAACGATTGACCGTTTGCGAACTTGCTCTTGCGCTGGCAACAGCAACGGCAAATCTCAAGGCGACGAGCGCGGATGTGAGCCAGTTCGACGACCTCGAGAAGCGAGTGAGCGCCGCTGGGGAGGAGGTTGATTTCCTGAGTGCCGAAGTCGCTCTCACGAAGGAGGCCCTCAAACTCCGCCAACTCCAAGACGCGGCGACCGCGGTCGACGCCGAAGCGGTCGAGATACAGAGCCTGCTAACTGATCTCGCGAAGACGCAGTCTGAGGTTGGGCGTCTCCAGACGAAGGAGCGAAGTCTTCGTGCGTGTGCTGCGCTCGCCCAAGCAAGCGAGGCAGAAACTGCTGTTCGACGCGCCCACCAAATCGCGTCGGTTCATACCGTAAAGCCGCCATCGGCGGGCGAGTTCGACGATGCGATGACAACGGTCATCGCGGTACTTGAGGCTTGGAAGAACATCCCAGAAGGCGTCCCACTTTCCGGCCAATCGGCCCAGGAGATCGAGGCCGAACTTGCTGCGGTGCCCGAACCGCCGGCGGGTGATATTCAGCCCCGGCCATCGATCCAGACGCTTGTTGGGGCACGCGAAGAAACACGCCATCGGCTCGAGGGTCACGACCGTGATGAGCCAGGTACAGAGGCCGTTGCTGCGACCGGTTCGTCGACCGCATTGTTGGCGGCCGGGGCGGTGATGACGATTGGTGGTATCGGTCTAGCCGCGGCCCTGCATCCGACTCTCGGCGTCGTCGCGCTGGTCGGTTTGATCAGCTTGATACTTGGGACGAAGCAGCGTGCCAAAGATGCTGTGCTCCGCCGCGGGATGGATGAGCATGCCGCGTGGCTCGAGCGCCGCTCGGCAGTTCTCATCGAAGAAGAAGACCGTGCAGCCGAGTTGCGGGCCGCGTTGGCCGCCGCGGGGGCTGACAATGACGCCGATGTCGACGCGATGCTCGACACGTATCGTCGCCAGTGTCACCAGCGGGCTGAGCAGCTTCGCCTATCGAAGCGGCGTCCCGATCTCGAGAACCAACTCATCCTTCGCCGCGCCGCTGAGGACGCGGCAACTCAGGCCGCAAGCCACCGCGAAGCTACTTGGGCCGGGGCTGTTGAAGTTGCTGGCGAAGCTGGGATTTCTGCGGAAGGCACTGCCGATCAACTGTTCGAACGACTTGACCAATGGCTTGGCGGTAAGCGAGATCATCGCTCTCAGTTGGAACAAGATCGCAAGGAGTGGTCCGAGCTCCAGCAAATTCTTGGAGGCTCGACGCTGGAGGATTTCCAGGACGAGGTGGGCCGACTGCGTCGCGAGGCGGATGAACTGGCCGCGGGTTTTGAGTCTGATCAGGTCCCTACGCTTGATCCCAACGAGGCGCTCCGAGAAGCCGCGGTTCAAGAGGGCGAGATCGGCGAATTGGGGCATGTCGCTGATGCCTTGAAGGCCACCATCGAAGAGCGACAACGCACAATGCAAGACCCAGTCGGGGCCGCCGGGGCCGCCGCGTCGGCGCTGGCCGATTTCGAGACCAGCCTGTGTAACTCCTCGGCTAGCACCGTCGAGTTCGACCCAAGTCGACTCCCCGTAGCGGCGGCGCTGCAATCCAACTTGGCGTCGCTCGATACTCGACTGACAAACGCGCGGAACACGCTGGCCACCGCGAAAGGTGAACGACAAGAACAGGTTCGTCATGTCGGCGACCCGGTCGAAGATCAAGCAAAGGTTGATTCGGCGACAGCTGAGCTCCGTGCCGCCCTGGCTAACGCGCCGCACCTCGAGAGTGTGTTTAACGTCGAGAACCTGAGCGACTTAGCTGCTCTCGAAACCGAACGGGACTCGTTCGCGGAGACGCTCGACGAAACCGTGAAGAAAGCGGCTACGGCGAAGGGGCAACTTTCGGAGCGCATTCAAAATGCGCCGGACCTTCCCAAGGCCAAAGAGACGCTTGAGGCTACGGAGATTGAATTGAAGCGGGTGCGGAACCTCGAGAAAGTGCTGCATCATGCTACGAGTTTCTTGAGCGCCGCCCAAGAACGGGTCCACCGCAACATTGCACCGCGGCTACGAGAGACGGTAGAGGGTTGGTTACCGACAATCTTTGCCGGCCGGTACGACCACGTTCTAATCAATCCCGTCGACCTCGATGTGCATGTCGGCGGAGCCAACGGCGAGTTACAGCGAGCCTCACTGCTGTCGCACGGGACGGCGGAGCAGATATATCTGCTGCTTCGGGTCGCTCTCGTCGAACATTTGACCAGTGGCGAGAATTGTCCCTTGTTGCTCGATGAGGTAACCGCCCACGCCGATGACGCAAGGTCCAAAGGAATGCTCGAGTTGCTTCACCAACTGAGTCAGGATCGACAGATTGTGGTTTTCAGCCAAGAATCCAGAGTCCGGGATTGGGCAAGACAGAATCTGACCGGGGAGCGCGACCGCCTCGTTGAACTGGCAGCACCCTAGGACGGGATGCGCCGCCGAGGGCGACGTGTCACGATTGGGATCCACAAGAGTGCTGTTGGTAGGACTTCTTGACGAGAGGTGGCGGGATTCATCATGGTCGACAACGAGAGGCGACGTTTGCTGACCCCGTCGAAAATCACGGCGTGGCTTGACTGTGCTCACTATTTGACACTCAAGCATGCCCCGAGTGACGGTGGCCGAGGCGGCGCGAGGTTCACGGTCGGGTCGTTTGCTCAGCTGCTTATGGAAAAGGGTTTGGCTCATGAGGCGGCGGTCGAGGCTTCCTATGTTGATGCTGGTTCGGCCGTTTATCGTGTCGATGGCAGGCGGCCGGGCGAGACGTTTGCGGCCTGGGCCGACCGTGTGGCTGCGGCGCTCGAAACTGACGTAGACGTGCTGATTCAGATGCCGTTGGTGTATGACGGGATACGAGGTGTCGCCGACTTTGTTGAGCGTGTTGTGGATGGTGATGGTTCTGTGCGCTGGGAACCGGTCGATGCAAAACTTGCTCGCCGCGAGGCCAAGCCCGGCCATGTACTTCAGCTCTGTTTCTATGCCGAAGCGCTTGGTGATGCGACCGGGGTTGTGCCTGAGGAACTCAAGGTCTCGCTTGGCTCTGGCACAGACGACTCGGTCGGTTACGAGAGCGTGCGTCCGTATTGGGCCCGGCTGCGTACTCAACTAGCGGCGGTGATGGACGCTGGGCCAGAGGCCGAGACGCGTCCCGAGCCGTGTGATCACTGCGAGTTTTGCGAGTTTGCGCCGGCATGCGAGGTGGTCTGGCGCGACGAAGACTCCCTGATTTATGTGGCCTGGATCGGCAAAACCGATCGATCGGCGTTAGAGGCCGCAGGTGTGACCGCCATGGCTGATCTCGCCGTGAGAATCGAGCCGGTGACCGGCATCAGAGCCGAACGGCTCGATCGGTTGCGTGTCCAGGCGGAGCTGCAAGTCGCGGCCCGGCAGACACCCGACGAACTCCCACCGCTCCGCTTGATCGAGCCGGGGGAAGATTCGGTCTGGGGTCGTGGCTTCGAGCGCATGCCGGCACCCGACGATGGCGACATCTTTCTTGACTTCGAGGGGCATCCGTTTTGGCGAGCCGACAGGGGGTTGTTCTTTCTGTTCGGCTACGTGGCCCGTGGTGCTGACGGCAACTGGGAATTCCGCGAGTCCTGGGCTCACAACGAAGCCGAGGAGCGGGATTGCGTTCGCGAACTCGTGAACGATATTCGTGATCGGCGAGCCGCTAATCCGGGCATGCACGTCTACCACTACAACCACACGGAGCGTTCGGCGCTGGAATCAATGGCGGCCGAGCACGGTGTAGTCGAACGGATCCTCGCCGAGTTGATCGACGCCGAGGTGTTTGTCGACCTCTTCGCGATCGTGCGTAACGCCATGCAGGTTGGTGTTGAGTCTTACAGCCTCAAGCACCTTGAGGTGCTCACGGGTTATGAGCGAAGCCACGAAATCGACAAGGGGGCAGGCGCGGTTGTCGCCTACGAGGATTATCTAAATGACCGCGACGACGCTCACCTCCGATCTATCGCGGCCTACAACGAGGACGACGTCCGTGCTACTAGGGCGTTACGGGACTGGCTCGTGGGTTTGCGTCCCGGAGATCTGCACTGGCGGCCCGACCCGGTTCATGAACCCAGCGAGGACGCTGATGAGATCGATACGTTGATCGAGGCGCTCGCCGCTTCGGGGGAGGGAACTCTTGAGCATTTGCTGTCTGGCCTGCTCGGATATTGGCGTCGCGAACGGAGGGCTCATATGGCCCCGATCCTCAGCCGACTCGATGACGATGAGCCCGAACTGCTCGACGATCCGGGTGTGCTAGCCGGACTTCACGGTGCCACGGAGTTCGAGCGCTTCGGCAAAACCGGAAAACTGCTGTCTACACCGGGCATGAGGTTTCGGTTCCCGCCGCAAGAATTGGAGCCGGCGTATGCCAGCCGTCCGCCCGACAAGATGGTCTTCACGACCGTAGAGGGTGTGCTGGGGTATCTCTCGGTCAGTTCAATAGATGTTGACAACGGCGTTCTTGAGCTGGTCTGGGGGGCCGCGAATCAGGAGCTCGGCGAGATGCCAACCGCGGCGGCGCCCGACGACTGGGTAAGCCAGAAATCCAAGTTCGCAGTTTTGCTCGACCTGGCCCGCAAAGTGCACGATCCAGCGACCCACGGTGCCCCGAGTCCTCTGGCGCTGCGGCTGCTCCGGCGAGACCCGCCAGCCTTCAGTGGCGCCGGCCCCGAGGATGGTGTCTTCTCCGACGACGTCGGCGAACTTGCCGATCTGGTCGTCAACTTGGACGGGAGTGTGCTCGGCGTGCAAGGGCCGCCGGGTACCGGCAAGACCTACCGAGGTGCCCATATTGCCAAGGCGCTGGTTGCGGGGGGTAAACGGGTCGGCATCATGGCGATGAGTCACCACGCGATCGACAACTTTCTCGAGGAAGTGGTCGAAGTCTTTAGCACCGAGCCGTCGGTCGATCTGCGGGCGCTGCGGCGGGTCTCGAAGAAGCCCGCTGTGGAGCTTGCCGGCGTCACCTACGTCACCAAGAACGACAAGCTCGGAAACGACGACTTCGACATCGTGGCCGGTACGTCATGGATGTTCGCGGCGAAGAGCATGAGCGAGGCTCCCGTTGACGTCGTTCTCATCGACGAGGCCGGTCAGCTAGCGCTCATCGACGCCGTTGTCGCATCGGTCGTCGCCAAGAACATGGTGCTGCTCGGTGACCCGCTCCAGCTGCCCCAGGTAGCCCAAGCAATTCACCCGGGCGACAGCGGCGCTAGTGCGCTCGGTTACATCCTCGGCAGCGAGACAACGATTCCCGCCGACCGCGGCGTGTTCATCGAAGAAACCCGTCGGATGCACCCCGACGTGTGCCGGTTCATCTCCGAACGCATCTACGACGGTCGACTCCGCAGTCATACCGATTGCGCTGCACAAACGACCGACGAAGGCACCGGCCTGCGCTGGCTTCGGGCCGAACACGAAGGCTGCTCAACCGAGTCGACAGAGGAAGCCGAGCTAGTCGCCAAACAGATTCGTTGGTTGCTCGGTCGTAGTTGGACCAATAAGGAAAGTGTCGATCAGCCGATCACGACCGCCGACATCATGGTCGTAGCGCCTTACAACGATCAGGTCCGGCTGTTGCGAGATCGCCTCGACGCGGACCCCGCGACGGCTCGTATCGAGGTCGGCACGGTCGATAAGTTCCAAGGCCGCCAGGCCCCCATCGTCTTCTTCACCATGACAAGTTCGAGCGCCGACGACATGCCTCGAGGTGCCGACTTCCTGTTCTCGCGTAATCGGCTCAACGTCGCCATCAGCCGAGCCCAATGTCTCGCCTACCTCGTCTGCACCGAGCCGTTGCTCGACAGTCGAGCCAAAACCGTCGATGACATGCTCTTGATATCCACGCTCTGCGCGCTCGTCGAGAACGCGTTGGAATCGGCGCCAAGCTGATCCGGCCCGTTCAGGGTCAGGAGTCAAGCTAGCCCGGGAACCGGGAGCCGTGTGGTGGCTAGATCGTGCAGGCCATATCTGTCCCGCAACACAGCGGCGACTTGATCTTGCCGTGGTCGTTCGGGCACTGCGATACCTGCACTGTCGAACCATCGTCACGGGTCAGGACTTTGTTCACGAGCGGAGCATCACAGTGCCCACACGTTGCATTGACCGACATTCCACACACTGCGCATTCGTAAGTTGCCACGGAGTCGACGCTACTTCATCTGATGCGGCGTACGCCGAACCGGTCAGCCGAGACTTCGACCGATGCTCAACGGCCGCCTAGAGCGAGGTCGTGCAACATCCGGTCGGCTGCGTCACGGCGGGCACCGGTTGGGCGGGAGTTGGCGACCCCGACGAACTGTCGGATGATTCCGGCCCGCAATTCCATCGCCGCGACGAGGGTGCCGCGTTCCTCGAGCCCGATCACCACTGATTGGCCGCCCCGCACTG
>Ga0114933_10002343_pt1 | contig 19833 bp, 17 predicted proteins | sample 4SBtaG_FD_89691 | JGI IMG/M metagenome (GOLD analysis project Ga0114933, IMG submission 89691) | Deep subsurface microbial communities from Kolumbo volcano to uncover new lineages of life (NeLLi) - 4SBTROV12_W25 metaG | ecosystem: Environmental > Aquatic > Marine > Volcanic | place: Kolumbo... | reverse complement strand
GCTAATTCTGGATATAAATACTCTGTTTTCATGAGAGACAATGTTTGAGATGATCTTAAAAAATGCCCCTCACCCTTAATAGTTTTCTTAATAACGTCATAAGACAAAGTATCATCATTGACTTCAATACCCCTAACAACTCTCATTACCATACCTAGCATTTCATTATCAATAACAAGAGACTCATAAGAGCATCCCATTAAACTTGCCATCATTCCAGAAGATTCAGAGACATTATTACAACCAGCTAATGCTGCCATCACTATTGAAATACCTTTTTCGTAACCTGCCTGAGCATCAGGACTTTTAGCATCAGTCATACCAGCACCTACTGAACTAACTAATCCGCAATAATTAGTAATTTGTGCTGAAGCTGCACTCATAATTGCTTCTTCACCTCCACCACCAGAAAAAGCACCTGTTCTTAAGTCTGTAACAAAAGGCCAAGGGCCAAAAATAACAGGATGCCCTGGTTTAATAAGATCTATAAGTAAAAGACTCGCCAAAGTCTCTGCTAAAGCCTGTACTAAACACCCTGCAAGAGCTGCAGGTGCCGTGGCTCCAGATTGAGGTGCTATTACAACCCAAATTGGAGCATTTAATTGTAATGATGCTAGAGCCACTTCGCAATTATCAGTTCCATATTGTAAAGGTGAAACGATAGTACAGCCACCTCCATGACAAAATGGTCTTTTTATAAACTCTCCTTCTCCCCCTGCAATTATATCTAGCATTTCAAGTGTCGGTTTAACATTTTTTCCATCCGAAAATGTAAGGGCCGTATGCTTTTGTGTGCCCATTAAACTTGCATAAGCTGTGTTAATGTCAGCAACCAATAAATCTTCACTTAATTCTGTTGGAACCACAAATCTGGAATAGCTATGAATATTATCTAAATAGTCGACCATCCTAGCAATATCATAAACATCGTTGATTGTTGAAGGACGATACTTATTTGCTCCCAAATCTAATACTGAAACTGCCTCACCAGCTCCAAATAAATTGACTTTATTTCCAGAAAGCTCAATGTCATGTTTTGGATCTCTCCCATACAAAGTAAAGTTCCTTCCCGCCCTACTGATTACATCCTCTACTAATGACTTTGGAAAACATAACCTGCCTTCATCATTAACTTTACAACCTTGATTAATGGCAGCATCTAATAGTTCTGGCAATGGGTTTCCAACGCCTAAGTTTTCTAATACTTCTAATGCAGTTGAATATATTTTTTTTATATCGTTATCACTTAATGGTTTGTAATTACCACCTTCCATACCTTTTGAGATAACTGGATCAATTTGCTTGAAATCATCCTGATGATTTTTTCTTTTATTTCTTCTTTTTACTTCTGTAATCATAACTAACTTTTAATTAATGAGTATTAATATTTTAAAGATAGCTTTATATTTAATGTTAATCAAAATAATTTAAATTTAATAAAATAGTTTAATTATTGATTCCATTTATCAGTAATATAATTATTAAGATAAAATATATTTTTATTTTCAAAGAAAAACATTATTTACAAAAAAAATGATTACTGACAACAACTGGGAAAAAAATTTATTTGACATTATAAAAAAGCATAAAATTAATTTTTTGCCATATGTACCTGATGCAGGACATGCCAAATTAATTTCACTTTCAGAAGAAGATCAATCTATAAAACCTATAGTTTTAAGTACTGAAGAAGAGGGTGTTGCCTTTTCAGGTGGTTGTTGGCTTGGTGGCAAAAAATCTGTTCTTTTAATGCAAAGCAGTGGTGTTGGAAACTGTATTAACATGCTTTCATTATTGTCAAATTGTAATTTCCCTTTTGTTACTTTGATTACTATGCGTGGAGAATTTGGAGAATTTAATTCATGGCAAGTTCCAATGGGTAAAGCTACGCAAGGTTGCCTAGAAAATATGGGTGTAGTAGTTCATAAAGCTACTAATCCAATAGATGTAATCTCTTTTACTGATGCAGCATTATACAGTGCCTTTTCAAGTGACCAACAAATTGCTGTTTTATTATCCCAAAGATTACTTGGAAGAAAAGAATGGTAGGAAAAGATATTAATTTAAAAAGAAGATCAGTTGTAAAACAGATAGTTGATAATCGAAAAGCAGCTAAGATAATTACTGGTTTAGGGTCACCAACATATGATGTATTTGATGCTGGTGATAATGATTCAAACTTTTACTTATGGGGTGCCATGGGAGGTGCTGCAATGGTTGGGCTTGGACTAGCAATGGCTAATCCAAATTTACCAGTAATAGTAATAACTGGAGATGGCGAACAATTAATGGGAGTGGGTTCACTCGCAACAATTGGTGTTCAAAAACCAAATAACTTGTCTATTATAGTTTTAGATAATGGCTATTATGGAGAAACTGGAATGCAAAAAAGCCATACTTCATTTGGAGTTGATCTACATAAAATTGCAAAAGCTTCAAATTTTAAACATAGTTTTTCTGTAAAATCTGATAATGATTTAAATAATTTGATAGATTATCTTCCACCTATTGACGGTCCCATTTTTGCAAATATAAAAGTTGAACCCCAACTACCACCAAGAAGTTTGCCTATATTAGACGGAGTAGAGTTAAAAAATAGATTCCGAAAAAATCTTAACCTTAAAGCCTTATAATTGTTCCAAAAGTAAATTAGCTAAAAATTTGAAGTTTAAGTTTTTTCAAGAATTATCGCACTTCCTTGTCCTACACCTACACACATAGAACAAAGAGCCATCTTATTATTATTATTTTGATGTAACTCTTCAGTGGCAGTTAGAACCAAGCGAGCACCTGACATACCCAATGGATGGCCTAAAGCTATTGCCCCACCATTAATATTTACACGATCATCATCATCAGATAATCCCAAATCTCGAATCGTTGCCAAAGCTTGTGAGGCAAAAGCTTCATTTAATTCTATTACTTGAATATTATCTAAATTTAGGTTTGAAAGTGAAAGAGCCTTTTTTGTGGCTCCAACAGGACCAATTCCCATAATTCTTGGTTCAACACCAACCGCCGCAGAATTTATAATTTTTGCTCTTGGATTTAGGTTATATTTTTTTACTGCTTGTTCTGATGCTATTATCAATGCAGCAGAGCCATCATTGACTCCACTTGCATTTCCCGCAGTTACAGTTCCATTTTTTCTAAATGGAGTTGGTAAGGAGTTTAGTTTTTCTATGCTAGTCTCTCGAGGATGTTCATCACCTCTAAAAATTATTTCATTCTTTTTTAAATTAATTTTTATATTAAAAGTCTCGTTTTTAAATCTTCCAGATGATATTGCTTTGGAAGTCTTTTTTTGAGACCAAAATGCAAACTTATCCTGATCCTCTCTACTTATATTCCATTGTTCTGCAACATTTTCTCCTGTCTCTGGCATAGAATCAACACCATATTTTTCTTTCATGATTGGATTTATGAATCTCCATCCTATAGTCGTATCATAAATCTCAGCGTTTCTTGAAAAAGCTGATGATGACTTTGGAATAACAAATGGAGCTCTGCTCATACTCTCTACACCACCTGCAATGACTAAATCCGCTTCATTAGATTTAATCATTCTAGCAGCATATGTAACAGCTTCTAATCCTGAAGCACATAGTCTATTGATTGTAATTCCAGGAATTGTTTGAGGCAGTCCAGCAAGTAATAGCGACATCCTAGCTACATTCCTATTATCTTCACCAGATTGATTAGCACAGCCAAAAACAACCTCATCCACGTCTTCCCAATTTATTGAGCTATTTCTTTTTATTAATTCTTTTAATGAAAGTGATGCTAGATCATCAGCTCTAATTGTTGCAAGGCTTCCACCAAATCTTCCAATAGGTGATCTAATTGCATCACATATAAAAGCATCTTTCATAAGTTTGTATCTTTCCTTGAGTTTGCTATTTTTGTTCTTTCCTTTAAATCCCTTAAAGTTTTTAATTCTAATTCTGTAGGTGGTTCAGTAACTTCAATGTTGTCAGAATACTTTACCTTCCACCCACAACTATCTTGGACCATTTCTTTAGAAACGCCAGTATGAAGTGAATGAACAGTAAACTCCTTGGAAATCGGATCTGGTTTCCAAATTGCTAAATCTGTTATTAACAAACTTGGTCCTTCAGTATTAATATTTCTTGATTTTCTCTCGTTTCCTCCTGATCCATGTCCAAAACTAGTGAAAAAATCTATTTTTTCTACCATACCTCTAAGAGATTGCTTCATTGTTATATATACTTGTTTTGCAGATGAAGCTATTTCAGGAGCCCCACCTCCACCCGGCAAACGAGTTTTGGGTCCACTGTAATCTCCAATTACTGTTGTATTAATATTTCCAAACTTATCTAATTGAGCAGCACCCAAAAACCCAATAGTAATCCTACCACCCTGAAGCCAATACCTAAACATTTCAGGAACTGAAACTGTTGTGAGAGCAGTTTCACATAGCTCCCCATCACCAATCGAAAGAGGCAAAATATTTGGTGCAGTACCTATAGTTCCACTTTCATAGATAAGTGTTATGTCTGGAGCGTGAGTTAATCTAGCTATATTACAGGCTGCAGACGGAGCTCCAATTCCAACAAAACAAACATCATCATTCTTAAGAGCTCTTGATGCAACTATAGTCATCATTTCATCAGGAGAATAATTATTATTCATTTTCATCTTCTTTTAAATTTTTTATTCTATTTTGAAATATTTTTGGGGACACTTTAATAACATTTTCTTGCATCCAGCTTAAAAAAGTTGCTCTGTCAGAAGCAATTTTATCCCACTCAATATAGTTTGCGTTATCTCTTTTATAATAACCTCTAGCATAGGATGGGTGAGCGCCTCCAGGAACATGGCAAATTGCAGATGTTGTCCAATATGGAAGTATTGTTGTGTTGGGGTGACAATCTAATTTTTCTACTATTTCCTCTACAGTTACTATTGATCTTTTTGATGCTAAAACGGCTTCTTTTTGAACACCTAGTATTCCCTCAATTAAAACATTTCCTTTTTTATCTGCCTTTTGCGCATGAATAAATGCTACATCAGGATTTAAAGCAGGTATTGCAGTTAATTCTTCACCAGTAAATGGACAAGTTACTGCTTTTATATTTGAATTAACCTCCCTTAATTCAGCGCCCATGTAACCCCGAAATATAGCACATGGCAAACCAGCAGCACCCGCTTCATAAGCATGGGCCATAGCTGAATGAGAATGCTCTTCTATTTCAATTTTATTAGGCCATCCATTTTCAACTGAGTCACGAAACCTTCTTAAAAGACCCACTCCTGGATTCCCAGCATATGAAAAAATCATTTTCTTAACCAACCCCATTCCGATTAGCTGATCATAAATCACATCGGGTGTCATTCTTACTATAGTTAAGCTGCCTATCTTTTGGCGAATAACCTCATGAGCAGAAGCATGAGGAATTAGGTGTGTAAAACCCTCAAAACAAACTTGGTTGCCAGGTTTAAGATTTTCTCTTACTCCCTCCTCTAATGATAAAAATTTTGTCATTAAAACATCCTAATTAAATTCTATATGTCAAAAAATATCGTCTCATTTTCACCCTGAAGAATTATATCAAAATAATATTCTTCTTCATTAACTTTTTCAGCAATTAATCTTGGTCTTAGTAATGGATCAACTTGATTAAATACTTCATCAATTTCGTTTTTCTCATCAGAAAAATATATTCTAGTAAATAAATGATTAAGCATCCCTCTAGCAAAAACTGTTAAATTTATGTGAGGCGCGGAACTATCATTAATTTTTCCAGGTTTATATGTCAAAAAATTAAACCCAATAAAATTGTCACTACCCGTTCCCATTCTCCCGAAACCTAAAAAATCACTATTTTGATCAGTATTATAATTACCTTGTGGATCAGCTTGCCAAATCTCTATCATGGCATCATGTAAAGGATTACCTTTCCCATCTAAAACCTTACCTTTTATAGAAATTTCTTTTCCATCAATATCATTTTTTCTGAGATTACCATTAAATAGACTTGGAAAGTCATATCTATATTGTTGGGCAGTTAACCCATAAGCAAAAAAAGGCCCTACAGTTTGAGAAGAAGTTTGTAAAAAAGTATTTTTTTTCATTTTTTAAACTTCCATTGGCGTTGCTTGTCGCCCTCTGAGGACAATATTAAAAACATATGCATGGGCAAACTCAGGAACGGTTTTATCGATTGAAAATTTAGCAATTAGTCTATTTTGAGCTTTTTTATCAGGAATTGAATTAAATATTGGATCGTATTTAAATAATGGGTCACCTTCAAAATACATTTGTGTAACAAGTCTATCTACAAAAGATCTTCCAAAGATAGAAAAATGAATATGTGCTGGTCGCCATGCATTATGATGATTACCCCATGGGTAAGAGCCGGGCTTTATTGTAGTAAACTTATAATTTCCATTATCATCAGTCAGTGTCATTCCTGCACCTAAAAAATTGGGGTCTAAAGGAGCATCATGTATTTCTTCTCTGTGAACGTATCTTCCTGCAGAATTTGCTTGCCAAATTTCTATTAGGCAATTTGGTACTGGCTTACCAAATTCATCTTTAACTTGCCCAAGTACAATAATTCTTTCTCCTATAGGGTTATGGTCTTTTTTAGCATTTAAAGTTAAATCAGAATCAATCGTTCGTATTGAAAAGCTTTCAAACTTGGGTCCAGGAATTTCGTTAAAATTATTTAGTTTTTTGAGAGGGTTTTGAGGGTTCCTCAAAATTGTAGATTTATAATCTGGATAAATCAAATCTGGATGGTTTGACCAATCTCTTTTGTTCCATGGATTATTTTGCATATTGATCTATTTACTTTCTTGAAAAACCTTTTTTAATATTTTGAATGCACTGTTAGATGCTGGCACGCCTGCGTAAACAGCAACATGCATTAAAGTTTCAGCAATTTCACTATAAGTCGCGCCTGTATTTTTAGATGCATTAAAATGCATTTCTAACTCTTCATGATGACCTAATGCTGCTAATAATGAAATCGTTATTAAACTTCTATCTCTTTTTGTAAGCTGATCACCTGACCAGACTGATCCCCAAGCACCTTCAGTTATAAATTTTTGAAATTTTTCATCAATTTTGTTAGTATTTTTTATAGCATTTTCAACATGCTTAATTCCTAACACTTGTCTCCTAATTTCCATGCCTTTTGTATATGTGCTCGTTTTATTTTTCTGTGTCATTTTCTTAACATCTTAATTTATAAATTCTTGTAAAATATTTATAATCATATCAGGGCTCTGTAAAGGTGGTACATGCCCAATACCATTTAATTCCTTAAAATTTCCATAAGGGAGTAAAGCAGCTAATTCTTTACCAAGTTCAGGTGGTGTTGAAATATCTTTGGTACCAGTTAAAACCAGAACTTTGCATGTAATTTTTGATAAGTGATTTGTTAAGTCTTCTGATTGAATTGCCTGGCAAGCTCCCACATAACCTTTTACTGTATTTTTCAATTGAAGGCTTTTACACTCTTCCATAATTTTTGGTGAAGCATCTCTAAATTCCTTGGGAAACCACCTTTCTATCGCCATATCAACAATCTTCTCTAATCCACCTGCCTGCACCAAGTCGACTCTCTCTTGCCAAAGATCATGATTACCAATTTTATGCCCAGTATCAGATAGTATTAATTTTTTGATAGGTATCATTTTATTAATTTCTAGACTCATTGCAATCATTCCACCAATTGAAACACCCATTATATTAATCGGGCTTTCAAAGTTAAAAGTTGATGCAATATCTTGTGCCATTTCTTCTATAGAATAAGGAGGCTCCAAAACTGGAGACTTTCCATGACCTCTTATATCAACAGAAATACAATGATAAGTATTTTTGACACCATTTATAACAGAATCAAAAACCGAATGATCAGCTCCTAATGGATGAATAAATAAAATAGTTTCATTGTGAGCCTGACCTTGAGATTTAAAATTAAGTTTGATTCCCATAAATTATCCTTTTAAAAATCAATCTCACATAAATCATAGCCTGCAGTTATTTTTCCATCCCAAACTCTTTTAGCTGCATCTACAAACTCTGAATTAGGAAATTCCTTTGGAATATGAGGGACATAGTGATTAAAAACCATGTGTTTTACATTAGCTTCTTTTGCAAGCTTAGCTGCGTCCTCAGCTGTAGTATGGCTTATCATTAAATGGTCTATTAAATTAGGTTTAACTTTTTTTAATCTCTCAGCGAGGACATTTATTCCTCTTTCTAACATAACTTCATGAACAAGGAGATCAGCATCTTTAGAAAATTCAATCAGAGGGGGAAAATAAATTGTATCACCTGAAAAAACAACTTTTTTGTCTTTTGTTTCAAATTTGAATGCAAAGCAATTTTCTAATAGCCCATGAACAACTTTTAGAGCAGTGACTTTTACTCTTTCATCTTCCATGACTAAACCTTCAGAAATTTCTGAAACTTTAATTATTGAAGCTAAATCTCTTTGTTTTTCATCTTCAATTCTAACATTAATATCAATTTCTAAAGACTTTAGGAAACCATCGAGTAAGTTTTGAGTTCCTTTTGGACCATAAACATTAACGTGATCAGATGTTCCAGATGTCCATAAAGTGTGAACTAAAGGACCAAATTCTAAATTATGATCTGAATGATGGTGCGTTATAAATATATTATCAACTTGACTTAAAGAGTACCCTGCTTCGACAAATTGCCTAGTAACACCAAGCCCACAATCAACAATATAAGGATGCCCTTCAACTTCAATAACTGAACATGTTGACCAACTCAAACCTTTTTCCATTCTTGGGCCACCTTTAGTACCAAGAAGAACAACTTTATTTTTTGACATTTATAATCCCTTGAACAAAAATTTTTAATTGATAAACAATTACTTGTAATCATAAAGTTTGCAAAATAAAATTAAATAAATTTTAAAAATTGGTGTGACAGATAAATGAGCAAAAAACCCAACTTTGTAATATTCATGGCAGATCAGTTAAGATGGGATTATCTTGGTTGTAATGGCCATAATGTTATTAAAACTCCAAATATAGATAATATTTCTTCATTGGGGACAAGCTTTTCTGATTTCTATGTTGCAAGTCCAGTTTGCATGCCAAACAGAGCTTCTTTAATGACTGGAAGGTATCCGTCTGTTCATGGCTTAAGATATAATGGAAACCATCTGAGTAAAAGTGCTACAACTTTTGTAGATGTTTTGTTAAAATCAGGATATCAAACCTCAAGTTTTGGTAAAATTCATCTACAAGGTTTTGACCCAGGACCACCACATCCTTGGATTAAAGATGACGATTTAGGGCCCGTAAAAGAAGCATGGTTAGATAATGGAAGTTACACTTCTGAGGACTTTAAAAACTACCAAAAAGAAGTTTATTTTGACATTCCAAAACCATATTATGGCTTTGAACATGTAGATTTAGTAACAGCTCATGGTAACAATTGTAAAGGACACTACTTCCAATGGTTAAAAGAAAACTTCCCTAACTGGGAACAGTTTTTTGGGCCTGAGAATGAACTGCCTCATAATTATTCTTGTAGGCAGGGATACAGGACACCTGTGCCAGAAGAGTTTTATCCTACTGCTTTTGTAGAAAAAAAAGCTAAAGAATATTTTGAAAAAATATCAGATAATGAAAATCCATTCATATCATTCGTATCATTTCCAGATCCTCATCACCCATTTACACCTCCGGGTAAATACTGGGATATGTACAATCCAGATGATTTTGATGTAAAACTTGAATATAGTTCTCACAAGAACCCTATACCTCCCATGCAAAAAGTTTACAGAGACTACCTTGATGGTAAAGACCCTGTAAGTAAAACATCTGTATTTTTAACTGAGAAAAGACAAATTCAAGAAAGTATGGCGCTTACTGCAGGTATGATTACTATGATAGATGAAGCCGTTGGCTCTGTAATCAAAACTCTTAAAGAAAGAAATCTATATGATAATACAGTGATTATTTTTACTTCAGACCATGGTGACTATATGGGAGATTTCTCTTTAATGTTAAAAGGAGCTTTACCCTTTCAGTCAATTACCAAGGTACCTTTTATTTGGTCTGATCCAAGTGGAAGAGTTTCAAAATTATCAAATGCACTTTCATCTACAATTGATATAGCTCCTACTATTTTAAATAGAGCAGAAGTAAAGCCTTATTGGGGAATTCAAGGAAAAGATATTTCTAGCAGTATCAAAGATAATAAATCTTTAAGAGAAGACTTAATGATTGAATTTCATGATAATATAGTAAGATTTGGTTTTGATAAACCTGCATTTGTTAGATCACTAATTTCAGGAAAATTTAGGTTCACTTTATATAAGGATCAAAATTTTGGGGAATTGTATGATTTAGAAAATGACCCTTTTGAAACACATAATCTTTATGACGACGCAAACTTTTCAAAAGTAAGGTCAAAGTTGTACAAAAAACTAATCAACCAAATGATGGAAAATATTGATAAAAGTCCAGCACCAAAAAGATTGGCCTAAATTTAAAAGTGGGTTCTAAATTTTCATTAACAGTCGAATATAATTCACTAGTAAAATTAGGAAAAATTAATTTTGATCCATTCCAAAAAGAAACCTTAGAAAAATTAAATGTTCTTGCTACTAATATTTCTTCAAAAGATAGTAAAAGTTTTTTTGAAAGATTTTCTAAATTATTAGGTAGAAAAAAAAATATAGAGTTTAAAGGTATTTATATATGGGGGGGAGTTGGAAGAGGAAAATCCATGTTGATGGATTTATTTTTCCAAAACGTTGAATACAAATATAAAAAAAGAACTCACTTTCATAATTTCATGTCCGAAGCACATGATTTAATTCATGAACTTAGAAAAGATAGTAATATTGAGAATATTCCAGACTATGCAGCCGAAATAATTTCAAAAGAAACTAAACTTCTTTGTTTTGACGAGATGGAATTACGTGACATAGCTGATGCAATGGTTTTACACAGATTATTTACTGGGCTTTGGAACAGAGGTGTTATTATAGTAGCCACCTCTAACAGGCCACCTAAAATGCTTTATGATAAAGGACTTCATAGGGATCGAGTTATTCCATTTATTAAAAATTTAGAAAAAAATTGTGAAGTTATTCAAATAAAAGGAGATGAAGATTTTAGGCAATCTGCAAGAATAGGAATGAAAGGTTGGTATAGCCCTTTATCAGATGAAAATACCAAAGTTTTGAAAGATGATTTTAATAAATTAATTGGTGAAATTTTCCCACAACCAGAATATATTCCAAGTGCTGGTAGGCAAATATATATACCTTGTGCGGCAGCTGGAATCGCACTTTTAGATTTTAAAGATTTATGTGAAAAAAAACTTGCAGCAAGAGATTATATTGAAGTTGGAGCAAGGTACCGAGGATTAGTTATCGATAATATCCCAGTTTTAAATGACGAAAAAAGAAATGAATCAAGAAGGTTTATTTGGCTAATTGATGCATTGTACGAGTCAAAATGTTTTATAATTTGTAATGCTGCAATGCCCATTGAAAAAATTTATACAGGAAATGACTGGAAGTTTGAATTTGATAGAACAAGATCTAGATTGTTAGAATTAACAAATTCTCCAAGATAGATTTATAAATTATTAAATTTTGTGGCTACCAAACTGTTGTAGTTAAGATGATTTTAAGATAAAAACTTAGAAAGTAATTTAAGAAAGAATTCTAATGGCTAGAAATAAAATTGCACTTATTGGTTCAGGTAATATTGGAGGAACTCTTGCATTATTAGCAGGCATTAAAGAATTAGGTGATGTGGCACTATTTGATATTGCTGACGGAATACCTTCTGGAAAAGCTCTTGATATAGTACAAGCTTCACCGGTAGAAAAGTTTGACTCTAATATGATTGGTGGAAATGATTATAAAGTTTTAGCTGGCTCTGATGTAGTGATTGTTACTGCAGGGGTGCCAAGAAAACCAGGAATGAGTAGAGATGACTTGATTGAAACAAACACTAAAGTTATGAAGCAAGTCGGAGAAGGCATTGCAAATAATTGTCCAGATGCTTTTATAATTTGTATTACAAATCCACTTGATGCAATGGTTGGAGTTTTGCAAAGAGCAGCTGGTTTAAAAACAAACAAAATTGTTGGAATGGCAGGTGTCCTTGATAGCGCAAGGTTTAGATATTTTTTAGCAGAGGAGTTTAATGTTTCAGTTAGAGATGTTTCAGCTTTTGTTTTAGGTGGTCATGGGGACAGCATGGTTCCGTTAATACGTTATTCTACTGTTTCAGGAATTCCTGTTCCTGACCTTATCGAGATGAATTGGACTTCACAGGAGAGAATTGACGCTATTGTTCAAAGAACACGTGATGGTGGAGCAGAAATTGTAGGTTTGTTAAAAACTGGCTCTGCTTTTTATGCACCAGCATCCTCAGCTATAGAAATGGCTGAATCTTATTTAAAGGACCAAAGAAGGCTTTTACCTTGTGCTGCTTGGTGTGATGGTGAGTATGGTCTTGACGGTATTTTTGTTGGTGTTCCGGCAATTATAGGCAAAGGTGGAATTGAAAAAGTTGTTGAAATAAATATGAACGATGAAGAAAAAGAGATGTTCAATAAATCAGTTGAAGCTGTAAGACAGTTAAATTCCATTGCAGCTAAAATGGAATAAAGCATAATTACAAAGAAGATAAATGAATATTCATGAACACCAAGCTAAAGAACTTCTAGCGTCTAACAATGTAAATGTCGCTAAAGGCTTCCCAGCTTTTTCTGTAGATGAAGCTATTCAAGTGGCAAAAAAACTTGGTGGCCCTATTTGGGTTGTAAAAGCTCAAATACATGCTGGTGGTCGAGGTAAAGCTGGTGGTGTCAAAGTTGTTAATTCTTTAAATAATGTTGAAATAGCTGCAAAAGAAATTCTAGGAAAGACTTTAGTAACTCCTCAAACTGGTTCTGAAGGTAAAGTAGTTAAGAGATTATATATCGAGGAAGGCTGCGATATTAAAAGAGAATTATACCTTTCCGTTTTAGTTGATAGAAATTTAGGGTGTATTACTTTTATTGGATCAACTGAAGGCGGAATGGATATTGAAAAAGTAGCTGAGGAAACACCTGAAAAAATATTGAAACTAAGTGTTAGTCCTTCAACTGGATTTCAAGACTTCCATGCAAGAAGGCTTGCATCAGCATTAGGTATTACGGGTAAATCTATAAGATCTGCAACTATATTTTTAAGAAATATTTATAACACTTTTATTGCAAATGATGCGTCCTTGATAGAAATTAATCCACTTGTAGTAACTAACTCAGATGAACTAATAGCACTTGATGCAAAAATGTCTTTTGACGATAATGCTTTGTTTCGCCATCCTAAAGTCATAAATATGAGGGACCCTAGCGAAGAGGATCCACTGGAATTAAAGGCTTCTGAGTTTGATCTTTCATACATAAAATTAGATGGAAATATAGGGTGCATGGTAAACGGTGCGGGCTTAGCTATGGCAACAATGGATATTATTCAGCTTGAAGGAGGCTCTCCAGCAAATTTCTTGGATGTTGGTGGTGGCGCTACAAAAGAAAAAGTTACTGAGGCTTTCAAAATTATTCTTTCTGATCCAAATGTTAAAGGGGTCTTAGTTAACATATTTGGTGGAATTATGAGGTGTGATGTCATTGCTGAAGGTGTTATTGCTGCTGCCAAAGAATTAAAAATAAAAGTCCCTCTTGTTGTCAGACTAGAAGGAACAAAAGTGGAAGAAGGAAAAAAATTAATGTCTGAAAGTGGGATTGATATAATTACTGCCGAAAATCTTTCTGACGCTGCAAAAAAAATTGTGTCTTCTGTAATGAAAGAGCTTTGATGTCAATTTTAATTAATAAAAATACAAAAATTATTTGTCAGGGCTTTACAGGTAGCCAAGGTACTTTTCATTGTCAGCAAGCAATAGATTATGGCACTAAGATAGTTGGTGGGGTCACACCAGGAAAAGGTGGGCAGTCGCATTTAGAATTGCCCGTGTTTGACACTGTTCAAGAAGCTGTTTTCCAAACCAATGCAAATGTATCTGTAATATATGTCCCACCACCCTTTGCTGCAGATTCTATTCTAGAAGCTATAGATTCAAAATTAGATCTAATAGTCTGTATAACAGAAGGTATTCCTGTTCTGGATATGGTAAAAGTAAAGAATGCTCTTAGTAACTCAAGCTCTAGACTTATTGGGCCCAACTGTCCTGGAATCATAACACCTAATGAATGTAAAATAGGAATTATGCCCGGGCACATTCACAAACCAGGTAAAATAGGAATTGTATCTAGATCGGGAACTTTAACATATGAAGCAGTAGGTCAAACAACTGCTGCTGGGTTAGGACAATCGACTTGTATAGGAATAGGTGGTGATCCTTTGAATGGAACAAACTTTATTGATTGTTTAGAATTATTTTTGGAAGATGAAGATACAGATGCAATAATTATGATTGGTGAAATAGGCGGAACAGCAGAAGAAGAAGCATCTGCTTTCTTAAAAAAATCAAAAATTAAAAAGCCAATAGCTGGCTTTATTGCAGGACGAACTGCTCCTACCGGAAGAACAATGGGACACGCAGGTGCAATAGTTTCAGGCAAAAATGGTGGCGCTGATGCAAAAATTGATGCCATGAGAAGTGCAGGTATCAATGTAACTGATAGCCCAGGCATGTTGGGTGAAGCGATTTTAGAGGCTATGAAAAATTGATATGTTTGATAAATTAAATATGCAATTTATAATTTCTAACAATAGTTTAAGTTTAAAAAAATTGAACGGAGTTACTTAATATATGGATGAGACATTTTTAGATCCCACAATATTAAATGGTCTAAACTCTACATATATCGCAGATTTATATGAAAAGTGGTTAGAGGATCCTAAAAGTATAGACTCAAACTGGAATAACTGGTTTGCTGATTTAAAAACAGATGGATCATTTAATGATATTCCATTGTGGGCGAGAGGAAAATCATTACCTTCTGAAACATTAGATACCAAAATAAGTAGTGCTTCATTATCTTCAGATCAAATAAGACAAGCCAGTATCGACTCACTCAGAGCTGTTATGATGATCCGCGCATATAGAGCCAGAGGTCACTTAGAGGCTAAAACTGACCCCTTAAAGCTTACAAAACCTGTTGAGCATCCTGAGCTTAGTCCAGAATTTTATGGTTTCACTGAGTCTGATTACGATAGACCAATATATATTGATAATGTTTTGGGTCTTGAGACTGCAACTTTAAGAGAAATTTTATCAACACTTAAAGACACTTATTGTGGTTCTATTGGAGTTGAATACCTTCATATACAAGATCCTGAGCAAAAATCTTGGATCCAGCAAAGAATTGAAAATATCAGAAATCAAACTGAATTTACCGATAAAGGTAAACAAGCAATATATGAAAGACTTGTTGACGCAGAAAGCTTTGAGAGATTCTTAAACAAGAAATATACTGGTACAAAAAGATTTGGTTTAGATGGAAGCGAATCAGTGATACCAGCTTTAGAGCAAATAGCTAAACGCGGATCTCAACTTGGTCTAGAAGAGATAGTCATTGGGATGGCTCATAGAGGACGTTTAAATGTTTTAAATAATGTTTTACAAAAACCCTTTAGAGCTATTATTTCAGAATTTATGGGTAATCCATCTAACCCTGAAGAAACTGGGGGTTCTGGAGATGTCAAATATCATATGGGTTCTTCATCAGATCGCGAGTTTGATGGAACTAATGTTCACTTTACTCTAAATGCAAACCCATCTCATCTAGAAGTTGTAAACCCTGTTGTAATTGGGAGGGTTAGAGCAAAACAAAACCAAAGAAATGATACTGAAAGAAACAAAGTTTTAGGATTACTAATACATGGTGACGCAGCATTTGCAGGACAAGGCATACTTGCTGAAACTTTTGATTTTGCTGAATTAAGAAGTTATAAAACTGGGGGAACTCTCCATTTAATAATTAATAATCAGATTGGCTTTACTACTTCGCCTGCTTACTCTAGATCTTCACCATATTGCACAGATGTTGCAAAAATTGTTATGGCTCCAATTTTTCATGTCAATGCTGACGATCCAGAATCAGTAGTCCATGTTTCTAGAATTGCAACTGAATTTAGACAGAAATTTTCTGCAGATGCAGTTTTAGATATAATAGGCTATAGACGATACGGACATAATGAGGGTGACGAGCCGTCATTTACTCAACCAATTATGTATAGAAAAATTACGGATCATCCCTTTGTAACAAAAATTTATGCTGACAAGTTAATTAAAGAAAAAAAATTAACCCAAAAAGAAGCTAAAGATATTTATGATAAAAGAAATAAGTTTTTAGAACAAGAGTTTCAAGCTGGAAGTAACTATTTGCCAAATAAAGCTGATTGGCTTGAAGGAAAGTGGTCTGGATTAAAGAAAGCACCAGGGCTTGAAGAAAGACGAGGGAGTACCGGTGTTGAATTAGATAAGATTAAGTCTATTGGGAAAATAATAACAACAGTACCAGAAGGTTTTGAAATTCATAAAAAACTTCAAAGAGTTCTTGATAACAGAAGAAAATCTATAGATGAAGGCACTAATATTGATTGGTCAACAGCAGAACAACTTTCTTTTGGAACTTTACTTGTGGATGGGAACCCTGTTCGATTGTCCGGACAAGATTGTGGGCGTGGGACATTTAGTCAAAGACACGCTGTATTTATAGATCAAAATTCAGAACATAGGCACATTCCACTTGCAAACATATCTAAAGATCAAGGTAGCTTTGAAGTTATTGATTCTCCATTATCGGAAGCAGGTGTTTTAGGTTTTGAGTATGGTTTTAGTCAAGCAGAACCTAATGCATTGGTTATGTGGGAAGCTCAGTTTGGTGATTTCGCAAATGGAGCTCAAGTTATAGTAGATCAATTTATATCATCTGGTGAAGCTAAATGGCTCAGAATGAGCGGTTTAGTAATGTTACTCCCACATGGCTATGAGGGACAAGGACCAGAACACTCTTCAGCAAGACTGGAGAGATATCTTAGACTTTGTGCTGAAGATAATATTCAAGTTGTTAATTGCACAACTCCGGCAAATTATTTTCATGTTTTAAGACGTCAATTGTGTAGAGATTTTAGAAAACCATTGATAGTGATGACCCCTAAATCTCTTCTAAGAAACAAACTTTGTGTTTCAAATCTTGATGATATGAACGAGAAAACATCATTTCATAGAGTGATAGATGATAAAAATCAATCAATAAAAGATAAAGATATTAAAAGGGTAATAATTTGCTCAGGAAAGATTTTTTATGATCTTTTTGAAGCTAGAGAAAAAAGTAAACTGTATAATATAAGAATTTTAAGACTTGAACAAATTTACCCTTTTCCTAAAAGCTCTCTTAAGGAATATCTTTCTAAAACTCCCCAAGCTGAGATTGTATGGTGTCAAGAGGAGCCAGAAAATATGGGGTCTTGGAGTTTTATTGATAGAAGATTAGAAAGTGTTTTAATAAATAGTAAATGTAAACATTCTAGACCTATTTATGCAGGCCGACCTGAAGCAGCTTCTCCAGCCACAGGAACTATGTCAAGACATCTAAGAGAACAAAAATTATTAATTAATCAGGCTTTAGGTTTAGAAAAAATCAATGCTGCTAGTGCGGCTGAATAAAATTAATGGAGCTATTTGAATATGACAATTGACTTATTAGTACCCGCATTAGGAGAATCTGTCGTAGAAGCAACAGTTGCCAAATGGATGAAATCATCAGGTGATAGTGTTAATGCTGATGAACCTATAGTAGAACTTGAAACTGAAAAGGTTACTTTAGAGGTTCCATCACCAGTATCTGGTATTTTACACGAAATTGTTGCACATGAAGGTGCTAATGTTGAAGTTGGAGCTTTACTTGGAATATTATCAGAAGAGAAAAGTAAAGAGGTTGGAAATAATTCAGAACCTACCCTTGAAAAACCTCTAGCTAAAGAACCCAATAATCAGAGTGAATTAGAGAAAAAGAATGAACATCTTTCACCTTCTGTAAAAAGAATTATAACAGAAGAAAATTTGGATCCTTCTCAAGTGCCATCAACAGGTAAAGATGGAAGAATTACAAAGGGTGATGTCCTTGAAAGTTTAAAAAATCAGGATAAGTCTGAAACAATCAAAACTTCTGAAAAAAATGTTTTTGATGAAGAACGAGTTCCAATGTCTAGGCTGAGAAGAGTTGTAGCTAAAAGACTTAAAGAGGCTCAAAATTCGGCTGCTATGTTAACTACATTTAATGAAGTTGATATGTCTTCAGTGATTTCTCTAAGATCAGAATATAAAGATACTTTCGAAAAAGAACACAAAATACGACTTGGTTTTATGGGAATGTTTGTTAAAGCATCGATAGCTGCATTAAAAGCATTTCCTGCAGTGAATGCAGAAATAAATGGTGACGATATTATTTATAAAAAATACAATAATATTGGAGTTGCAGTTGGAACACCTCAAGGACTAGTTGTTCCAGTAATTAAAAATGCACAGAATTTAAGTCTCTCAGAAATTGAAAAAACTATTAATGATATGGGCACGAGAGCAAAAGATGGAAAGATTGGAATGGATGAACTAAGTGGTGGAACTTTTACAATTTCAAATGGAGGGGTCTACGGTTCACTTATGTCAACGCCAATTTTAAATCCTCCTCAGTCTGGAATCCTTGGAATGCATAAAATTCAAAAACGTCCTATTGCAGTTGGAGATAACATTGAAATAAGACCAATGATGTATCTTGCCTTAAGCTATGACCATCGAATTATTGATGGAAGAGAAGCTGTATCCTTCTTGGTAAAAATTAAAGAAATAATTGAAGATCCTAGAAGATTAATTCTTGATATTTAATTTATGAAAGTTTTGAAGTCATGAGTGAATTTGATTTAACAATACTTGGAGCGGGTCCTGGTGGCTATGTTGCAGCTATCAGAGCTGCACAGTTAGGGATGAAAGTTGCTGTAATTGAAAAAAGAGCAACTCTTGGTGGCACTTGCCTTAATATTGGATGTATTCCCTCTAAAGCCTTATTAAATTCATCAGAAAAATTTGAGAGTATTAACTCTTCTGAGTTAAAAAATATTGGGATAGATTTAGGTGCACCAAAACTAAATATTTCAAAAATGATGGATAATAAAAATAGAATAGTTACAGATTTAACTAAAGGAATTGAATTTTTATTCAAAAAAAATAAAATTACATCTTTCATAGGAAATGGTTATATCTCGTCTCCTACTGAGGTAACTGTATCTAGTAAAAATGATACAACAATAGTTAAAACTGGTAAAATCTTAATCGCCACTGGTAGCGAGGCAGCAGCACTCAATAATATAAGTATTGATGAAAAAAAAATTGTTTCCTCTACTGGTGCGCTTGAACTTACAACTGTTCCAAAAAAGTTTATTGTTGTTGGAGGAGGGTATATTGGTCTTGAAATGGGTACTGTTTGGAGAAGACTCGGCTCAGAAGTCACTGTCATAGAATATTTGGACCGAATACTACCTGGAATGGATAGTGAAATTGCTAAAAAATTTAAGTTAATACTACAAAAACAAGGTATTAAATTTGAATTAAATACTGCTATTCAAGATGCAAAGATAATAAATAATCATGTTCAACTCTCTGCTATAAATAATTCTTCACATGAAAAATTATCTTTTGAAGCTGATGTGGTCCTTATAGCTACAGGCAGGATACCAAATACAAATAATATTGGATTAGATGATTTAGGTGTAAAATTATCTCAAAAAGGTCAAGTACTAGTTAATGATAAATTTCAAACAAATATACCTACCATTTATGCAATTGGAG
>Ga0114933_10002342_pt1 | contig 19838 bp, 12 predicted proteins | sample 4SBtaG_FD_89691 | JGI IMG/M metagenome (GOLD analysis project Ga0114933, IMG submission 89691) | Deep subsurface microbial communities from Kolumbo volcano to uncover new lineages of life (NeLLi) - 4SBTROV12_W25 metaG | ecosystem: Environmental > Aquatic > Marine > Volcanic | place: Kolumbo... | reverse complement strand
CATCGAGGATGACGTAATTCCCGGCGGAAACACGCTGTTTCGCCGTCGTGACATCAACTTCGATTATATTGGCTTTTGCCTGGTTGACTAGACTTTGAGTCGTGACTCCCACTGCCGCAGAGACGGTATCCTGGCGATATTCCCCGGTTTGAGTATTCGATGATCGTGTAATTGCATCGTGTCGCTCTCCATCGGGTAAACCGCAGGATCGATTGGCGGGCACCGATTGTTCAATTAACTTGGGTGCCGGCAAACCCAGTCCATTCATTATATCTATAAATTCCTCCCGAGAACGGTCGGCCAAGCGGCTATTTGTGGAGCGTTCCTGGGCAATATTACTGACCCGATGGCCATTATAATCGTGCCCGGGATAGACCAGCGTGTCATCGGGTAAGGCAAACAACTTTTGTGTAATGCAGTCATAAAGTGCTCCTGGATCGCCACCTTGAAAATCGGTCCGGCCGCACCCGTTGATAAATAATGAATCGCCGGTAATTAGTCGATCTTGCCATAAAAACGAAACGCTTCCGGGTGTATGCCCGGGCGTCGCAATCACAATGATCTGTTCGTAATCGCCAAACCGAAATACCTCACCATCCTGGATTTGGATATCTGCGCATTCAGCGCCACACAACTCACTTACAGCGGTTTCCGCACCGGCTCGTTGACGCAATAATCCGCCTGCAGTGATGTGGTCGGCGTGGACATGTGTTTCCAAGGAATATTTTAAGCGAAGCTCCTTTTTTTGAAGTAACCTGAGATAAAATTCAAGGTGCGTATTAACGGGGTCGATAATAACTGCCTCGCAAGCCGTTTCATCGCCAAGCAAGTAGGTATATGTCCAGGTTTCTTCATCGAAAAATTGTTGAAAAATCATATTATGTCTCCTTTTGTTCCGATAAACATTTGTGGTATCAAATGACGCGTACATTGAAATAGCCAATCGTTAAGACCCGTTTTCGTGTAATAGAACGAAAAAGCTCACATTGTTTAGTGCAGTCGAGCAACCTCCGGACTGGTCAAGGCCTTAAGAAAAGAGACCAGATCCGCTTTTTCCTGATCCGAAAGTTTCAGTGGGAAAATAGCTGGGTCCAGAAAAGGGTTCTTATTACCGCCCTTATCGTAATACGCCACGACATCTTCCAGTGTCTTTTGGCTGCCGTCGTGCATGTAAGGTCCAGTCCGTTCTATATTGCGTAACGTTGGTGTCCGGAATTTGCCGATATCTGAAACCACGCGGGTTACTAGAAATCGGCCCAGTTCTGAGCGTTGTTGCTGGTTAAAAAATGCATTGACCGTAGCACTGAGACTGGTTGGACTTCTTTTTACCGTCTCAATAAATTCCGTTACTTTTTCATTAATCCGTCCAAAACCGACCCCCAGATTATAAAAACGGTTGTCGGTGAACAATGCTTGATTCCAGGTAATTTCATGGCAATTAGCACAGTTCCCTTTGCGACGAAAAACATTCAATCCGCGGACTGCAGCTTTCGACATGGCAGTTTTATCCTCGCCAAAAAAATAGCGGTCAAAAGGAGAATTCCCCGATACTAATGTCCGTTCATAACTGGCAATCGCCTTTACCACATGTTCGATGCTAATCGCGTCCGGATTTATGCCAAATGCCTGCATAAACTGACCCACATAAACGTTATCGCGTCGAATTAGATCAACGATTACTTGATGCGACGGCAACCCATGTTCTATAGGATTCAAAAAAGGGTCACCGGCTTGTGTTTCCAAACTGTCCCGCCGTCCGTCCAAAAATAAGCTGGTGTAAAAAGCAGCGTTCACAACTGTAGGCGCGTTACGTGTCCCCTCAAGTCCTGTAATGCCTTGAGCCACGCGCAGCCCATCTGTAAAAGCTCGGGCTTTCTGATGACAGCTTGAACAACTCACTGTGCCATCGGCACTGAAACAATTATCCTCAAACAAGCGCTGGCCTAGCGCGATTTTCTCAGGACTTTGAGGATTATCTTCAGGTACCAGAACTGGTGGCAAACCCAGTATTTCATCAGCAAGCGTTAGCTTAGAATAAATGATGAAGAAAATTAATAGCGCCTTAATAATTTTCACTATTTACCTTCCAATTTACAAGTATTTGTAAAGATTCCCTCCCTTGCGAATATCTATTTCCACAAAATTTATCACTCGATATTTTGAAGGTAATTAAGTTCATTCTTATTCGGGCATATCCTGCACAATCAAAATATACGGTTCGCCAATTGGATATTGGTCCCCTAATTTTTGAAAATATATGACCTTGATTGATTGACATTAGGTTTCTTCAAAGAGGCGCAACCGCCGATCAAAGCAATCGAAAGACTTGCAAATAGTATTTTCTGAATGGCTTTCATTTTTTCTCATTTTGTATGGATCCAAACAATAATTCATTCGCATCGCCGCTATATTACGCAGACGTACCGACCGGTAACTTCCACATTGCAGTTGCATTAAAGGCATTATATTCTTTAACAGAATATAAATATATATTATAGTTATAACGTTTCGCTATATAATTTCTTTCGCTTATTCTGTAGCAATTAACATTGGCTGATTTAACGGATTATGTGGAGCGCTGTATTATGCACAGCGCTCCTGTCACTATGTAGATTCTATGCGCTGTTCAAAGAATAAATACTCTACATAATCTCACATGTATCAGCTAGCCCGCATTTCTTACAACCATAGTGAAGAAAGGCCGCTTTCTGTGTTAAAATGCGTTTGTAAACAATAAGTTGCAAGATAACACGGGAGCGACCTTATGAAAACAGAGTGTATCGTAAAGCCGATGGAATTTCATGCCTTAGAACAGCGCGATGTCATAGGCAAGTTTGATGGTGGACGGATCAGTTCAGACGGCGGTGGCGTGTTGTTACGCGAAGTCGAACATCGGACCCATATTCTGAAACGTTTAAGCGAGTGTTTCACCGATCATCGTGAACCTGATCAGATCGAACACAGTGTCGAGTCTTTGGTGAAACAGCGGGTCATGGGTATTGCCCTAGGATACGAAGACCTCAATGATCACGGTGCCCTGTTGGCGGAGTTGTGCGGCAAGCCCGATCCGACGGGTGCAGACCGGAATCAAGCGGAAGACCAAGGCAAAGCCTTGGCCGGAAAGAGCACGCTGAATCGTTTGGAATTGACACCGACCGATGCGGATAAAAACAGTCACTATAAAAAGATCGTAGCGGATCCTGAGGCGATGGACGATCTGTTGATCGATCTCTTTTTGGAATCGTATCCGACAACCGCCCGACCAAATTGTACTGGATGTGGATGCGACCGACGATCCCTTGTACAGCCTGTAGGAGAATGTGTGAGAGTAGAAACCTGAGCAATGTTATCGCTGCAGATGAAGATGAAGCAACCAGTCCTTTCTAGTCAAATAAGACTGCAGTTGGTTCTGGAACCTTTTCGGGAACAAATTCTGTCGCTAAGGATAATTCCCCTTGAGTTACTTTGATAGTCCAAACAGTTTTGAGAGGCACATGGCTTTTTTTACTGAACCCAATGGTCCCAGTGACCCCTTGGAAATCTTGCGTTTTCTCTAATGCTTTTTGGATCCGCCTGGGTTTTGTGGATTTGGATCTCTCCAAAGCATCAAGGAGAATTTTTCCTGCATCGTATCCAAGCGCTGCAAAGCTATCTTCTGGCGGACTTCCGTATGCTTTTTGATATGCTTCAATGAATTGTTTTGCTTGAGGAGTACCTGTCTCAGCCGATAGCCATGCATGGCTTGTATAGTAAACATTATCAGTCATCTCAAAAGGTCCTCGCAATAAGTTTTGGGTATCTAAACCGTCGCCACCTATGATTGGTATTGTAAGTCCTACAGACCTGAGGGAGGCAATAACTTCGCCAACACAATCGGGTAATCCAGCGAGGTAGATAAAATCTGGCTGTGGCGATAAATTCCAGACCTGTTCTCCCAACGAGGAAATGTTGCACCCGCCATCAAACGATTCATTTAGCAGTACTGACCCGCCCATCTCTTCAAATCGGGTACGAAAGTAAATCGGTAACGTACGCGTATACTGCGAAGTTGAATCCCACAACACAGCCACATTTGTTCCAAACTCAGAATATGCAAATTCTGCTCCAGCTGCTGCTTGTGTGTTATCTCCAAACGCCGTCAGAAACACAAAATTTCCGACCGACTTTGGCAATGTTGGATCCGTAGCGCCAATAGAGAGAAAGGGAACTTTAGCTTTTTGAAACACAGGACCATCGTTAAGCATTGAATCATTGTCTGTAAAACCTACAGCGACTTTAACAGACGGTACAACCACTTGCGCCACACGAAGTGTAGTTTTTGGGTCAGAGGCTGTGTTAAGCATCACAGCAGATAAAAGTGGATCTTGGGTAACCTCAACGTCCTGGAGGGCTAATAAAAAACCATTCATGGCAGGCCTACCAATGCTCGATTGACCACCACTCAAATCGAGCAAAACAGTAGCATGGGTCAGATGACCTCGGTTACTTTTCTCTTTTGTTGCCCCGGGAGGATGCCACAGAGTCATTGCAACAACGAAAGAGGTTAGTAAAATTTTTATATAACTAATATCATGCATGCAACTCTTGCTCATAGAATGTACAGATTTGGTCTCATGCTAAGTTCGCATGAAAACATTTCGTTCGCATTAGTTGGGGTGGCTTTTCCTAACGGCCTAATTCGAAATACTCAAAGTAAAGTATTGCATTGCCAAATTCACCCGTCAATTATCTTCAAACCTGTGACCAGGCATTGACGCAAACATTTTGCTGCTTTTATGTGTTTGTGGTTTAATCCGGCTGTAATATATCTACCCAGATATTGGGAACACTCGTACCAAGTTAACCTTACTTTAGTCATCTCACAAAGGCGAGCAAAACGAAATGTTTCGATTGGATACGATTTCGGAACACGAAAAAATAGTGAGATCGGTACGACATTGGTTGGAATCCTTAGTGGTGGATCTGAATCTCTGTCCTTTTGCAAAACACGAGTTGGTACAGAATCGAATACATTTTTCTGTAACCGGTGCAGTAACCGAGGAGCAATTGTTGATGGACCTTCAAGCCGAGTTTGGACTGCTTAATAGCCGGGAGGAATTTGAAACTACCTTGCTGATTCACCCTCAAGTACTACAGGATTTTTACGATTTCAACCAATTCCTGAACTACGCAGATAGCCTGCTCGCGCAGCTCGGATTGGAGGGTGTTTACCAGATCGCTAGTTTTCACCCGAATTACCAGTTTGATGGTACCAAGCCCGATGATGTGGAAAACTATACCAACCGCTCCCCCTATCCCATATTACACCTGCTTCGGGAAAAAAGCCTCGACCGAGCCATCGCTAATCACCCGGATTCCAATCGAATTCCTGAGCGTAATATTGAACTGCTAAAACGCCTTGGTCGGGACAAAATGCAAAATTTATTGAAAGCATGTTTTGAGAATCCCGACAAATGAAAAGTTATTCCACCTGAGAAAATTGCACAGAAATCGAAATAATGTTTTGCATTATCACATTGACCGTTCAATTTTCGTCTATCCCTTAGAGGCTTTCCGAGGATAGAAAAAGCCCAAAAGAATACGGTATGGATATCTAAAGTAAATTATGCAGCGTTGCGTGAAGAGATGACGATTTTCCAATTTCAGGTGAAAAGGCGTGTCTACGTCACCAGAGTTAGGGCCGCCAAATCCAATTCTACAACGGCCTCAGGATGGTATGTTTTTATGTTTTGGAGGGTATAACTATGACCCAAGGCCAACATCACGTATCTGGAATTTATCTTGTCCTCGTTATCTTGTGCTCATCGTGCTCCAAGAGCATTAACTATCCAGATTTTGGTGACATTTATACACGCTCGGCCATGTATCATGGCGTTGATCGAAATCCAATTATCGTTATGCCCGGCGTGCTTGGCTCTAAGTTGAAAGATACTACATCAGGAAAAATGATTTGGGGTGCTTTCGGAGGAGGTTACGCAGATCCATCTGTTGCCGAACAAGCGCGCCTCATTGCGTTACCTATGAAAGAAGGTGCACCGCTAAATGATCTTCGCGATAAAGTAGTATCAAATGGTGTTCTCGATCAAATCACGGTTAATCTTTTGGCTTTGCCAATACACGTCAGAGCTTACATCGATATTATTGGAACGCTTGGGGCAGGCGGTTATCGTGATCAGCAGCTTGCGTTATCCGGAGCTGTTGATTATGGCACCAAACATTTTACCTGCTTTCAATTTGGTTACGATTGGCGACGTGACAACGTTGATAGCGTAAAAGCACTCCACCAATATATTCTTAAAAAACGTGCCTATGTGAAACAACAATATAAAGAAGTCTTAAACCAGGACGTTGCACTCAAAGACATTCGATTCGACATCGCAGCGCACTCGATGGCGGGGCTCATCGTGCGCTATTATCTCCGCTACGGTCCTGTTGACTTGCCAAAAGACGGTTCGCTCCCGGTCCTAACATGGGAAGGAAAAAAATATGTCGATAGAGTTGTGCTTATCGGAACGCCGAATGCGGGTTCCCTTGAATCGTTTAATACCTTGGTTAATGGTGCTGATTTTCTAGCCTTTTTCCCAAAATACGAGGCGGCGATTCTCAATACCATGCCAGGGCTTTTTCAATTGCTTCCGCGAACACGACATCGAGGAATTGTCGAAGAACGAAATAGGGAAAATGCAGTCGATATTTTCGATGTCAACGTATGGGCTAAATATCGTTGGGGAATGCTCCATCCGGATCAAACTGAAATTCTGCGAACGCTTTTACCCGAAGTGTCTAGCGACGCAGAAAGATATCGAATTGCTCGAGAGCACATCAAAAAATCCCTTAAACGAGCAGACCATTTCAATCGTGCGCTCGATGCTCCTGCCACACCACCCGATAAGGTTCGGTTAAAACTCGTTGCAGGAGACGCCATGTCTACCGATGCGGTCATGGAAGTCGATAGCGATACAGGAACACTCAAAGTTATAAAATGGAGTCCTGGAGACGGTGTTGTTCTTCGCAGTAGCGCGTTACTTGATGAGCGAGTTGGCGGCGATTGGACACCCACCCTAAAATCGCCAATTAAATGGGGAGGTGTCACTTTCTTATTTACCGATCACTTAGGCCTTACAAGTGACCCCATCTTTACCGATAACGTGCTCTACTACCTACTCGAAGAACCAAGGTAACCTGAGCAGTTTTGAATTGTTTTCAGCTACAAACTGAATTCGCCCAGCATCTTAGTGAATCTGTATTTTCCACACGGTTATCCAATTCAACTTTGGTGCGAGAAACTCCTTTCGATTGTCACCCGGTTGGATACCAAAGTGTGGCCAACCGTAGAGATGTCGCGCATCTAAAGTTTTTTGGGCATCACTAGGATCCAAAATATAAGTGCGCTAAAAATAATAATATCCTTTAATCCTCAGGTGGTGGAGGCGCTAACACCTCTCTATTTCCATTAGCTTCGGTACCACTCACGACACCCGCTGCCTCCATATCCTCCATCATACGAGCCGCACGATTGTATCCAACTTTGAGCCGTCTTTGGACATAAGATATTGATGCTTTACGACTTTCAGTAACAACTTGGACAGCCTCATCGTAGCGCGGGTCGGTTTCTTCGTCGGAATCGGAACTTGAACCGGGAAAGTCTCCATTATCTTGATTTTCCTTTAATATTTCATCCAGATAGTTAGCTGTCCCCATGGACTTTATAAAGTCTACGACACGATGTACTTCGTGATCCGAAACAAACGCGCCATGGGCTCGAAGCGGCAAGCTAGTTCCCGGCGGTAGAAACAACATATCACCATTACCTAGTAAGTTCTCCGCACCCGATTGATCGAGAATAGTCCTTGAATCAATTTTTGATGAAACCTGAAAAGCCAACCGTGTAGGTATATTTGCTTTGATAAGTCCAGTCAACACATCCACTGAAGGACGTTGGGTCGCTAAAATTAAATGCAGCCCCGCAGCGCGGGCTTTTTGAGCTAACCGAGCAATCGATTCCTCCACTTTTTTACCCACAATCATCATCATGTCCGCAAGTTCGTCGATCACGATGACAATATTCGGTAGGGGTGCTAGTACTGGATGCTCCTCTCCCTCTTGCAAAGGAATACCCGGCTGAAACAAAGGATCTTTGATGGGTTCTCCTTTCTCTTGAGCGTCACTTACCTTGCGATTGAAACCCTCCAGATTTCTAACGCCCAACATCGACATCACCCGATACCTACGCTCCATTTCTGCAACACACCATCGTAGGGCATTGGACGCTTCTTTCATGTCAGTGACGACGGGAGTCAGTAGATGTGGAATTCCTTCATAAACCGATAATTCGAGCATTTTTGGATCAATCAAAATGAGTCGAACCTGATCAGGCGTTGATTTGTATAGAAGACTCAAGATCATAGCGTTAACTGCTACGGATTTTCCGGAGCCCGTTGTTCCTGCGACAAGTAAATGGGGCATTTTCCCCAAATCCGCCACAACCGTTGTTCCGGCAATGTCTTTGCCCAAAACTAGGGTTAGTGGCGAGGGAGAATTCTTATACTGTTTCGAGACACACACTGCCCGAAGCGAAACTATCTCACGATTTACATTCGGAATTTCCAGCCCAATAACAGATTTTCCTGGGATCACCTCAACGATCCTCACACTTGGTACCGACATTGCTCGGGCAAGGTCTTTAGAAAGTGCACTAATCCGACTAACCTTAACACCCGCAGCAGGTTCGATTTCAAACCGGGTGATAACAGGACCGGGAAGAACCGCGACAACGACTGCTTCGACACCAAAATCGGCCAAAATCATTTCAACCTGTCTCGACATTTGTTCCAATTCTATTCGGGAAAAGCCAGTTGTACTCTGGTCAATATCGTCCAGCAGTGTGATGGGGGGTAACTTTGTCTGGCCGAACTTCGGTGGTATTGGTGCAAAATATTCTACAGGTTCAGATTCAATGGGTTCGCTATGGCTCAAAATCGGTTCGACCTTTATCGGAGGCGGAGCAAGTTGAGGTTTAGAAACAGGCCTAGGCTTAATAGCGATTCGTGGTAATGGAACAGACAATTTCCTCGCCGCCCAAATCTCACATATTCGACTGTAACTTTGAATGACGAACCGGGAGAGGTGCCGGGAACCATTTAACGTATATTTCCCTAATAAATCAATGACATTTACCCAAGAAATACCGGTAAATAAAGTTAATCCCGCAAAAAATGTGGCGAGCATTAACAATGAAGCCCCCATGATTCCGAACGATGCAATTAGCCATTCGGCAACTTCTTCACCCAAAATACCTCCTGTGGTCCCCGGGAGCGGTAGCTGGGTACGGAGAAAATGGGTATAAGCCATAGCAGTACCAGAAATTAAGGTTATAGCGAACCCAATCCAGCGAAGCACTAATATCCACGGCATGGCAGCCTCTCCATCTCTTCCCTTATACAAAATGTACCCATGGTAGCCGATCATTATAGGAAGCAAATAAGCCATGATGCCGAAGATCGATAGGAAAAAGTCTGATATCCATGCTCCCACTCGTCCTCCAGCATTGTTGATGACCTGACCGCTGCCGCTGTGACGCCAACCGGTATCTTCCAAATTGAAAGTTACCAGAGATAACACCACAAACAGTGCAACAGTAGAAAAAGCCAATAAAAGGATTTCACGCAATCCTCTGTAAACCTGTTCTGTAGATCTATCCACGATTTTTTTACCCGTTCCTCAAACAATATTTAAGCAAATTCTAACTATGCATTGTATCTTATTATAATTAATATATATTATAAACACTCAACATCGACTCTTTACGAATCGAAACCACATTGTCATACTACGCCGATTTTAATTCGATATCATAATAGAAGTCGCCTGGAAATAAAGTTAACAAAGTTAACATAGAACAGCTTTGTTCCAGACGACCCCTGAACTTTCATCCCCCCTTTACTAAGCAAATGAGGTACTGAATGAGTGACCCGAAATATTGTCGTGTCCTTATCTTAGGTTCTGGCCCAGCCGGATACACGGCAGCCGTGTATGCTGCACGCGCAAACCTACAACCGGTATTGGTAACCGGTATCGAACAAGGCGGACAACTCATGACTACTACCGAGGTTGATAATTGGCCGGGAGATGTAAGCGGTCTGCAGGGACCCGAATTAATGGATCGAATGCGTCAACACGCTGATCGTTTTGATACTGAAATTATATTTGACCATATCCACACCGCGGACTTGTCGATGCGCCCTTTTAAACTCACGGGAGACTCAGGTAGCTATGTCTGCGATGCATTAATTATTGCAACCGGCGCATCTGCCCGTTATTTAGGGCTACCTTCCGAAGAAGCGTACAAAGGTAAAGGTGTTTCAGCTTGCGCAACTTGCGATGGATTCTTTTTTCGGGGTCAAAATGTAGCGGTCGTCGGTGGGGGCAGTACAGCTGTAGAAGAAGCGCTTTATTTGTCTAATATCGCCGCCAATGTCACGGTAATTCACAGGAGGCAAAAGTTTCGCGCAGAAAAAATTCTTATCGATAAACTCATGCAGAAAGCAAGCGATGGCAATGTCGATATTGAATGGGACCATGTTCTTGAAGAAGTGCTGGGTGACGATATGGGTGTCACTGGAATCAGTATTAAACACGTTAACGACAATTTGGCCAAAAAACTAGATCTTGATGGGGTTTTTATTGCCATTGGACATTCCCCAAACACCTCAATTTTCGATGGCCAATTGGATATGACAAACGGTTATCTGAAAATCCAAAGTGGCAATAAAGGCAACGCCACAGCAACAAGTATCCCAGGAGTTTTCGCGGCAGGCGATGTGTCTGATTCGATTTATCGCCAGGCAATAACCTCTGCAGGATCCGGGTGCATGGCCGCATTGGACGCAGAGCGCTATTTGGAAAACTTAGATTAGTCTGGCGCCACATCTTCATACAGAACGAAGGGTAATCGGCAATTGCTGATCGGCATTTAAAATGGCCAGGGTGATCACCGATGTTACCGAGTTCTTTCGGTCGTCAACTCGGTTCTAACGTCTGCATGTATATGGAATACAGCAGAGACTAGAACATTAAATCATCGCTCGCTTGGCTCGAAGGTCGGCTGCGGCCCTTATCTGTCCGATAGCGCGAAGTAAAACAGTAATAAATAACGACATTCGTCGCCGCTTTATCACATAGAATGAATCCACCAGTAAATTAGCATTACGACTTCACGTATCCAGAGTAATAACCCGTATTAAATCTGTTCCTCCAGCCCGTTGCATATAGCCGGACGTAACGACAATAATGTCGCCGTCACGAATATAACCAAGTTCTTTAGCACGACTAATTCCAAATTTTATTTTGGCTTGATCTACATTTTCACCCTCATAGAACAGAGGTACAACACCCCAATTCATTGCCAAGCGGCGAGCCACTTGTTTTGACGTTACAACTGCCAATATTAGTCGGTCAGGACGGTATTTCGATATTAACCGCGATGTTAATCCGGTTGACGTCAAACTAAAGACAGCCGATGCATTCAAATGTTCAGCTAAGGAGATAGCCGCCTGGCTGACAGCTTCGGTTACTACATTAGTGGGGTAAGGTAAGATTTTCTGTAGATAGCCATATTCCAACAATGATGCCTCCGCACGCAATGCAAGGTTTGACATCATCTTAATAGCCTTGACAGGATATTTTCCAGCCGCCGTTTCACCCGAAAGCATAATCGCCGAGCTACCATCCAAAACGGCATTGGCAACATCGCTGGCTTCGGCCCGGGTTGGTTTCGGGTTTCTGATCATGGAGGCCAGCATTTCAGTAGCAGTAATGACCGGCTTCCCATTGGAGACCGTCATTCGGATAATTTTTTTCTGCGTGCTAGGGACTTCGGCGAGTGGAAGCTCAACACCAAGATCGCCCCGAGCAACCATAACGCCGTCAGCTGCTTCAATAATCGACTCCAGGTTCGTAACCCCAGCCTTGTTTTCAATCTTGGCAATAATCGGGATATCCGAATTTAGATCGTTAAGAAATTCTTTCATCCGATGTATATCTTCGGCATTCTGCACGAATGACGCCGCAATATATTCAACATTGTTTTCAGCAGCAAAATTTAACTCTTTCTCTACCTCTTCCTGGTTTTCAGGATTGATCATACTGATCGCAAGTTCGGTGTCAGGCAGATTGACACTCTTATTCTCACCGAGTCTGCCACCGAGAACAATGCGGCAATTAATCGTTCCGTTTTCCACGGACTTAACTAATAACTCTATCGTCCCATCGTCAAGGAGAATCGGTGTTCCCGGAGATACTTCGGTAGACAGTTCTTTGTAAGACACGCCCACTCCGGATTCGTCTCCTTCAGAATTCCCCGCATATAGCAAAAATTCATTGCCACTTTGCAGCTCGACGAAATCCCCCTTTAGTTTCCCCGTTCGAACTTCAATTCCACGGGTATCCACCATAATGGCGACATTAACATTAAATTCATCAGCAATCCCCCGGATCTGGTCGATTCTTTTTTTATGTTCATCAAGGGTGCCGTAAGATAAATTTAAACGGGCTACATTCATCCCTGCTTTCACCATTGCAGTGAGTGTTTTCTGGGAATCACACGCAGGGCCAATCGTTGCAACAATTTTCGTTTTTCGTAATTTGGGCATACTAACGATATTTAAATAAAAAATGAAAATGAATCGATACCGCCGACAAGCGCCTTACGATAAAAGCGCCAAAACTTTCCCCGATTAAAAGTCTGGCGGAGAAATGAAAAGACGTCCGATATAGACGTCAACAAACTCAATAGAACCCCATATTAGACCATAATTTCTGACAAAAATCGCGGTCACCACTGATTGCGCAATTCACGTAGTTTCAAGAACACAGTCTCAGTATCAGGTTTGTCGGAAAGTTCGGGAAACGCTCTGCGCAATGTTTCTATAATCTTCGGAGAGTTAAGACGAAAAAAAGTATTGACTTCTTTTTCGAGCGATAATGTCAACACCAACGCTTTATTGGGATCCTGATCGCAGACTCGGTTGAATAATTCAGCTGCTTTTTCGTTTTCGGGCTCTCGGTCAAGGGTGAACTTCAAATTGTTTGCAATATAGTCATGGCCAGGATAGATCCGGGTATTATCTGAAAGCTGACTAAGCTGATTCACGAAGGTGTTATATAGGCAGTGTGGATCCCCGCCGTTGTGGCAATTGCCGGCACCCGCATTGAATAAAGTGTCACCACAAAATAAGGCAGGAAGATCAGTGTGCGACAGAAGACATACGTGGCTCATCGTGTGGCCTGGTGTGTCGAGGGTTTCCAACTCAACCGTATTTCCAACCCTAACCACATCGCCGGCACCAAGACCTCGGTCCATACCGTAAATCGTACCGTGAGCAGCCTGATGGGCAAGCAACTTGGCTCCTGTAGCTGCAATCACGGCTTGATTGCCCCCGGTGTGATCGCCATGCTCGTGAGTATTTAATATTTGAGTAATTTCCCAACCATTGTTCCTGGCTATCGCCAAGCATTTCCTATGATCCAAAGGATCAATTGCAAGTGCTTCGCCAGTTTCCGGACAGACAATAAGATAGTTAAAATTCCTGTAGGTATTCGCGGTCCAGATCTGCTCGACAATCACGGTGAATTCTTTGGTGTTTTTTTACCTTTTGGATTTTACTCTGAAATGCTCCTAATCGTCACGCCTCCTCTATGTAAAGTTTTATTACACCAATTAGCCCTATGTTTAACAATTTGGCCCAAGAGTCGAATTCCTTGAATTACTCCACATAAAATTCATACTAAAATTCAAATCTATGGGATTCACCCGAATAAGTTGCTGCACTAAGCCCATCGGTTAAGTTATGTTGTAATACAAGATCGGGAGTCTGATTAAAAATACCCACGCTGAATTGATGTATTGTATTAAGTATCTGGACAACATCAGAATGACGGGCTGAATCGGTTAATATGGCCTAAATTTGTTTTCTAGGCTTGGTTTTTCTCTAGTGTATATATTTAATTAAAAATTGTGTCTTACCTTATGAAATCTCTCATTTCATTGTGCTTCCTTTTCATTCTGTCGGGATGTATTGAAACATCCAGGTTAAAGCCTGTTGGCTTACAACCATCAATCGACAAACACATGTATAACCTGACACAGCTAACCTTCGAAGGTGATAACGGGGAGGCATATTTCAGTAGTAACGGGAAAATGCTTATCTACCAATCCAATCAAGGAGGATATGCTTGTGACAAGATCTGGAAAATGAACATAGATGGTTCTGAAAAACGGCGCGTCAGTCCAAATCACGGGGCGCACACATGCTCCTTCTTTTTTCCTGGTAATGAGCAAATTGTATTTGCTTCGACCAGCCATTTAAGCGGTGCCTGCCCTCCCAAACCCGAAATGCTTTCCAGGTTTCGTTATGCCTGGCCACTTTACCCTTACGATATTGTCAAAGCCAATGCGGATGGATCCAATCTGGAAAAACTAACGGATAATCCCAAATATGATGCGGAGCCTGTTATCTCTTCTGATGGCGAGAAGATCGTTTTCGGTTCACAACGATATGGTGATTTCGATATTTATCTGATGGATGCGACCGGCGATAACGTTCATCGTTTGACAGATAAAACAGGTTATGACGGCGGTCCATGGTTTTCTCCCGACGGAAAAAAAATTGTATGGAGGGCTTGGCATCCAGAATCTGAGCAGGAAAAAGCCCAATGGGCCAACAGTATGGAAAATAACTATATTGTTTCAGTACCCTTGGATATTTGGATCATGGATGTAGATGGTTCGAATAAACAACGCTTGACACAAAATGGTGCTACAAATTGGGCTCCATCATGGCACCCCGATGGCAAGCGTATTGTATTTTCTAGCAACATGGATGACTGGCATGAAAACCTCCAACAGTATGGGCACAATTTTGAGCTTTATTTGATTAATATTGACGGTAGCGGATTGGAGCGAATTACTTTCAATAAGGTATTTGACAGTTTTCCTATGTTCTCGCCGAATGGGGCCAAACTGGTCTTTGGCTCTAATCGCAATCCAGAGAAACCAAGAGCAACCGATATTTTTATTGCAGACTGGAATGAATAAATGAGTGCTCGTTTACTCATCTGGCTGGCATTGTCGACTTTCAGCCTTTTAACATCCGCAACATCAATAGCGAGCGATATTTATCGACACGATATCAAAGTAACCATCACCCCTGCTAAACATCTTATCAAGGTACTTGATAGAATCAGGTTGCCAGATCATGCGGCTCGGGAGCTAACATTCTCACTGCACCGCGGTTTAAATCCTCGCTCCCCAAATAAGAGCATAGAAATTTTTCCATTGACAAAGGATACTGCGCTTGTTCAGCAACATTTCAAACTCAGGTTACCGCCAGGAATAAACACTTTTGTTCTGGAGTACGAAGGGATAATTCACCATTCACTGAATGCTTATGGAAAGGATCAAGCAAGAGGGTTCCGGGATACCCTAGGCCTCATTTCGACCGAAGGTATTTATCTTGATGGCGCATCATATTGGTATCCCCATTTCCCCGATCAAAAACTGCTAAATTTTTCTTTGTCGGTCGATTTACCCAAAAATTGGGATGCTGTCAGCCAGGGGAAACGAATACAGCATGAACAATCGACACGAAGGAGCGTAGTCTGGGATTGCCTTTTACCCCAACAGGAAATCTACTTGATCGCAGCACAATTTACCGAATACATCTCTCGAACGAATAAAGCAACCGCGATGGTTTTCCTGCGTAAGCCGGACGAAAATCTGGCAAACAAATACCTGGAAACAACACATCGTTATATTCAGATGTATGAGAATTTGTTGGCTCCTTATCCCTACAACAAATTTGCCCTGGTCGAAAATTTCTGGGAAACGGGCTTTGGAATGCCCTCGTTTACTCTACTAGGTTCCAAGGTCATCCGCCTACCTTTTATTTTGCATTCATCCTACCCACACGAGATTTTGCATAATTGGTGGGGAAATGGAGTTTACGTCGATTATTCTTCAGGTAATTGGAGTGAAGGGTTAACTGCATATTTAGCAGACCATTTAATTAAAGAACAACAAGGTCAAGGGACTGCGTACCGCCAACAGAGTTTGCAAAAATATACGGATTACGCTGCAGAGGGTCACGATTTCCCTTTGACTCAATTTCGCGACCGGCATAGTTCAGCTTCAGAAGCTGTTGGTTATGGAAAAGCATTGATGCTCTTCCACATGCTTCGCCAGAAATTAGGCGACGAAATTTTCGTAGATGGTTTGCGAGAATTTTATCAGCAACATGTATTCAAAACAGCATCGTTTGACGACTTGCGAATTGTTTTGGAACAAGTATCGGGCAAAAATCTAATAGACGATTTTAATCAATGGGTAAAAAGAACCGGGGCGCCCGCATTACAGCTATCCAATGCAAAAAATACCCCATTCGAATCTGGCTATCGATTAAGCTTTGAGTTGAGCCAAACCCAGGATGGAGAACCCTACCAACTGTCGGTACCGCTGGCTATCACCTTTCAAAATCGGACACCTTCCTATCAAACCAATGTTTCGATGAACAAAAAACAACAAACATTTGATTTGATATTGCCCGCGCAACCCTTACGACTTGATGTTGATCCTGAATTCGATTTATTTCGCAAATTGGCCCGGCAGGAAATCCCACCCGCGCTTACACAGGTCTTTGGGAGTCATAAGGTAACAGTCATATTGCCAACTGAAGTTAATTCAGAATTGGACAATGCCTATCGAAAATTTGCCAAAAAAATTGAAAAAATGGGTCCGGGAATTGTCTCAATCCTAAAGGATAATGAACTTGATCATTTACCAGGAGATCAATCTATTCTACTACTAGGTTGGGAAAACCGTTGGATATCCGCAATGCCTTTGTCGCAATACGGTGTCTCTTTTGATCAAGACGAGGTGGAAATAGGAATAAAGCGCTTTTCCCGTGGTGAAGCCAGTACAGCCTTAACAATGGGACACGGTAAAGATGGAGAATTTTCAATTAGTCTCGTTTCAACAGATCTGCCTAAAGCGCTTTCAGGACTGGCGCGTAAATTACCACACTATCACAAATACAGTTTTCTGGTCTTTACTGGGAGTGAGCCGCAAAACCGGCTAAAAGGAAGATGGCCTATTGAGTCCTCACCGATGACGGTCGCGTTTGGCGGCTCCACGAAACGTGGACAACTCAAGACGAGGAAACCATTAGCAATTTCTCCACCCATTTTTGATGGCAATAGGATGATGGACAGCATCCAATTCCTCAGTAGTGACGATCTAAAAGGACGGGGATTTGGTGAACCAGGATTGGATTTAGCGGCAGAATATATTGCCCAACAGTTTCAGAAAGCAGGGTTAGAGCCTGCAGGCGATTCGCCCGGAAGTTATTTTCAAAACTGGCTAGGCAGGGGCGGCGATCCTGAACGAAAGGTACCATTAAAAAATGTAGTTGCAGTTATTCCTGGAACTCACCCAAACCAGAAAACTGAAAACGTTGTTGTTGGCGCCCATTATGACCATCTAGGATTCGGCTGGCCGGATGTTCGCGAGAATAATTACGGTAAAGTTCACCATGGTGCAGATGATAATGCTAGTGGAATCGCAGTTTTACTTGAACTGGCGAGGATATTAAATAAAGTGCTAAAGCCCGATCGGAATATCGTATTTGTTGCATTTTCGGGTGAAGAAGCGGGTAGACAAGGCTCAAGATATTACATTAAACATCAGAAAACCTACCCGATCAAAAACACCAGTGCGATGGTCAATCTTGATACTGTCGGACGTTTAGGCGAAAACAAATTGCTGGTGTTAGGCGCCCAATCCGCGCTGGAATGGCCACATATCTTCCGTGGGATAGGCTATGTTACGGGTATTCCGATCGAGATCGTAGCTGAAACACTCGACTCCAGCGATCAGATTAGCTTTCAAGAGTCCGGGATACCAGCTATACAATTGTTTTCTGGCGTTAACCTTGATTATCACCGCCCAACTGACACTTCAGAAAAAATCGATCCTAAGGGCTTAATCAAAGTAGCAAAAGTTGCGCGGGAAGCTATAGAATACCTCGCCACTCGCGAAGAACCACTCACTTCAAACGTTCCGATTAGAAACAACAAACAAACTAACAATCCACGTAAAGTAAGTCTCGGCAGTATCCCTGATTTTACCTACAAGGGAAAAGGATACGGTTTGTCGGGTGTGATTCCCGATTCACCGGCAGCAGTTGCTGGCTTGAGGAAGGGTGACGTCATTTTAAAAATGGGGGGCACAAACATTCACAATGTAAAAGATGCATCCAAAGTTCTCAAATCGATGCAATCGGGCGAGCGTCTAACCATTAATTTTCTCCGAAAGGGTGAAACCCTAACAACACAAGCAACCTTAAAATCTAAGTAACAACGTAATTGTAATTCCTCCACTAAATTATTAAGGATTAAGCAACCCCGAGAACGTTGTACAGGAATAGAAAGCCTCATGGGTGTTTAAATTAGCTCACCAAATTATCCACCCAACTATAATCAGAATATCTTTTTAGTATTGAGAATGCACTCATGTCAGAGTCCACAGCTGAGATTAGTCGTTGGCGGGAAAAATACCTGACCCAAATCGAAGCGTCTGAAACCCGGGAAAAATTACACCAAACCCACACGCAGTTGTTACAGCGCCTATTGGTGCGGATCAGCCTTGTAGCAGAGGGACAAGACGAAGAGTTGGATACTGAACTTTCTGGCTTGAGAGTATTATTGCGTAAAACACCGCCAAATATCGGGGAGTTTTCTAACAAACTCAAGAGGGTCGACACCCTTGTACGATGTTTGGATGAGAGGTATAAAGCCAGTAGTAATAGTGAAACCGAATTACTGAAACTTCTTATAGATCAGTTAATAAGCTTAGATTTAAGCCGTAAAAACAAAAAAGCTTTGCAATGCCTATCGAAAAAGTTAAAGGGACAAGGTAACGATTCCAGCCAGTATCCCTTGCTAATGAAAGAATATGCCCAGCTACAAAGTCTTGCGTTGTCTGAGTTGTTGGCTGATGAACAAAAGGGAAATGAAAGTAGTGGCATTATGTCACGACTATTTGGCAGCAAAGAAACTGATACATCGCAAGAACTACCCTCCGCGACCAAAACCAATCAAGTCACACAACGCCCAGCATTGGAGGGTTCTAGAGATTCTGAATCGGTCGTCGATAACATCGTTAACCAAAAGATAGCTGGAAGCTCAGAAAATCTATCGAAAGGTAAACCCACAGAATCGATAAACCTGGAACCGGTGTGCACGGTTCTTACTGGACTATTGGACCAACTTGGATTGCCAGATGAATTTCGGAATAGGGCTCAGCAATTCCGCGAGAAATTCGATCAAAAACCAAGTTTGAAAGAATTTAATGTGGCTGTAGATGGCTTGGCCACATTAATCATTGAGGCTGCTGGCAAAAGCCAGCAGGACTTTGAAAATTTTCTACAAAGCCTGGAGGGTCGATTAGTAGAGATTAACCGCTATTTGGTTCAAAACCAGAAAACCGAAAAAGAACGGCTTAGCAACAGTATTGAAATAGATCAAAAAGTACGGGCAAACACTGAATCTATTTCAGAACAGGTTCAGTCAGCGACAGACATCGACGTATTAAAAACCTCTGTACAACAACATATCGATAACATCACGTCGTCCATGGACGGGTATATTGCAACGGAAAAACACCGTGAGCAACTTATGCATACACAGATGGAGGCACTACAAGAAAAATTAGCCTTGGTAGAAAACGAGTCCAAAGCAGTCAAGAACCGATTGCAGGTCGAACGTGTACGTGCATTGACCGATGT
>Ga0114933_10002341_pt1 | contig 19838 bp, 10 predicted proteins | sample 4SBtaG_FD_89691 | JGI IMG/M metagenome (GOLD analysis project Ga0114933, IMG submission 89691) | Deep subsurface microbial communities from Kolumbo volcano to uncover new lineages of life (NeLLi) - 4SBTROV12_W25 metaG | ecosystem: Environmental > Aquatic > Marine > Volcanic | place: Kolumbo... | reverse complement strand
CAGCCTTCTTGTTGCTGTTCCTCGATCTGAACCGAGAACCGCTCGAAGGCCCCGTCGGAGACGAAGGGGACCAGTTCGCCGAGGTCCTGAGCGCACCAGCCGTCTTGGGCTTTGTGGAAGGCGACGCGGATCCGTTTCAGGAAGATGTCACGCGCGAAACCTGGGTCCCGAGCCTCGAACTCGTCCCAGGTGACGTCGCGTTCGTGGTGTTTCAGGACGCCGCGTGCCTTGCGGATCAGTTGGCGTTCCTGAAGTTCCTTGGCCTTCTTCGCGCTGCGGAACATGACGATCACGACAACGGTCGAGACGGGAACCCCGATCAGGGGGGCTTCGATCGTGAGCCGGATGAGGTAGTAGACGAGGTAGCCGATCCCGTCGCCTGAGCCGCCCCCGCCGCCGGATCCGCCGCCGCCGCCGAAGTCCCCACCGCCCCCGATTTGGCATGGGGTTAGGAGGGGCAAGATTTTGGCGAGGAGGAGGTGCATGGGAGCGAGGGTCATCGTACGCCCCGGAGTTCCTTAGACGAGCACGTGCAGGGTGCGATGTGTGAGGTGGCACCGAGAAGTCCCCCGGCGGGTTTTGGCAAACAGACCCATGTCTCGGTGTTTTCTGGGCCTCACACCGCCTATTCAGCAAGCGAGAAGATCTTCACCCCCATTCGTTGGCACGGTGCGGGATCCCAGTCGACCAGTTCCATCTTGGCACGCCCGACAGGACTTGAACCTGCTACCCCCGGCTTAGGAACTGGAACTGGGGAATGCGCGCAAAGTGGACTGGAGTGGACACGAGCGGACAAACTCGCGTCACGTCGCCACTTACGGCGACGTCCTCGGAAGGTTCGCTCGACTGGACCCGGACTGGAGCGGACCAGGAGCGTGGCACTAAAGTGGCACTTCGCGCGGGGTGCGTTCCATGGCGCCTGTGGACATTCAACTGGATAGCGCCATCCCGCCTAGATGAACACCGACAGACTGCCCGCACTGCTACCTGACCCAGCCGAGAGGAACTTGTAACCAAGGAGGGATGAAACGGCGATTACGGGCTCTGAGCACTTGGTTGGCAGCGGCTCCCAGCTTGCCGCATCGGCGCGGAGCTTCTGTGCCGTTGCTCCTTCACACCGGATCACCCCCCGCTCCACGAGGCGCTGACGAAACTCAAGCGACTGGACGAGGACTAGGAATAGGCCCTTGAGGGCATGCATCGTCGTTAGGAGCTTTGCTTGGCGCGCGTTGCCAAAGCGGCTGTGCTTGACGGCGTTATAGCCTGCCCACCAGGTGGGATTGCCAGTGGACTGCCTCCACTTGTACCAAGGAAACGAACGCTTCCCCCTCGGTAGGAACCAGACCGGCTTCGCATACAACGTGTCACCCTTAAATACGGACCTAAGGTCGCCGATGTTCAGAAATGGGGGAGTCTGCGTATAGCGCCTGGAACGGTGCTGGGTGATTCGGGCGATGCCCTCATAGCGGCTATTGTCCATCGTGGACTTCAGGACCGTCTCAATCAGGCTGCAGCTATCGAGAAGAATCGAAGCGAGGATCGGGGAGTGAACGCTGTTGTGTTCAGACGACGGTGGCACCGCACGTAGAAATGAAGCGAAGCGATTCTCGACCTCAAGGAATCCATCGAGGGCGACGTCAGCGTCATCAGCAGCCATGTCGGTTGTTGGTTTGGGGTGATGGTGCGGCGGTGTTATTGAGAGACCGAAGATCTCGTAGGAGCAGAGGATCTGGCCGGTGGTGAAGGGAATGACCGGCCTAGAGTCTAATCAAGCCCCCTTTGCTCCCTTGCTCTCCGGGTGGGGGCCCAATCAATGCTGCGGACACGATCCACGAGGAAGGTCCTGAACCCACGTTCATGGGTCGGGTCGACGACGTCGACCTTGTTCCCGTAGACCTTCCGCGCGACTCCGCAGGCCTCGCCGGCGATCACGAGGTCGCCCTGCTGGAGCGGTCGCTGGAGCTCCGCCGTGCCCCGCGGCTCGCGGAGCGCGTGGGCGACGGCCTGCAGCGCGCGCATCCAATCGCCGGCGTCGACGTAGCGCCGATCGGTCTCCTCGATGGCCGCCTGAAGAGCGGTCGAGCCGGCCTCGTCGTCACAGACAGGAACCGCCACCTCCACGAGACAGGCCAGGGCTGCCGTTTGCAGTGCGACGTCGTCCGCGTTGGCGTCGGGAACCTCAAGCCTCAGTCCCGCGCTCCAACACAGCCAAGCGAGCAGGCCCTGCACCTGCACGACCTCCTCGGGTGCGTCGTCGGCGCTCTCGGCGGCTTCCCTTGCCGCGCGCGCCAGGCTCGCTCCCGCGCGATCGAGGAAGCGGGCGACAGCCTTCTCGTCCACGAGCGACTCCGAAGCCACGCCCGGTCGGGCCCACGGCGCACGCCGCTCGGCCCGGCGCAACGCCCGGACCAGGCCGAGAACGGCGCAGCCCTGCGTGACAAGCACCTCCCTCGCCGCCTGGTCGTCCTCCCCCGAGAGCTTGTCGACGACCTTCGTCATCCGGTTCAGCAGCGTAACGCTCTTCTTCCTGCAGAGCTCCGCAACGCGTCCTACGATCGCCTCGCGCTCGAGCTCGTCCTCTTCTTCCTCCTCGGTTCCCACCAGCTCCTCGTCGGTGCGCCCCGGCCGGACCGCCTCCGGATCGACGAGTGCCTGGCCCAGACGGTGGATGACGATGTCCAGGAGCATCGCGAGGTCGCCCTGGGCGACCCGGCGGCGCGCCGCCTTCGAGCGCGAGCGTCCCGGCGGGACCGCGCGCTCCGGCCCGTCGTCCTGCGGGTCGGTCGTGTCCGCCGGCGCGCGGCGCGGCCCAAACGGGCGCACACCCTCGTCGTCGAAGATGACCCGTTGCACCATCTTCATCAGGTTCTCGAGCTGTGTCGGGTCGTCCTCGAGCCCGGCGAGCGCAAGGCGCAGTTTGCGCTGCTTGCTCGTCGCGCTGAGAACCTCGAGCTCGGAGGTGCGGTGCAGCAACCCGATGCTGCGCCCGTTGCGCCTCTCGACCGCGACCACCGAAACGCGGCCCCTCGCCTCGTCGGGCGCCTCGAGCCGCACCTCCTCCGCGTTCTCGACGAAGGCAACATCGCCGAGCACTTCGCCCTCAGCCCCGAGCGCGGTCACCGACAGCACGCCGAGCGCTCCGCCTGCGGGCTGGCGCGCAGCGAAGCCGCGGTCCTCCTCGATGAAGACCAGAGGTCGGGACGTGTCGCGCGCCTCTCCACCCGGCTCCTCCGACTTCCTCACCTCGAAGTTGTCGCGGACGTCCTCCCACTGGGCATCTGCGAGATCGGGCGCGTCGAACAAGGCCGTCAGCCCGAGACCCTCTCCGAGCTTCTTCCCGCGCCGCAGCACGACCGCCTCCGCATTCCCGGACGGCGCTGCGCGGAGCCAGGCCGGCGCGCTGGGGTTTGCGCTCCCGGCGATCAGAAACTCTTCTCCGTTCGCCTCGACCAGGAGCGCCTTGGCGTGGAGCGGCGCGTCCTCGTTCTGCCAGACTCCCAGGCTGCCGGTCGCGACGAAGCGCGCCCCGAGGTGCCCGCGCGCCCGATCGACGTCGATCACCGCGTCGGGACCGAGCGCCACGACGAGCTCGTTCGGCTGCAGTTCGGCCGCGATCCGATCCAGAAAGGCTAGTCGCGCGTCGAAGAAAGGCCCGACCACGGCGACGCGCCCGGCCTTCTCTGGCAGGTGGGGCCGTACCTGGCTCCACAGCGTCTCGCCATCCGCCACCGTCCCGAAGAGACGCTCCGTGTAGCTCGTGGGCAACGGCCCGCCGAGCCAACGCTTCCCTGCACCCTCGATCGCGGCGAGTGCCTCGCGCACGGGCTCGGCCTCCTGCTCAAGCCAAGCCCCGCAGAAGCGTAGAACGTCCCGGAAGAGCGCCGCGCCGGCGCGATCCGAACGAGAGCCCGCGTCCACGCGCGTCGTCAGCTCGCGGTTGCGCGTGTACCCCGCCAGGGTGACGTTGTGGCTACCGACGTGCAGGATGCCCTTCTTCTCTCCAACGAGCATCAGGACCTTCGAATGGAAGGCCCCCCGCATGGTCACTGGCACGAGCGTGTACCCCGAGCCCGCTAGCCGCGGCCGAGTGTGCGGCTCGGCCAGCGCCTCCGTGAGGCGTGCCGCGTCCATGAGGAGCACGATGTGCCGCGCTCCCGCCGCCCGCAGGCGGCGCCAGATCACCTCCTCAAAGAACGGGAGGTGCGCGTTGTACGTCGTGAGCAGCGCCGCTTCGTAGCCGCGCGCGTGACGTAGCGTCGCGAGCAGATCGAGGTGTTCGGCTGCCGTCACGTGCACCACTCCAGGATCTCCTGGCCGCGCGGCGTCAGCTCCCACCCGCCGGCCTCGGTCCGGTCGAGCAGGCCAAGGTCCCGCAGCATCCGGATCGCCGTTCGCAGGCGGGGAGACGTGAATGCCGGCGAGATGTTCGCGACGAGGTGGATCCCGTCGTCTGTCGGCTGGAACCGCAGGGTGTCCAGGGACTCATGGTGCAGCTTGCGCAGCGACACGCGCATGTGTTGTTCGAGCCCCCACCGCAGCGCGACCCACCGTACGAATTCCGGCAACCGCTGATCGGCCCAAGCGCCGCCGCAGAGGTCGACGTAGCTGCGGAGATTGCACGCATAAGCCCGGCGCTGGTGGTCGGCGACCGAGAAGGCGCGGTAGGGTGCGTCCGGGAGCACCGGGCGCGCCCCCAACGCGATCAGGACATCGAGCGAGGCGCGCAGGGCTTCGGCTACGCCCTGCGCCTCAGGAACGGTGCGGGCGCGCTGGATCTCGTGGCTCTCGTCGGTCCAGGCGCGGAGCGGCGGGAGTTCCTCGGAGGCTCGACGCTGCGCTTCGGAGAAGGTCAGCTCGGCGTCCGCTCCAAGGAAACTGGCCGCCAGGTCACTCATGCGATCCGCAAGCCAGGCGCTGGAGTCCGCCACGCCTTGATGCTCCTGTAGATACTCGAGCGAGGCCCACAGCACGCCTTGGAGGGCGACCGACAGGAGTTCGTTCGCTTCGTAGACCGCCCACATCCCTCGGGTGTCCAGTAGGTCCTCCGCGGGCTCCCAGGCCGGCGCGCCGTCGACGGACCCGGCGTAGCAGGCCGCTCGGAAGTCGGACGAGAGATCGCCCCCGGCGCCGGCACCGCTCGCAACGGCATCCAGGAGGAGCGCGAGCGACTGTCTCCGCTGCAGGCCCGAGTCGCCGTAGTGATCGTTGCGGTCGAAGAACACGCCGATCAGCGCCTCGCGTTCCTGCTCGGAGTCCGGCAGGGCGCAGGGGCAGAAGGCGGCGAGCGCGTCCAATTCCTCGACGGAGACGACCCCGGCGGCGAGGGCTCGGAAGAATCGCTCGGCGTCGACACCTTCGTCCATGGCCGCCGCGAGGACCGTTCCTTGTTCGTGTGGGTCGCCGACGAGCTCTAGCTCGCGCAGAGGCCCCAGGTAGTACTGACGAAAGCCCCCGCCCTTGTTCTTGAAGTACACACGCTCTTCGGTCTCCGAGTCTTGCCCGGCGAGGCTGGCAAAGGACGCCTCCCGGGCCCCGTCCTTCAGCAGCGGAACGAGCGTGTCCCGCCCGACCATTGCGAACCCGTGCAGATCGGCAGGCTCTCCCCGCTTCAGCGCATGCCGCTCTGCGATGAGCGCGAAAAGGCACTCGGCCCGCCGAAGCACGGGAAGCTCGTCTTCGATCCCCCGCTTGCCCATCTGTTCGAACAGCCAGGGATAGAAGCTGAAGTACCGAGCCCGATCCGTGACGTTCGTTATCCCGGGGAGCAGCTGGTCATAGAGCGCGATAGGGATCGCCTGGGTGCCAAGGTGGTCCCTCCCCGTAGCCGTCTTCGGCGGTCGCAGCCAGAGCGATTGGGATGACATGCTCTCAGGAGACTAGGGCACTGGTGGACGGTCGGTACGAGCGCAAGGGCTACACGACACTCTCACCGCGGGCGAGCGAATGGGAGCCGCACTGAAGCGATCTAACCTCGAAATGGAGCATACCTCACTAGCCTGAAGGTGCCGGCTGAGGCGACTGAATAGACTGCATGAGGGAATCCAAATAAGCCATCTCATCGTCAACCTGGAACAGAACCCCGAGGTCACGAATCTCCGACCTCGACATGAGGGTTCCGTCGTCCTTGGACCACTCAAGACTCGCAAACGGAGTGTTGGACAAGATGAAGGCGTGAAGCACCAAATCTGAAGCCTGCCTATTAGCGACCTCCTGCAGGCGTGGGATCTCTCGAGTTGCGAACTGCACCTTTGGGTCCGACGGATCGAAGTGGTGTAGGCCCTTCGGATCGACGAAGGCAAGGTGCTCGCGGTCCTTCAGCTGAACCCACACTAGGAAGTCGGGGAAGAAGTTTGATGCCTGGAAGAAGCCCAGCCCCGTGACAGCCTGGTTGCGAAGCAGATAGACCTCCACTCCGGCGTTCTTGATGCACCAGGCCCCCAGATCCCGGACGAACTGTGCCTCGTGCTTGTCAAGCGGAACTGGACTGACCTTGATCTGCTGGTTCTTCCCCACGTACAGAAGCGGCTGGTAGAGATGGCCGGCAAAAGGAACGGTCCTCCATTTCCCGCTCCACTGACTCCAGTTCACGAGTGCGTCTGCATCCAGCGCTGCCTTCAGGTCCTCAATCAGGGCCGTGATGCGCTCGATATCCTCCGCAGTCTCGGCTAGTTCGCTCGACTCGATCGAATGCCCTTCGATCAGGTTCGGATCATCTTCGAGGATCTCAGCAACCTCTATGTACGGCGCCTCCCAACGGCCACGGATGTACCGGTAGAACCGCTCGGCGTAAGCGTTGATGAGCTGCTGCGCCATTCGGTGCCACTGCGCCCTGTTCTCCCAGCGGTCGGTTCGCATGTCATCCGCGGTGGCGAGCAAGTGATACCAATCTCGATTCTGGAGAAGCGTGCGAATCGATTCGCGATTCGCATGCAAACGGTCTAGCCCGCGGGTCGCCTTGAAGGCCTCTAGGCCGAAGAGCAGCTCGTCGATGTCGAGCATGCCGATGTGCAGGTCAGTGAACTTCTGCTCGGGCTTGTCGGTGCTCTCGCCAATCGTCGCGGTCACCTGCTTGCTCTCGCCAACCAGTCCGCGGACCCGCGGGAGCCAGTTGAGTTTCGTGGGATGGCGCCGGAGCCATGCGTCGGCCGGATCGGTTTCGTGAGGCGGGCGCAGCACTGCGAGCGGACCGAGCCTGCGGAACGCCTGGCCGCGCTCGACTTTCACGCCGTCAATCTCGTCGCGCAGCTTCAGAGTCCGGAGCTTCCGTTTCGGCAACGTCTGAACGACGGGTAGATCCCACACCTCCTTCTCCTGTGCCTCGGGGACCTCGCTGAAAATCCAGTCTCGGAACGCGTTCATATAGCTGGCCTTGACGCCGAAGACCTGGAGCGTCTCGACCTGCCGTAGGTTCCGCGGCGGCGTCGGCTTCGTGGCAAGGACGCTCGATCGGCGCAGGCTCATCCGATAGCCGCGAAGGCGGACCCCGCGCCCGAAGAGCTGGATGATTTGCGTACCTTCGCTCTTACCCATCCGCATGAGGCCGATCGACGACACGCGCCACGAATTCCAGCCCTCGGTGAACTTGCGGGAGCCAACCAGCAGATTCACCGGGCTGTCGTCCCGGTTGATGCCGTGGAAGAGCGAGTCCCGATACTCGTCGTCTTCGTGTCGGGTAACGCTGTTGGCCTCGCACGCAGCGGCGACAGCCCCGGGGTCACCTACGTTCACCACGCCGAAGACCTCATCGCCCACCATGAGCGCGAGCTCGCCATCAGCGCGTTTGAAGAGCTGGACACCGAGGGAACCGCCGGAGGGAGCGTTGAACACATCCCGGAGGATCCCAGTGTAGAGCGCCTTGGCGAGCGCCCTCTTGTCGCCGGAATCATCGATGTGCGGGAGCCGGCGGGCGAGCAGATTGCGACCCTGCGAGTCGGCGAAGCCCTCCTGGAGCAGACTTTGGATCAGCTCAGTCGACTCGTTGCGCTTCACCAGGAACGTGCGGAGGAACAGCAGCACCTCAACAACATCCGACACGGACTCCTTGTCGTCTTTGGTTGCGGTCTTGCCGACTACCGTGTGGCCCACGAATACCCACAACGGCTTCTCGATACGAAATGGCTTGATGGCATCACCGCCGTCCAGCCACACACGCAACTGCTGGTAAAAGAGCAGCAGAGACGCGATGAGATAGCGCCGCTGCTTTTCGTCATCCTCTAGATTGAGGATCGTGAAGTCCTTGCCGTAGCCGTCGCGGTAGAAGCTTCGATACGCATAGTCGAAGAGGATGGAGCGGGCATAGCGATTCCGCATGCCCTCATCGCCCTGCACCGCTTCCTTGAAAGTGGCCGAGTACTCCATGCAGAAGCCGCCCATGGCGAGCTGGTCGCGTCTGCTCAGCCAAGCACCCTCCTCGCCGCGTCCAGCACCGCGGTGCCCCTCATCGACGAGCACCAGGTTGCATCCATCGAACGACTCTGTTGCAACCGTCGCCTTGCCGTGATCGTCACGGAACTTGTGAATGTCGAGGATCTTGATCGCCTTCTTTGCCTGCTCCGCAAATAGGCCATCGACGCCCTGCTCGCCGAAAGCGACGGTGTCGAACCCGGAGTACATGAACTCTTTGGCGTGCTGCTGGCTCAGGCCGGCGTTGGGCGTGACGAGGATGATCTGATCGAGCTTCGGCCAGCGCCCGGCCTCGAACGCCCGCCGATGGTACTGCCGGAACTGGCGGATGTGGACGTGCATCAGCAACGTCTTGCCGCTGCCCGTGGCGCACCAGAAGGCCGCGCGGGCGAGCTGCTCTCGGGCCGATCCCGATTCATCGAACTGCTCGACCTTGTCGCCTCCGACGATCGCTACCTCGTTGTGCTTGGCAATGCGGACGTTCAGCTCCTTGCGCATAGCATCGGGGTCGGCGAAATACTGGTCGAGGAGCATCTCGGTGAACAGGAGCGCAAGGTACTGGTGGTACTTCCAGTCAATCTTCGGCTCACCGTGGTGGACCCGGGCCGTGTTGATGGCCTGCGTGTGCTCGAGAATGTTCTGCTCGTACGCTTCAAGCCGATCGGCAGGCAGGACATCTCCCGTCGTCGCGGGCAGACTCGTCGCGATGCTCTCGAAGAAGTGGTGCCGGCTAGTCTGATCATTCAGCCCACCCTCGGTGCCGGGCCCGATCTGGAACCGTTCGGCGAACTCCTTCAGGCTCACGACACCAAACTTCGCGAGGGCCCACTGGAAGAGTACCGTCTGGCGATGGAAGTCCGGCTTCGGGCCGCCGCGACCCCGGCGGGAGGCATTCTTCTTCGACGAGCGCTTGGCCATCACACGGCCTCGCTTCCCTCGGCGTCGGCGAACATCCGGTCCTTGAAGGTCTGCTCGATGGGGAAGACGGTGCGGATCTCCTGGGTCGGCTGGGCGAGCGTCACCGGGCCGTTGACGTAGATGCGGTGGTAGTCGCGGTGTTCGCTGCGCTCGCGCGTGTCCTCACGGTGCCGTTCCATCCAGGCGTCCAGTGCCGCGGCGTCCTGCTCCGGGTCGTCTGTCAGGGTTCGCCAAATCACGAGGACGCGGGTGTCGCTCCCGTCGTTGAGCACCCCTTCGACGCGTTGGAATGCAAACGGGCCTTCGGGGTCGCGCCGAAACCTACCGACGATCGCCAAGCGCCCGAGGCCGTCGTCGTGATCAACCTTCTCGAAGTCAGCGCCGTAGCGCTCGATTGGGCCGTAGGCATGGACCTTCAGGCCGATCAGAAGGTTGAACGTTTCGACGAGATCAACACGATTACTGCGAATCTCCTGGTTACCTGCAACTTGCGCCTCGATCTCGTAGCCCCACGGATCACGAAAGATGTCAAGGTCCAGAATGTAGGGACCGAGTTCGAGGTCGATAGCGTATCGGAGCATCACGTCTTTCTCTTCCTCCGGACGTCCGTCTAGCAACCCGCCGTCAGGTGCAGGCAGGTTGCTGAGCGCGTCCTCGTAGGACTCCACGGTGAAGCACTTGACGAGAGTGGAGACGCCGCCGTCATGCGTTTGAGGCTCACCCCCTTTCCACACCGGGCTGTACGAGCACTTTGCGACCCTCGGGCGGATGAGATTATCGAAGTAAGAGTTCGCCTCCATGACCACGAACTGACGGTTGCCGCCGTCTTCACGATTCAGCTCGATCACGGCCTGTGCCGTACTACCCGAGCCACCGAAGCAGTCCAGGATGCGACTCGTTTTCGTGCAGCAGGGACGAATCAGAGACTTGACGAAATTCGTGTGTTTCGGAGCCAGAAACACACCCGGCCGACCGAACAGCTCCACCGTTTGCTTCTCACCATCCGCGTAGTCGACAATCACCGTCTTTGGGACGTTCGTCGAGACCTGATGCAGGAAACGCTTCTGCCGAGGCACCTTCGATTCGTCGGGACCGAATGCGATCCGGTCGTCCGCAGCGAGCGACTCGAAGCTGTTTCGGTCCGGATACTCGGGGTCGATGAAGCGCGTTCCCTTCCATCCACGGCTTGGCTGGGCACAGGTCTTACCCGTGACAGGATGCGTTACTTCGTAGAAACGATAGTTCCGATGCTCGGGATCCCGCGTAGATGCTGACTGCTTATTCTCCGATGACATGATCGTCCAGTCGCTCTCGGTATACACCCAGATCTCCGCTGCGGTTTCTCGAGCCTTCTCTGGCAATACGAGCCGTCCGTCCGCACCCCTGTACTCGGCGAACTTGTATTGATAGACCCCGTTCCATGGGTCGTTGCGTTTCTCGGTAGCCCAAGCCATGCCCGCGGCCTCGACCTCCGCTCGGTAGCCCCGAATGTGCTCACGGTACAGGGACGCCAAAGCCGCCTCGATCTCCGCGATCGGCGGGTAACTGCCGTCGAAAGATCGAATAAGCTCAGACACTTCCACGAACCCGGGTTTGGGTTCGCGAAAGCTGCTGGGATCCGCCTCGACCGTCGCCTTGGACCGAGCGTACACTTCGACATACTCGTGGTTGGTCGAGTAGGTCGGCGAGCGGCCGTCGTTGGTGTTCTGTCGCCAGATCAACTCGTTGATGCGATTGTGGTGGCCGAACGCGTCATCAAGTGCATGCTCGACGGTCGTGCGTTCGGTGTCATCGATACTCACCATAATCACACCACGAGGCGACATCACCCGTCGCAAGAGCGAAACGCGATCGCGCATCATCGTGGCGAATGCAGCGTGCCGATAGTTGTTCTTGTAGGGAATGCTGCTCACATTCGTGTTGTACGGCGGATCGATGTAGATGGTGTCGACCAGCCCACCGCACGAGGCGAGGCAGGTATTGAGCCCATGAAAGTTGTCTCCATTCACGAGTAGGCCCGTCACTGCCGAGTCGATCGTGGTAGCGCCCATGAGGACTTCTTCACTTGCGAGCAGCTCCCCGGTGAACGACTCGTCGAAGAGCCTCGTATCCACGACCAGCTTGTCTCGGGCGTCAAGATACGCACGCGTCCCCCATGCCGCGCCGCGAAAGAGACCGTCTGAGCCTTCGCTCTCGGGAACAGGCTTGAAGCCGAGACGCTCCCACTCGCTCCACTGCCTCTGATTGGCAGTGACGACGTCTCTGAGCGCGTCGGGGACGCGATCTACCGTGACGAGCCAACTCGTGTTCAGGACAAATTTCTTCTTGAGCCACAGCTTTTTCTGGAAATCCTCGATAGCGGAAAGCAGTTCGATGATCCGGCCCGCCACACTCCTGATGGCCTTGAGCCGTCCCTGGACACGCGACAGATGGGCATCATCGAGCGACTCGATGTCGTCGAGACGGACGACCTCATTCTTGATGTAGAAGTCGAGCTCCCGCCGCAGAAAGCCGAGCAGATCCTTGTGGACGAAGTAGTCGAAGGTGTGCCGAGCAGTGAAGTCATCGAGATGCTTCCCGAGGATCGTCCGGGTGGGTTTTGTATCGGTCGGAGCCGGCTGGCTCACGAGCTGCCTCCACTCCTCCGGCATCGCCTTACGGGCGACCTGCTCCGCGTACGCGGCAAACTGCTCACGCTCGTTGCCCTTGGTGCGCCCCGTCGCCTTGTCGTAATTGCCGCCGTAGATGCGAGTCGCTTCCGAGTCTCCCACGGCAGACCTATCCTCCGCCGTGGGCACGCGAAACTCGAAGTGCAGGATCAGCTCGTCGGGATCGGCGACGTCCACTGGATTCCCGGCGCACAGAATGAACCGCCGCCGTGCATCGTCGGCCTCCTTGTTGTTGCCTGCCTCCTGCGTCGCCTGGAGCAGCCGGATTCGGGCTGACTTCCCGCCCTCTTCTCCGATCCTGAACCGGTAGTCTCTGTGCCATTCTCCGGACTTGATATAGTATTGATCCTTGTTCGCCCAGTGCAGGACCATCTCTTCTCCGGAGTAGGGTACGGCGTAGGTCTCACCCTTATATCGGCGCTTGGAGATGAAGTCCCCGTCGTCGTAGTAGCGCGAGAAGAACGTGAGTAGGTGGTTGTAGATGTCGACCTCGAGCACTTCCGCGGACGCGCCCCCGGCCGATTCGAGCTTCGCCTCGAGCTCTTGCACCTTGGGCAGAGAGTCGGGGTCGGCGCCCAGCGCGCGTGCCTGCTCGATCGCCTCGTTCAGGTCCGCTTGGATCTGATCGGCGGCCCCGGCGCTGTGGCTCGCCAGAGTCTCACGCACGACGTCCCGGAGCTGGCGATCGAGGAACTCGGTGACCTCCCTGTTCTTGGCCGCCATGATCCGGTAGATGCCGAAGTCGAGGTCGGACTTGTCTAGCTCGAAGAGCTCCCGGAGCTTCTGCTTCAGAGCGTTGAACTTCGACTCGGTGATCGGGTTGGATGCGGTCATGGTGGTCATTGTCGTGCCTCGAAACGCACAAGTGGAATCGTGATCACACTGCTTCGAAGCGGATCGCGAACAGGGTCTCTCGGGTCTGGTGCTGCTGGCAACGGTCGCGGAGCTGGCCGATGAGCTTCTGGCGCTCGCGCTCGACCTGATCCTCGATATCGTCGATCTGGCTGCGAGCGCGGCGCCGCTTGCGTTCGAGCTGGCTGACGCGCTCCTGTGCTGCCTGTTGGGCTTGAACGGTCTCGGCGAGATCGGCTTCGCGCCGGACGGCGCGGAGCTCACGCTTGATCGTGTCGAGCTCCATCTCGGCGGCGGCGATCTTGTCGTCCGCCCACTGGTTGACCTGCGTTTGGACCTGCTTGAATCGTTCGTTACCGTGCTCTGCTGCGCGAGCGAGCGTGGCCTCCGCCAGTCGATCGGCGTCGGCGCCAAGCCGGCAGGTAACCTCGTCAGTCGGCGCCACGGCCACAGTCTCCCGGCCGGCAACGTCGAAGAGGCGCTGCGTCAGTTCCTGGTCGAGATTCTCGCCATCGTCTGTGATGGCCGTGAGGAGCAGAAACTCTTCTGTGGTGTCGCTATCGAGCGTGAGCTTGTCGAGCCGGATCCAGCCAGAGCGGCCGACCAGTGGCTCGATCATGCTGATCTTCCGCGTGTGCCCGGTGACATCAAAGCGAACGGTCGCGGTTGCCAGTTCCTGATCCTTCGCCATGGCGAGCAGCCACTGGCCAAGAGGGCTGGAGAGCCGCAGGAGATGCGCTTCGGTCGCGGCGTGGTCCTCCTCGGTCTTCGCCGCGGAGATCAGGCGATACTCACCGTCTGGGATGGCGGGCGCGGGACTCGCAGGAAGGTGGAAGGCCAGTCGTGCGTCGTCAAACGTGGCCTTGCCGTCGAGCCCCCAGTGGGTGAGCCGCCAGAACCGCTCGCCTACTCGGTCAAGCGCAAGCTGTGCGTTCTTGCCGCGGATACGCATGCGCTCATGGACGTCGGTATCGAAGTGCTCGAGGAGCTGCTGCCGGGCCTCGCTCATCCTCTGGGAGATCGTCGACTCCAGCTCCTGTTGAAGTGCATCGAACGCCGCCTCGATCTCGGCATCGGTCCGGCAAGTCTTGAGGATCTCAAGCACGCGCATTTCGAAGTCGATGCCGTCCTCCATGGCGCCGAGTACTTCATCGCTGGCACCGAAGAGCCCGTCGAAGAGGCTGAACTTCTGCTGGAGCAGTTCCTGCACCCGCCGATCGGCGATGTTGCCCTGCGAGATGAAGTTGACAACGACAACGTCGTACTTCTGCCCATAACGATGGCACCGCCCGATCCGCTGCTCGATCCGCTGCGGGTTCCACGGCAGGTCGTAGTTGACCACGAGCGAACAGAACTGGAGGTTGACGCCCTCGGCGGCCGCCTCCGTCGCGAGCAGGATCTCACCGCGCGTCTGGAACTCCTCGATCAGGGCCGATCTCACATCGATGGGCTTCGAGCCGGTGATCTTGTCCGTGCCAGCGTGCTGGCGCATGAAGAGCTCATACGCCTGCTTTGCGCTCGGATGGTTGTTCGAGCCATTGAAGGTGACGACGCGCCCGGCGTATCCGTTGGCTTCGAGATAAGCGGCGAGAAACGCCTGCGTCTTGCGGCTCTCCGTGAAGACGAGCGCCTTGCGGGCGGCGCCGAGTTCCTCTAGACGATCGAACGCGGCGCTGAGGGCGCGGAGCAGGGCCTTTGACTTGCTGTCGCTCTGAATGCGTTCGGCGCGCTCGATGAGGGATTCGAGCTCGCTCAGCTCCGCAGCGAGGAGGCGGCCGTCAGTCGGGCGCGCGGGCGCTGAGTTCTCGTCCTCGTCGATGTCGATCGGGTCCAGCAGCCCCTCGATGTCGAAGTCGTCGTCCTCGAGGGACGTGATGAATTGATCCTGCTGTTCCTCCGTGAGGCCATCGCGGACATCGACAAGCCGCTGGCGCATCGTGCGAAGGGTGCTGGCGAGCGCCTGCGGCGAGGAGGCCAGCGTCTTGAACAGGATGATCTCGATGAGATGCCGCTGCTGCGCCGGGAACGCGAAGCTGATCTCGCGCTGCATGAACTCGGTGACGTCTTGGTGCAGCGACTTCTCTTCGGCGGTCTGCTCAAACGGGTGCGTCATCGCCTGCCGCTTGGTGTAGTTGACGTAGGCGCAGTCCTTACGAAGGGTGCGTTTGCACAGCGTGGTGAGGCGACCTCGCAGCTCGCCGAGATCGCTGCCCGCACGTGTGTAGCGGGCTTGAAAGGCGTTCTTGTCTCCGAAGATGTGATCCCCGATGAGCCAGCCGAGGCCGTACACCTCGAGCAGCGTGTTCTGGAGCGGCGTGGCGGTGAGCAGGACCTTCTGACGAAGCTCAAACGCCCAGCGCAGCGCTTGCCCGCCCTTGCGACTCGGCTGGTAGGCGTTCCGGAGCTTGTGCGCTTCGTCCATGACCACGAGGTCGAAGGGGACTGCGCGAAGCTCCTCCTTCATGCGGGCGGCAAAGCCGTACGAAAGCACGACGATCTGCCCGCAGTCGAACGGGTTCGGATTGCCCTCGCGACGGAGCCGGTTCCAGACCTTTCGATCGACGACGAGTGACGGCAGGTTGAACTTGTCCGCGAGCTCCACCTGCCACTGCTTTCTGATGTGCGCCGGGCAGATGACGATCAGCTTGCGGCGGCGCTCAGCCCATTTCTGGCACAAGACGAGTCCCGCCTCGATCGTCTTCCCGAGCCCGACTTCGTCCGCGAGAATCACGCCCTTTTGGAGGGGGTTGGACATCGCGAACAGCGCGGCGTCGATCTGGTGGGGGTTCAGATCCACCTTAGAGTCGAACAGCGTCGTGCTGAGCCGGTCCAATTCACCTACCTCACCGAGGCGGGTGAGGTCGTGAGCGAAGTAACAGGCTTGGTGTGGTGAGAGAGTCATTGGCCCTCCGAATCGGGTTGCCGAACGCTTCCCTGCCGACCACTCTCTTCTTGCTCGCCGGTCCTTGCTCCACCGGCACGAACCCAGGCATCGACCTCGCTGATCTTGAACTTCCAAAGGCGGCCAATCTTGTGGGCTGGAAGACCCTTGCCCTCGATCCAGCGGTAAATGGACTCCTTCGCAACTCCGAGGTGATGCGCAACCTCCTCAACGGCAACCCAGGGTTCTGTGCTCATTTGCCCTTCGTGGTGGCTTGGAGTTCCACCGGCCTCACCTGCGGGGTTGGACCTAGTCTTCACCGCCGGAAGGTACCAGGGCGCGTCCCAGCCACCTAGAGTCTCCCAGACGCGTCTAGAGTAGAAGAGAGTCGGTCACAGCCGGCGGGGCTGCCCACCAGGGTCCACGTGCTGGCCCCGGAGTCCGAAACCGGGGGTCACGGGATCGGAGGCAGCCCACTTCACGCACCTAAATCACTCCATGACAGCGACTTAGGAGCTGCAGGCGCTTTGCGAGTACGTAGCCCCAAGTGGGCATGTGCCACTTTGCTGCCACACATCGGCAGCCCGGCCTGGAACTACCCCTCCGCGGCGATGAGCGGGGGGAGGCTCTCGACCGCCGCCCTCAGGTCCTCCGTGTCGAGGTGCGTGTAGATCGCCGCGGTCAGCTTGGGGTCGCTGTGGCCGAGCAGCTTCTGCGTGGGGTGAATCCCGTCCTGCTGGCCGACCTGGTCGATCTCCCATACTGTCCGCAGGTTTGGCGACGGCCGTGCAGGCTTGTTCGGCATCTTTCCCTTCCGCCATCCGTAGAAGCAGGGCTCGTGAGACCACATGTAGTGGCTTCGAGTCAGCACCGGCCTGGCCTTGGCCCAGATTATCTGCTGGTGCACCAGGAGCCCTGCGGCCTCCCATGCGCGCTCGACGAGGGACTGCCGCCGGTGCGCATGCCACTGGTAGACGGGGGCGCGATCGATGCAGTGGGAGAGGCCCACCTCCGGGAACGCCCGGAAGAACGCGATCCCCTGATCTGGGTAGACGTAGTCATCCCAGTGCTTGTCCCTGGTCTCCGGTCGGTTCGCCCAGCTCTGTGGGTGGTTGCCGCCCTTGTAGTCGACGAGGTAGGGCCGATCCGTTGCGAGAAGCGCGGCCTTCTCCCCCCCCATCAAGCGGGCCACGTCCTGGGCGTTCGTGGAGTCGCCACAGAGCAAGCGGTGCCCTTCGAGGACCCACAGGTCTCCGGGGCCACTTACCGGAACGGCGGGTGGCTCGACTGGTCCCGGATCCTCCAGAAGGCTCGCGCCGTCCCTCTCGATCTCGTGGAGCAAGGCATCGATCTCCGCATCGTCGAAGCCAACGCCAAGCAGAGCATCCTCGTCCTGCAACTCCGTCAGGAGCTTGCCGAGCGCATCATCGTCCCACGTCGCCAGTTCGGCGGATCGGTTGAGGGCAATGCCGAGCGCCGTGGCCTCGAGGTCGCCCATCGGGAGCTCGACGACGTCGCATTCTTCCCAGCCGAACTCTCTCATCGCCACGAGCCTCCCGTTGCCGCCAATGATCCGGCCTGAGCCCTGGTGGACGACGAGTGGCTCGGCTTGACCGAACCGCGAGAGCGAACCTTTGATGACACCCAGGTTGCGCTCGTCGTGACTGCGCGCGTTCGCGGCGTCTAGGTGGAGGGCGTCCAGCGGGACGCGACGGATCGTGAGACCGTTGCCTGATTCCATAGCGGTACCTCGAGGTTGCGGGCGCTTGCAATTCAGGGCTTGGACTTGGTGCCTAGGAAGATTGATAGCCCTCCTGCCTTCTCCAAGCAAGCCCCGCGAACAGTCGTCAGCGTCGCAATCCCCTCCCTTTTCCCTGGCCGCCGCGCAGCTGGCCTCGACGCGGTGGACGATCAGCCCTAGGATCCTGACTGTGAAGGCCCCCTACGAACACATGGACCGGTCGTGCGTCTTGGCCGGAAGCCTCAACCCGGGGATCATCCAGCCCGCGTGGCTCTCAGCGCACAACGTCGTAGCCCAAGAAGGGCTAGAGTGGGACCTTGAGATCGCCATCGGAGCTCCGACCCCCGTTTTCCGGGATCAGCACCTGAGATGGGAGTGCCTCCACAATCGCCTCTCGGTCACCGCCATCGACGGTGTCAGCAATCCTGGCGAAGCGGTGGCAGCTACCTTCCGGATTCTCCTTCACACTCCGGTAAGTGCCGTGGGCAACAACCTCTCGTTCATCCTCCATGATGAGGCTGCCAAGCGCTCGCTTGCCGACGCACTCGGATGTGGAGTCGAAGACCGACTTGCCAAGTTCGACCTGCCACCCAGCGCCAGCTCCTCGACCTTCAAAGTTGGAGCAAACGAAGCTCTGCTTAACCTGAAGCTCGAGCGTTCCGATCAGGGTGTGGACATGGTGTCTTTCAACTTCCATAGAGCATGTCCCGCTGTGATCGTTGCCAACGACAGTACCGAGACGCCCGCTGTGGCCGCTGCCAGCATGTGGGCACAAGACGAGATCAAGGCCCGGGAGATCATGGACAAACTCCTTGGAGGCTCTAGCTAGTGAGCTGTTCTTTGCATGCGTGAAGATTCCACGACATCTCCAGCTGCGCTACTCCTTACGGGAATTTTGGCAGCTACGCCAACCCCGGTAGCAGGGATCAATGTTCCTGTCTCGGTGATTCAACGGCGTGAAGACGAAGCCGATACTGGACCTCCTGAAGTCCGCAGTGGCGAACAGCGAGCGCGCCTGTCGCAGCCGGCAAGAGCTTTGCTCTCATCCCTCTTGCAAGCCTCTGTCGAAGATCAGGATAGTCTTGTCGGTCGAATGCAAGAGCAGCTTCGGAGAGGCGACTCCAGCCTTGCAGGCAACCTGTTTCGAATCGTTGCAGGCCATGAGGCATCGGCGACGATTCGAGATCGCTCCCTTGCCCTTGAGACGCTCGCGGCTGCCCGCGCGCCACTGCTCGACCAACTGGTGCTTGCGTGCATTACACACGCAACGGCGGAAGCCGACGAAGACCTCCGCTACGCCGCGATCGCGGCGGCAAGCAACCTGCCCTCGGCCTACCGCAGCAGCCTGATCTCAGCAATGAGGCACATTCTCGACTCCAGCGCATCGAGCCCAGATGTCAGATCCGCTGCAAGTGCCTTCTTGAACTACGAATGCTCGCCTGGGTCATCGACAAGCTGAGAGCCGCCTGGGCTTGGGCGTCTAACCTATTCTCGTTGCGCGGCGGCAACGGCAGTGCTGCACGTGGAGAGTGTGGTGATCAGCTTGTGATTCGTATAGACAAGGGCGCCTTTTGGGCATCCGTTGCGATCGGGAAAGCCGCGAAGGATCTCGAGCCGAGGAAGGGCTCGGAGAGCAAGTCGGCATGGGCGCACCTGCCAATAAGCACGTCAAGCCATATGCCTCCATACGATGAGCTCATCCAGGGAACCACCGCTGAAGGCGCGCCCTCCAACCTGGCTCTTCACGCACTGTCCATGTTCATCTGCATCCACAAAAGGAACGGTCCGAGGAGAGACACGATCGACATGCTCAGCTTTCCGTGTACCTCCATACCGAGGGACCGGATGGAGAACACGCCCGGCATTCACGTGATCCCCGACCTTGACCGCTGCCACCGGGACATCCGCATCACGTCAGAACCGGAACTTCAGGCGCTTGCCGACTCCATCAAGAGGAGCGGGCCTCGGCCGACGAAGTACTCTCGCGAAGAGCTGCGTCCACTCTATGACGCGGTAAGAGCCAAGGGGCTCCTTCGCGAGGAGCTTGCTGAGAGGGCGGAGATTGCATTCTCCTCGAGACGCTGACCAGCCGCTCGCAGGGACGGCGCAGCTCAATGGACTTCGAGCTGCGGATCGTCGTAGTTGGCACCAAAGTGGCACTCTTCGGCTTGTGGCGCCGGCGGTGTGCTGGCCCGGCCCGCCCTAACCACAGACACGTGGCGAGTTTACGTTGGCGCGCCCGGCAGGACTTGAACCTGCTACCTCCGGTTTAGGAAACCGATGCTCTATCCAGATGAGCTACGGGCGCTCGGGCGGGAGGGTAGCACAGGGGGCGAGGGAGTGCCGAGGAGGGGGTGAGTACACGCCACAGTTG
>Ga0114933_10002338_pt1 | contig 19869 bp, 8 predicted proteins | sample 4SBtaG_FD_89691 | JGI IMG/M metagenome (GOLD analysis project Ga0114933, IMG submission 89691) | Deep subsurface microbial communities from Kolumbo volcano to uncover new lineages of life (NeLLi) - 4SBTROV12_W25 metaG | ecosystem: Environmental > Aquatic > Marine > Volcanic | place: Kolumbo... | reverse complement strand
GCTGGGCCAAGGTGCCCGAGTTCGAATTGACCAACGAACACTCGACCCTCCACGCCCGCAACCGCACGCCTTTCATCCGCTACAACGACGCCGGCAAGCTGACGTGTGCCAACAACCCGCTGTTCTGCGAGGGCTTCACGTTCATCCGCGAGGTTGCCTGCTGGCGCGATGATGCGGCCTGCGTGGCGCCAGGAAAACGCGTGCCACCGCCGGTCGAACGGCGCTGACTCAGCGGCACTACCAGCCTACGAAGTCTCGATTTCGCGTGCGCGCCGGACCAGCTTGTCCAAGACGGCGAACGCCTGCCGTGGGCTCAGGTCGTCGAGGTCGTGGCCGCCGAGATCGGTCAAGAGCGCCCTGATGTCGGGATCGAGCGGCGCTGTCGTGTCCACGGCGACGGGCTCGGGTGGCGCGGCAACGGGCGGCGGCTCGGCTGCAGGCGCGTCGAACAGGCCGAGCTGGCGCGGCGTAGCAGTCCGCAAAACAGCCGCTCGTTCGAGGTTCTCGAGCACCCTGCGGGCCCGCGCAATCGTCGCGTCGGGCAACCCGGCAAGACGTGCCACCGCGATGCCATGGCTGCGGTTGGTGGGCCCGGGCTGCAACCGGTACACGAAGACCATGTCGTCACCCCACTCTTTGACCGCCACGTGGGCGTTGGCGAGGTGGGGCAGGGTCGCGTCGAGCGCGGTCAGCTCGTGGTAGTGGGTCGCGAAAAGACACAGCGCGCCGACGTCGTCGTGTATGGCCTCGACCACCGCCCAGGCGATCGAGAGACCGTCTTGGGTTGAGGTTCCGCGACCCACTTCGTCCAGCACAATCAAGCTGCGCGGCGTCGCGTGCTCGAGAATTTGGGCGGTCTCACGCATCTCCACCATGAACGTCGAGGCTCCTTCGGAGATGTCGTCGGAAGCGCCGATGCGCGTCATGACGGCGTCGAAAACCGGCAAAAGCGCGCGTTGGGCGGGCACGAAGCCGCCGGCCTGGGCGAGGATCGAAGCCAGCGCAACCTGCCGCATGAGCGTCGATTTGCCCGCCATGTTGGGGCCGGTGAGCAGCATGACACGTGTCGCGTCGTGACCGAGCATGATGTCGTTGGCGACGAACTGGCCGTGGGCGAGCATGTTTTCGACGACGGGGTGGCGGCAGGCGACCAACTCGACGGTGATCTCGTCGTGGAGCTCGGGACGGCAATAGCCCCTGTCGGCCGCGAGCTCAGCGAAGCCCGCATGAACGTCGATCTCGGCCAGCCCGGCGGCGATGGCGCGCAGCGGCCCGGCGTGGGTCGTGAACTCCGCGAGCAGCTCGTCGTAGAGCGTCGTTTCACGCGTCAACCGGCGGTCCTCGGCGGTCAGCATCTTGGTCTCGAACTCGCGCAGCTCGGGGGTCTGGAAGCGCTCGACGTTCTTGAGCGTTCCGACCCGTCGGTAGTCGTCGGGCACATCGTCGGAGCGCGCGCGGCTGATCTCGATGATGTAGCCGGCCACGCGATGGAATTTTGCGCGCAGCTTCGGGTTGCTGGTGCGGGCCTGCTGCTCGGCTTCGTAGGTCTGGAGCCAGTCGTCACTGTCCGAACACAGCGTGCGCAGCTCGTCGAGCTCGGTGCAGACCCCGTCGGCGATGACGCCGCCGTCACCGACATTGGCTCCGGGTTCTTCGGCGAGGCGTTGTTGCAGCAACTGCAGCGCTTCGGTTCCGCCGCCGAGCGCCTCGTGCAGCCTTTGCAGCGCCGGTCCACGGAGGGCGTCTTTGCGGAGCAATCCCTGCACAGTCGGCAGACGCCTGAGCGTTTCGCGCCCCACGACGAGCTCTTTGGGAGTCGCCATCCGCGCCGCCGCACGACCGACGATGCGCGCCAGATCGCCCATGCCGCCGAGCAGGTCGCGCACTTCCCGCCGCGTTTCCCCGTCGAGCACAAGCGCTTCAACCGCCGCATGTCGCTCCGACAGCGCGCGTCGATCGGCCAACGGCGCCAACAACAGCGATCGCAACATCCGCGCCCCGGCAGCGCTGACACAGCGATCGACCGCGTTGAGCAACGACCCGTCTCGGCGCCCTGTGCGTACGGTCGTGAGCAGCTCGAGGTGCTGAACCGTCTGCCGATCAAGGCGCATACATCCCGCCTGGGGGATCGGCCTCGGCGGCCCGAGCAACCCGACAGCAGACGGGCGGACTTCGGCCAGGTAGGCGCGCATCAACTCGCCAGCAAGGCGCGCGCGGTCCTCGCCGAGACGACGCATCACATCGCGTTCGGGTGTTCGGTGGGTCCGCACGATTTCGCGCACCGATGGGATGGCGTCGAGGGCGGCGTCCAGGCTCTCCGGCGCCACGATCTCCCGCGGCTCGAGACGCACGAGGAGCGTGCTCAGGGCTGTCACATGGGCCACATCCGCGATGCCGAAGTCACCGGTCGACGCGTCGGCAACCGCGACGCCGATCCCACCCCGATCCCGAACCAGCGCGACGACGTTGTTGGCTCGCCGGCCGTCGAGCGCCTCGCTCTCGAGCAAGACCCCGGGCGTGATCACCCGTGTCAGGCCGCGCTTGACCGGACCCTTGACCTTCTTGGCGTCCTCGAGCTGTTCGATCACGGCCACGCGCCGACCGGCGTCGATCGCCCGCTGCACGTACGAGGCCATCGCGTGATAGGGGAAGCCGCACATCGGAATCGGCCGTGGATCCCGCTTGTTGCGCGACGTCAGCACCATGTCGAGCAGCGGCGCGGCGTCGATCGCGTCCTCGAAGAACAGCTCGTAGAAGTCGCCGAGACGAAAGAAGATCAGGCAGTCAGGCTGCGCCTGCTTGTAGCCGTACACCTGCCGCATGACCGGCGTGAGCTTGGCCGGATCGGCTTGCCCGGTGGTCATCCACTGCGGCGCGGAGGCGGTTTCGGCCTGCAAGACGGAACTCCCGATGCGATCGATGGTGGCGCGACGGGCTCAGCCGCCGGTCTTGCACTCGAGCACGTGTTCAATCGCGGAACCGGCGCTGTCCTGGGCGCACGTGAGCGGTAGGCTCTTCCACTTCCACGGCGAATCGGCCCGCGCCTGCACGATCGCTTCCTTTCCGGCCTCGATCGCGGCGCACGCAAGCTGTGGTTCACCCACGCGCCAGACCTTCGGTTCCAGCGTCTCGCCGACCATGACCTCGACCTTGTTGACCTTGCCGTCACACGACGCCTTGTCGACCGTCACCCGCACACCGCAATGCGTCGCGGGACACGATGCGCTGCCATCGGTTTTGAGGCACGGGCACGACGCCGGTTTTGCGGCTTCATCGAGCGCGTGCGGCTCCACCGAACAGCCAGCCGACGCCAAGATCGCGGCGACAACCACGCAAAACGCCGCGAATACGGGCTTGGACGAGGTGTCGGTGGCAGAAGCGGGCATAATCATGGGCACACGCGAGGATGTTGCTGCGTCGGCATGTCTGTCAACGGAGAGCGCCGACCAGTCACGTCCAACGACTGTCTCGTTGCGGGCAAGGGCAACGGACCGCTACTTGCAGCCGCTGATCTTGGTGTGCTGACAGCCGCTCTTGGCGTGGCACCAGTCTGCGGTGCACGGGTTGTTGTCGTCGCAGTTCTTGCTCTTGTTCGCGACGCAGATGCCCGACTCGAAACAGCCGGCGTGGCCGTGTTTGTCGGTGCGGATCGTCTCGGGGTAGTCCCAAGCGTTCGTGTTGTAAACGCCGAGCACGTAGCCGTCGGACCACGCGGCTAGTGCACCGGGACCCAATCGACCGTTGTACAACCGATGGCGCAGGTATGTGCGCCGCCAAACACGCTGTCCGGCCGATGTGACTCGTTCGAGGAAGACCTTCTGGCGGCCGCTTTCGAATATGTCGCCGGCGATCATCAACCCCCCGTCGCTCGGTAGGACGCTGAGTCCTGTGGCCTGGTCCAGGGGCGTCGCCGGCCGCGTCCATAGCACTTTGCCCGATTTGCCGTTGGCCGCGACCAACAAACTCCCTCGCGACGAACCGTTGGGCACAACGGTCCCCGCCGCAACGACGGCGCCGGTTTTCGTGAACGCCACCGCGCGAAGCTCACCCATTGGATGTTGGCTGACGACCGTCGAGAAGCGCTGCTTTCCCTGGTGGTCCAACCCCAGGAGCCATGCCGTTTTCTTTTTCGACGGCGCCAACCTGCCGACGGCCACCACCCCTGAATCATCGGTATTGACCAACGCATGGAGGACGGGTTGGGAGGTGGACGGTGTCACCTGGATCCAGACCGTTTTTCCAGTCGCCGTAAAGCGCACCACGCGCGTGAATCCAGCCGAGTTGCTCGTCGCCGCGTAGAGTGTCCCGTCGGCAAACTCGACGACGTCGCGTGCGGCCGTGTCGCAGCCGCTGCAATCGGTCCAAGAGAAGCGCGAAAAGCCCTTTCCATCGCCTGCGAGTCGGCAAACGCCCGCGCGTTTGGGCTTCAGGGCGCCGAGCTCCACCGCGACAGCGACACCTCCTCCAGGCAGCGGCATCATGCCGTGCGCGGTCGCTTGCTTGTAGCAATGGTCTTGGGGGCCGTCGTAGTCGTTGGAACCGCTCGCATCGACGATCATCGGTGCGATCACACCCTGTGGATTGACGTAGACCCGCAGCTTGTCGCCAGGCAACGCCGTGATGCCGCCGACTGGGGCCTTCTGCATGCCGGACCAGTTGAATTTCGCGTGATGCCAGCGGCCATTCTCGGCCTCCTGACATGCACCGGCCTTGCAGTTGCCTCGCGCACCGCAGCCGGTCTTTGGAATGCAAAACTGGTTCACAGGAAACGGGTTGACGCAGCCGATCCCGGAGTTGCAGTCGTCGGTGGTGCAGGGTTTGCCATCGTCGCAGTCTGCCCCGGTTTTCGCGGCGCACTTCCCGAGGCCCTGGCAGCTGGCGTTGCCGAACGGCCCCGTCTTGACGAGCAGCGGCCGCCTCGGTCCCTTCTTCGGTTCCAACCATCCCACGGCGACCGCGTCGTCGAGCGTCTTGGCGTCCACCGCCACGAGGCGTGCCGGTTGCTTCGTTGCGAAGGTTCGCCGCCAGCCGTTGTTCCCCAAGGCGTCCTGTCGCGCCATGAAGCCCTTGCCGGCGGTAGTGTGTCCAACGGCGATAACGTTGCCGGCCACCGCCGTCGCCGCGCCGGTCACGTGATCGGCCGGCAGCTGGTGGCTTCTGAGCCCCTGCGTCGCGTCCGGTCGCACAACAGTGACCATGGTGGCCTGCCGTGTCGCCGTCCCATGCACAACGCCGTTCTGGCCACCGGGCAGAGCCACCGTATCGACCGCGCCCGGCCATGGCGCGAGCGTGTGGCCGATCTGTTTCATGTCCTTGACCGATCGGATGTCGAACAACAGCTTCCCCGCGCCCTGCGCGACCGTCGCAAGGCGGTCACCGCTGACGGAGACGCGCGGACGAGTCCAGCCCTGGTGGAAAGTGTGAAAGAGCTTGGTTCCCGTGATGCTCATCTTGTCGACGACGGAGAAGACGAACGTTCCGAAGAAAAAGGACGTCCTGAACGCGACGACCAGCTCGCCGTTGTCGAGTCGCGCCATGTCCTCGACGCTGGTTACCGGCGAGTTGTCGTCGATATGCCACGAGCGTTCGACCTTACCGCTGGCCAATAGCCGCACGACCTTTACCTGCGGGTCGTTCTTGACCCGGTCCATGCCAGCGACCCAGACCGCGCCGGCAGTATCGTTGATAACTGAAGCTGCCCAGTGGGTCGCAGATGCCGCGGCCGGTTTGTCTTCAAAGACCCATTGCGTTTTGCCAAACCGGTCCAGAGATATCACCAGCCAGCGTCGATCCGTCGGCTTGCTCCACGAACCGACGGTGCGCCCGCCCGCCGCTACGATCCGGTCGTCCGGTGTCAGCGCCACGGACTGCAACCAAGCGTCCTCGGTCGCAGAGTAAGGCAGCGCGATGAACTGACGCGCTTTCAGGCCCGGCGTACACTTGCCTTTGTTGCACGACGCGCCGGCGAGGCAGGCGTTTTTCGCGTCCGGGCAAGGCGTCCCGTCCGATCGCGGCACGACAAGACACTTGAATGTGGCCGGTCCGCTCGAGAGACAGACGCTCGTCTCACACGCCTTGGTCGGCGCCGCGCAGATCACCTTCTTACCGACTTTGCAGACCCCCGCGTTGCAGCTGTCGTTGACCGTACAGCCGTTGTTGTCCGCGTTGCATATCGTCGCGGGCGGTTGTGACTTGAACGCGCAGTGGCCGGTCTTCTTGTCGCAGGTATCGGCCGTACATTCGTTGCCGTCGTCGCAGGTCGTCGTCTTGTGCGCGCACCCGGTCTTGGCGAGACAGCTGTCGACCGTGCACGCGTTGTTGTCGTCGCAGTCGCGCTTGTTCTTGGCCACACAGCTACCGTTGGCGCAGCCATCGCCGACCGTGCACGCGTTGCCGTCGTCGCATGTGGTGCCGAGCTTGGTCGGTTGCAGGGAGCAGGCTCCTGTCTTCGGATCGCAGGCGTTGCCGAGGCACACCGTGTCGTTTTTCTTGGTGCAAAATACCTTCGACGCCGGGTTGAACACGCAATCGGGCACCTTCAACGACTTGTCGCAGTAAAACACCCCGTTGCAGACGTTACCGTCGTCGGCCGCCTCGCAGTCGGCGTTCTTCTTGCACTTGCAGGTCACCGCGGAGGCCTTGCACGACGCGCCGATACAGGCCTCTCCGCTGGTGCAGGGGTCGTTGTCGTCACAGGCAAACGGCCCCTTGTCGCCCGGTTCCCCCGCCTTCTTGAGGTGCCACGCACACAGCTGCTTGGGGTTGCCCTGGGCGTCTTTGGTGGTCTCGCAGGTAAGCTTGGTGTCGGCGCGCGGCGCCATCGTGCACGTCCCGGACTTGGGCAGGCACACCGAATGCGCGCAGGCCGTGTCGTCCACCGACTTGCAGTTCACGATCGACGCGGGGTTGAACGCGCACACCCCGGTCGACTTGTCGCAAAACAGCGTCCCGTTGCAGAGATCGCCGTCATCGAGCCCGGCACAGTCGCTGTTGGTCTTGCACTTGCACGTGTTCTCACCGGCTTTGCATCCGCCGCCGATGCAGTGGTCGCCCTTGGTGCACGTGTCGCCGTCGTCGCAGCTCGTCAGCGCCTTCACGGCTTTGAGCGCGCAGAGCCCGGTCGCCGGAACACACGCGTTCTTCACGCAGTCGGTGTCGTTGTTTGTCGGACAGGTGACGACGGTCTTGGGATTGACGGCGCACGTGCCCTTGGCGACATCGCAGTAGAGCGAGCCGTTGCACGAGTTGCCGTCCTCTTGCTTGGCGCAGTCAGCGTTCTTCTTGCAGCTGCAGATGTCGGTCCCCGCGCACTTTCCGTCCTTGCACGCGTCGTTGGCCGAACAGGTGTCAGCGTCTTCGCAGGCGGTGCCGTCCGCGGCGTTCTTCGGCGCGCATTTGCCGGTCGCCGGGTCGCAGGTGTTCTTGCTGCACGTCGTGTCCTGGCCCGCGTCGCATGTCACGATGCTGGCGGCGAGAAGCGCGCACGAATGGGTCGCAAGGTCGCAGTAGAGCGTGCCGTTGCAGAGGTCTCCGTCTTCCTTCGTGGCGCAATCGGCGGCCGATTCGCACTGGCACAGCTGCACGCCCTTGCACGTCCCGCTGACGCACGAGTCGTTGGCGGTGCAGAGCTTGCCGTCGCTGCACGCCGTGTCGTCGGGCGCATCCTTTTCGTCGCACATTCCCTTCTTGGGGTCGCACGCGTTGACGCGGCAGGGTTTGGCCGTGTCCTTGCAATCGATAACTGACCCCGGCTTGGTCTTGCATGCCCACGGAAACGCGGTCTTGTCGCAAAAGAGCACGCCGTTGCACGCGTTCTTGTCGTCTTTCGTCGCGCAGTCAGCGTCGGTCGCGCATCCGCATTGATTCGTAGCCCCCGCCGCGCAGCTTCCCGCCTTGCAGATGTCCCCGACCGTGCAGGGCTCGCCGTCATCGCAAGGAGTTCCAGCGGGCCGTGCGACCAGGCTGCAGGCCCCGCCGACGCAACGATTCTCAGCACACACCGTCGACTTGGCCGGGTCGCATGGGCACGCGTTTGGGGCGTTGGTGTCCTCGGCCGAGGCCACGTCGTCCGCGACCGATGCGCCGGTGTCCCCCTCGCCCAGGTCCGTGCCGATAACCGTGTCGGACGTTCCCGCGTCCACCGAGTCGTCGCTGCATGCCGTTACAAGGCACGCCGCCGCCACGAATAACGGGGCGGCTACGAACCCGTATGGGAACAGGGGGCGCGGCATCTTCAGCTCCAGCGAACTGGCAGAATATACCGAAAGCCGCACGTCCGTTGGGGCAAGTACGGTCAATTCAGGGCTTGAAGTTGAAATTCTCGGCGCAGTCCGACACGGCCTTGTACTTAGCGAACGCCGCTTTGTCCGACTTCTGCTGCACGTCGAACATGCATTTGAATTTGTTCCAGTCGACGCCGACCTGCTTGGTGTGCTTGCAGTTGACGATCTTGTTGCCGACCTCGATGCACTTGGGGTCCAACACGCAGACCTGGACCTCCTTTGTGCAGTTGGCCCAAAACAGCAGCCAGTCCTTGAGGCCGCCCGGGTTGCAGTCGATCGGGCACTTGGTCGCGTCTTCGTAAGCTGGCGTGCACTTCAGATCTGCGCACGTGTTGAGCGGCAGGCCGTTGCAGCCCTTCTTGGTCTCTTTGCCCCAGCACGTGCCGTCCTGGCAGGTGTCGGGCGTCGTGCACTTGATGCCGTCGTCGCAAGGGGTCCCGTGCCCCTTCATCTTGTGTTCGCAGTTGCCGTAGCCGACGCCGCAATAGTCGAACGTGCACTGGTTGTAGTCGTTGCAGGTGAACGATTTGTGAGGCACGCAGGCGCCGTTGTTGCACACGTGCGTCGAGCATTTCTTCGTGCCGACACAGGCTTTGCCCCACTTGGTGGGATTGCCCGTGCATTTGCCGCTGGCCTTGCAGCTGTCCTTGCCCGTGCACGGGTTGCCGTCGTCACACCACCCGTTCATGTTGCCCGGGACCACGATGCAACCGCCCGCTTTTTCGTCGCACTTGGCGACCTTGCACTGCTCTTTGGTCTCGCATTTCTTGGAGTTGTACAGGCATTGGCCGCCCGAACATACGTGATCGACCGTGCACGCGAGCCCGTCTTCACAGGGCGCGCCTTCGGCCTTGGCGACAAACACGCACGTCAACGCCTTGGTGCACGCGTCATCGGTACAGGCGTTGCCGTCGTCGCAGTGACCGTGGTTGAAGCATTTGCCGGGCGGCGGCTTGGGGCCGGCGGTGTCGGCCGGGGCGCTGTCGGGTTCGGCGTCTTGTTGGACGTCCTCAGCTCCGGCGTCCGCCTGGCTGTCCGGCGCCGTTGTCGCGTCGACCCATGACCCCGCGTCGACCGGTTGCGCGGCATCCACGATCGCTCCGGCGTCCACGGGACCACCAGCATCAACCGCTGCGTTGCCGCCAGCATCCATGGGGCCGGCATCTACGTGTCCGGCGTCGAGGTCCGGGCCTGTGTCCTGGGCTGCCTCAGCGTCCACTGCGCCGCCCGAACCCGAATCAGCTGGTCCCGAATCGGCGGGGCCCGCATCGACCGGTCCTGTGTCCGGGGCACCAACGTCCACTCCCACATCTGCGGTCGTCACATCGTCCGCGCCTGTCAGGGGATCGCCTTCATCGTCGAGCGGCTTGGATGCGCACCCCGGTAGCGCGACCGCTGTGACCAACAAGATACAGAGCAAACCGACGGCGCCACGCGCGCGTGGCCAAGAAGCTGGCCCAGAGGCTCGCCAAGAAGCTGGCCCAGAGGCTCGCCAAGAAGCTGGCCCAGAGGCTCGCCCAGAAGCTGGCCCAGAAGCTAGCCCAGAAGCTAGCAAAGCGTGTTCGAACGACGGACAAGACTGCATTTGCGCAGCATACATGGCGCCGCGGCCCGGATCTTCGGCGATTCTGTGATTCTTCGTGCAAACACCCGGAGAACAAGGCGTTTGTGGCGAATCGGCCAGCTATTTGCACGCGCCCGCTGCGCACGTGAGCCCGACACCGCAGGTCAGCCCGGCCTTGGCGTCGGTGTGCGTGCATGTCGCGGTGGTCGCGTCGCCGTTGCAGCTGTCGATCGTGCACGGGTTGCCGTCATCGCAGGAGGTCGCGGCCTTCTGGGCGCACTTGCCGGTGCAGATCCCCGACGAAAACAAGTCGCTGCGGTACACCCAGCTCTCTGCGCTTGCTCCGGACTTGGCGCGACCGACAACCACGACATGGTCTTCGACGATCGCGAGCCCTCGCACGATTGGGGTCACCGTCTTGGACGTCCCATGCGGGATGCGGCCGCCGCCAAGGCCGTTGCCGAACCGGTCGAAGCGATAGAGCGCCGCGAGCGGGTCGGTCGTCATGCTCTGTTTGCGGACATTCTGGACGGTGACGATCGAACCGTCTGTCAGCACAGCGATGTCCTCCATCTCCGACCAGAACCAGGTCGAATCGACCCACTGCCACACCTTGTCGAGGTTGTCGTCGACCCGGAACAGCCAAGCATGCGGTTCGCCTTTGTTGGGCGTATAGCCCGCCACGATGAAGCCCCCGTCAGGTGCCGACGCGAGCGATCGGAACTCATCGTTGCCACCGCCGCCGAACGTCGCGGACTTGTGCAGCTTCAAGTCAGCCCCGACCCGCACGATGGCGCCCTGAAGATCGGTGGGGGCCTTGTGCCGCGCAGATCCCGCGACCACGTAGCTGCCGTCAGGCGCTTCCTCGATGGCCGAATACGTTTCGTCGCTGCTGGTGCCGATCACCGTCTTCGCCATGAGCTTACCGGCGCCGGAAAACCGCGCGACCAGGCCTTGCCAGCGTTTGCCGTTGGTGGGGCTACGCGTCGATCCCGCCACGAAGAAGCGCCCCGAAGGACGGGCGTAGACGTCGGCGAAATGGTCGTCGTGGTTGTCGTCGTAGAGCACGCTCATGGAGCTGCCGAGGTCGCGGTTGAAGGCGATGACGGTGGCGGAGTCTGCGCCGACCGCGGGGCGATCCAGCGTGATTGTGACCAGCACTGTGTCCGCGTCCCACCGGGCGATACGCCTGACCTTGGCGTCGTAGCTCTTGCCGTCGCCCCAGATCTGCGTCTTGAGCAGCTTGCCGTTGGCGTCGAAGCGGCCGATCCACGCGCGCTGTTTCATGTTCGGATCGTGGCGCTCGCCGACCGCGATCCAGCCGCCACCGTCGAGGTGCACGGCGTCGAGGATGGACGCCGCCTTCGTCGTGCCGGAGATGTCGAGATGAAGCGGCTTTCCTTTGCCGCACTTGCCGGTCGCACAGGCGCCGTGACCCGTGCAGGGGTGGCCGTCATCACACCTTCCAGTGTGGGCATTGTGCGTGCATCCCTTGGCGGCCACGCAGACGTCGACCGTGCACGCATTACCGTCATCGCAGCCCTTCGCGGGCGCCGTGCAGAGGTTGGTTTTTCCGCACACAGCGCCCAGTCCGCGGTCGACCGTGCCCACGAAGATCTCGGCGCTGCCCTTGCCGGTGACCGCCTGGCCGCTGCCCTCGCCCGCCCACACGAGTCCCCCGCCCGGCGCCGCATCGACACCTGAAGCGAACAGCTTGCCCGTCGTCTTGCCGATCACCACGTCCTGCGCAAGCCGCCCATCGGGACTGACGATCCCCAGCCACGCCTGCACGCCGCCACCGGCCTGGTCGTGATCGTTGCCCGAAAACGCGATGTTGCCGCCGGGTAGCTCCGCGAGGTCCAGGATGCGGCGCTTGTGGCCCTTCTTGTCCAGCACCATCTCCCAGCGGGTGGCGCCGTTGGTCGACAAGCGCCACAGGTGAGAGCGGAACGACGTGCCCTTCTTGGCGTACACCGCCGCGAGCAAGTCGCCGTTGGCCAGGGCGATGATCGCCTGGGATTCACTGCTCTCCTTGAGCCGCCAGGTGCGTGACCATACAGGTGCGCCGGTGTTGTCGAGGACCCAGAGGATGGGCCTGAGCCAGCCGCCGACAGCCGTCGTCATGGCCATCACGGCGAGTCGTCCGCCGGCCATGGGCGCGATGCCGCCACAGTCCTCCGTGAGCGGGCCGCCGAGCCCTCGGATCCATCGCTGCTTGTGGTTGCTGTCCAGCGCCACGACGAGCGCGTCGCGGTTGCTCGGCGACTCATAACGAACGCCGCCGACCGCATAGCCGTAGGGCATCGGCACAATCACCCGCCCCCACTCCCGCTTGGCGGTGCCGAACTTGGCGTTCCAGGACTGGTCGCCTGCGATCGAATAGCGCGCGACGAAGACCGCACCAGCTGTATTGCTCCCGTCGGCGAGCCCGGTGACCACGACATGCTGTTTTCCGTCGCGCGCGATGTCGTGTAGTTGGTCGATCAGTTTGCCGCCGATCTCGCGGGTCCAAACCGATTTTCCGCCGGCGTCCAACCGCCCCATCCAGCCCTGGCTGCTGTCGTTGACCGTGGGGATCAGCCCGACCGCGATCGAGCTTCCGTCGTCCAACGCCACGATGTCAGTCGCCGTGTCGTCGCCCGTTGTGCCCAACGCCCTGGTCCAGAGCCTCGGCTTGCCCTCGCACGTCCCACCGGAACAGGCATCGAGCACCGAACAGGTGTCGCCGTCATCGCACGGCGCCGTCCCGCTGAGCTTGGTGTGCACGCACCGGTTTTCGGATCGCAGACGTCCTTGGTGCAGCCGTTGCCGTCGTCGCAGCTGGCCGCGGCCGAGATGCAGCCCTTGTTCTTGCAGACCGAGCTCTTCGTGCACGCGTCGCCGTCGTCGCAAGCCGCGCCGTTGTTGGCGGTGAACACGCACCCCGTGGTCGGATCGCAGACATCCTTGGTGCACCCGTTTGCGTCGTCGCACGGCTTGGTCTTGGTCGCTGAGCACACGCCCGATTTGCACGCGGCCACCGCGGTACACGCCTTTCCGTCGCTGCAGTCGGCCCCGTCCGGTCGCTGCTTGAGCCCGCAGGTGCCCGACTTGGGTTCGCAGACGGCCTTGGTGCACGCGGTGTCGTTGACGGCGGAACACGTGACGATGGTCTTGGGATTGAGCAGGCATTTGCCGAGGCTCTTGACGCAAAACAAGGTGCCGTTGCACGGGTTGCCGTCCTCGAACAGGGCGCAATCGGCGTTGGACAGGCATTCGCACAGCAGCTTCGACCCGGCCTGGCACGAACCGGACTTGCAGGCGTCGTCGCCCGTGCACTTATCGCCGTCATCGCAGCCGCTGCCGTCGGTCACCTGGAGCGTCGCGCACTGACCGGTTGTGGGCTGGCACGAGGTCTTGATGCACGCCGTGTCGCCGACCGTCTTGCAGCCGACGATGGTCGCGGGGTTGAGGTTGCAGACGTGCTTGCCCGGCACCGTCGTATCGCAATACAGCGTGCCGTTGCAGAGGTTGCCGTCCTCCCACGGCGCGCACTCCTTGGTCTTCGAACACGGGCAGATGTTGACGCCGCCCTTGCACGACCCGGCCGTGCACGCGTCGTTCTTGGTGCACTTGTTGCCGTCGTAGCAGACGCTTCCGTCCGGGCGGTTTTCCAGCTTGCACAGGCCGGTCTTGGGCTGGCACACGGCGCTGCGGCATGCGGTGTCGTTGTTCTTCTGGCAGGCGACGATGGTGGCCGGGTTGCCCAGGCATTTGCCGCTGGCTTTGTGGCAATAGAGCGTGCCGTTGCAGAGGTCGCCGTCGCCGTGTTTGGCCTTGCACCAGTCGTGGGACGGGCACTTGGTCACCGCTCCCGACTGGCATTCTCCCTTCGCGCACGCGTCGCCGGTGGTTTCGGGTTTGCCGTCGTCGCAGGGTTTGCCGTCGAGGAGCGCAACGAGCTCGCATTTGCCGGTCTTGGGCTGGCACTGCTCGGTCGCGCACGCGGTGTTCGTCTTGCCGAGGCAATGGACCTTCGTTGTCGGGTTGGGGATGCAAACGCGCGTTCCAGCCTTGGTGGTCGCGCAATACAGCTCGCCCTTGCACTTATCGCCGTCGCCTTTGCCGGCGCAGTCGGCCGATGTCGTGCAGTCACAGACGTTCTTGCCGGCCTTGCACGTCCCGTTTTCGCAGTGGTCGTCGACCGTGCAGAGCTGCCCGTCGTTGCAGTCGGCGGTTGTCGGGGCGGGTTTGTGCTGGCAGGTGCCGACGCCACCGACAGAGGTGCACGAATCGACGGTGCACGGCTTGTGGTCCTCGCAGTTCTTGGCCGCGCCGGCTTTGCACACGCCTTTGACGCAAAACCCGGTGCCGGTGCATGGGTCGCCGTCGTCGCAGGCGACGTTTTCGACGTGCAGCGCGGTCTCACACGCCCAGGTCTTCGCGTCGCAGACCCGGTACGTGCACGGATCCTTCGTCTTCGGACAGAGCCCGACTGCCGGCGAGCCTGTGCATTGGCCGTTGACGCAAGCGGCGAGCCCGCACTGGCCGACCTTGGGGCACTGGCTGTCCTTGGAGCATTCGACCCCTGTGTCTTGGCCGACATCAACGGCCGCGGTCCCCGTGTCTTGGGCGGCCTCGGCGGTGTCCTTTCCGGTGTCGATAGCCGTGTCGGCGGTATCCGAGCCCACGTCTTCGGCCGCCGTGTCTTCGGCAGCGTCGCCGTCCGTTTCGCCGCTACAAGCGCTGACAACGACAACAAAAACGAAGGCAACCAGCCCCGCCGTGCGGGATCGAAGAGGGTCTCCAAGCCGTATCATCACGGGCAGAATGCCATAATTCGCCGTCGCTACGCCGCCCCCGCGTTCGCTTGCGTGCACCACGTCCCTGCGGCACGCTCGCCTCGTCCTTGACCGTGTACCCAAAAGGGGAGCCTTTCATGTCCCAAATGAGGCCCAGCCGCCTTGTCGTCGCAGCCTTCGCCGGCATGCTGATGGCGTCGTCGTTGACCGGTTGTGGAGGCAGCTTCGAGGTCGTCGCCGAACGCCCTCTGCCGGAAACCGAAAAGCCCAAGGGCATCATCATCTTCCCGGCCGCGGTCATGATCCCGGGATCGACGCCGCTCGAATACGCGTCGCGCGCCAACGACATGGCCAACTGGCTGCTGGCCCGCACCGAGCTGCCGGTTGTCGGACCCTTTGATTACAAGGTGTACCGGCTGCCCGACGAGCTGCGCGTTGCGTCGACGTCGACCAACCTGATGACCCGGGCGCGCGATCGAATCGACATCAAGGGATGGCTCGCGCTGCGGCTGATGATCACCGAAAACCGCGCGCACAACACCCGCGACATCGTGGACATGCGCAAGAACAGCAAGAAGAAGGGGCAGGTCTACCGGCAGCGCGCGGTCGAAGCGACGGTGCGGCTGGAACTCGAGCTGTTCGAAGCGATGCGCGGCAAACGGTTGGCGCAGATCGTCATCAAGGACGTCGATGACCCGTCGGCGCTCAGCCCCGATGGCGACCCACGCCCGCATGTGCAAAAGATGATCTTCAAGGCGATGAGCATGCTCTTCGCCGAACAAGCCGCGCTGCTCGATGCGACCCCGCGCCGCCGCGTGCGCAAAGGATTTGTACCATCCGTGCCGGCGTTGGCCTCGTACAGCATCCCCGGCAAGCCGTCGTTTCTCGACAAGCACAAGGACAAGGACGACACCGACCGCCAAGCTGCGATGATGGGGTTGTGGGATCGCTACAAGCCCGGCCTGCCGACCAAAGCCGTGTACGTCGCCGGCAAACATCACGGCTTGCTCGCGCTCGACGCCCGCGACCCGATTCAGAAGCACGACGTGGTGATGATGGTCGGCGGCAAGAAGGTGTTTTTGCCCCACCAGCTCGATCGCTACTTGCAACAGTGCGGCCAGGCAGGCTGCGAAGTGACGGTTCGGCGCGGCTTCAAGGACCTGAAGTTGCAGGTGAACTGGCGGCCGACCGAGAAGCTCGAGATGAGCCCCGACGAAGAAGACAAGGACGAATAGCGGCGCCTTTCGCCGACCGTCATGGCTGACAAAGCGCCCGCTGAGCGCCTGTCGGGCACCCTCTTGCGGTTCATCTACCGCAACACGGAGCGCGGCTTTGGTATCGCGGTCATCGAGACCGGGGACGCCGAGCACGTCATCAAGGGCCCTCTTTGGGGCGTCGAAGAGGGCGAGCCCATCGCGGTCACCGGCCGTTGGGTCAACGACCCGCAATACGGTAAGCAATTCAAGGTCACCGCCGTCCAGCCGGACCTGCCTTCCACGCGCACTGGCATCGTCGAATTCATCGCCCGCGCCAAGGTGCACGGCGTCGGGCGCAAGATGGCTGAGCGCATCGTCGACATGTTCGGCGACAAGGCGCTGGACATCGTCCGCGACAACCCGGGGCGTCTGCAGGCGGTCAACGGCATCGGCCCGGCGCGCGCTGAGTCCATCGCATCCGAGCTCCAAGACCGGATGCAGCGCGCCGACAGCCAGGTCTTTCTCTATTCGCTCGGGCTCGGGCCAGCCCTGGTGCGCCGCATCATCGAGCGCTTCGGCGACGACGCCGGCCGGACGGTGCGCAAACGGCCCTACACGCTCGCGGCCGAGGTCTCGGGCATCGGCTTTCGCATCGCCGACCGGATCGCGCGCAACCAGGGGCTCGGCGCCGACGATCCCAACCGCATCGCCGCGGGCGTCATCCACATTGTCGACGAGCTCGCCGGCAACGGTCACACGGCGCCACCCCGACCCCGCGTTCTCGAAGCCGCCGCCGAGCTGCTGCGCTCCCCTCCAGGCCCTGTCGCGGACGCCATCGAGAAGCTCGTCGCCACCGGCACGCTCAAGCCCGCTACAACCCAGGCCGGGGGACGACGCGAGCATCGCCTCGCCATTGCGCGCCTCTACCACGCCGAAAAACGCCTCGCTGAAGACTTGCAACGCCTCGCCGGCAGCCACGGTGCGCCGATGGACGTGGGCGAGATCGATGGCCGGATGCAGCTGGCCGCCGACGCGCTCGGGTTCGGACTCGAAGGCACGCAGCGGGACGCCGTCATCGAGGCCCTGTCGGCCGGGCTCATGGTCGTGACCGGCGGTCCCGGAACCGGCAAGACGACCATCGTTCAAGGCCTGCTCGCCGCCACCACACCCGACGAATCGACGGTCGCCCTCGCCGCTCCGACCGGTCGCGCCGCGCGCAGGCTGTCTGAAACCACGATGCGGGAAGCCAAGACCGTGCACCGCCTGCTCGAATTCGACGCGCAGGACATGAGCTTTGTGCGCAACCGCGAAAACCCGATCGACGCAGACCTCATCATCATCGACGAGAGCTCGATGCTCGATGTACGCCTCGCCGCCGCCTTGTGCGCTGCGGTGCGACCCGGGGCTCGTTTGCTGCTCGTGGGCGACGCCGACCAGCTTCCGAGCGTCGGACCGGGCAGCGTGCTCGGCGACGTCATCGTTTCGGGCGTGTGCCCCGTCGTTCGGCTCGACCGCATCTACCGCCAGGCGAGCCGGTCCCTCATCGTCGAATCCGCCCACCGCGTCCGTCGCGGCCAGGCACCAGTCGGCGCCCGCGATCCCCGCGGCGACTTCTTCATCATCACGCGCCACGAACCGCCCGGCATCATGGACACGGTGCTCCAAATCGTGTGCCAGCGCTTGCCCGGTCGCTACGGCTTTGACCCGGTCGATGACATCCAGGTGCTCGTTCCGATCCATCGCGGACCGCTGGGAACCGAGGCCTTCAACGCCGCGCTCCGCGAACAGCTCAACCCCGGTGGCGACGCGGTTGGCGGCGGATTGCGGGTCGGTGACAAGGTCATCCAGGTCCGTAACAACTACGATCTCGACGTGTTTAATGGCGACGTTGGCCGCGTCCAGGGGCGCTCGGGCGATCACGTGCAGATCGCGTTCACCGGCCGCGAGGTGGAGGTCCCTTCCAGCGGTCTCGACGACCTGCAGCTGGCCTACGCAATCACGGTCCACAAGTCCCAGGGCAGCGAATACAAGGCCGTCGTGCTGCCGCTACATGGCCAACATTATATGCTCTTGCAGCGCAACCTGCTGTACACGGCCATCACGCGCGCGCGTCGGTTCGCTGTCCTGGTCGGACCGCGCAGCGCGATAGACCGCGCCGTGGCCAACGCCGATCCAATCCACCGAAGCACGTTGCTCGCTGCGCGCTTGGATGGGACTCTGCAAGACGAGCAACCCGCTTCCGACGACGCCTGACGCAGCCATTTCGTGACCTCGATCCCCCCTGACAGCGCCCCCGGCGGCGAGACCGGTCCGTCCGAACCCACGGGCGGCGTGCTCGGTCCAATCGTCGCCGCGGTGCGCAAGGGTGAACTCCCCCTCGGTGGCGTCGACCCCGGCTTGCTCGACCGCCTCGAGTCCATCGCCGCCGCCAGGTCGACCATCCCGCGCGGCTGGCGCCCCCTGCTCGATCGACGCCGGCTCGGGGATCGCGCCGCCCGTGAAGGTGCCGCCAACCTGCTCGTGATGCTCGGCCACTGGGACGGTCATGACGACATCGACACGTTGGCCAAAGCGGTGCCCAAGCCGTTCACCGACGAGGCGCTCGCCGACGTGCGCGGTCCCGAAGACGTCGCGCAGCGCGTCGCCGACCTGCCGCTCCTGGATCGCCCGCTGATCAGCGTCGACGGCGTGGATCCGCTCGAGATCGATGACGCGCTTTGGGCCCACAAGGAAGGCGACGACGTCGTCGTGACCATCGCCATCGCAAGCCCCGGCGACTTCTTTGACGCGGGCGGCCCGCTCGACCTCGAGGTCGCACGCCGCGCGAGCACGTTCTATCACCCGCGCTACACGACGCCGATGCTGCCCGACGCCATCGGGGACGCCGCGAGCCTCGTCGCCGGCCAGGAACGACCCGCCATCGTCAGCGAGGTCCGCGTTGGGCCAGGTGGGCGGGTGAGCGAATCGACCGTGTCCCATCGCCGCGTGGTCGTTCAGCGCGCCGTTCCCTATGACGAAGCCGACAGTTGGATCAACGGGACCGCCGCGCCCGACCCCGATGACGCTTCCGCCAGTGGCGCGGTCGAGGCCCTCAAGCTCCTTTGGCAAGCCGCCCAACGCTCCGAACAACGGCGCATCGAAAACGGCGCGTGGTTGCTGTATCGCACCGCCATCGAGGTCAAGTGCCTGCCCTTTTCGCAGCCCAACGTGCTCGCCGTGGACCAATCCACCGCGGCCCGTCGCCTGGTCGGCGAGTCGATGGTGCTCTGCGGCGCTTCCGTAGCCGCGTTCTGCCGTGAAAACGCGGTTACCGTGCCGTTTCGCTGCCAGGAACAACCCAAACAACCACCGCTCGCGCCCGGGCTGTACACCGAACCCGCAGATATTCGATCGATGCTGCGCCACATGAGCCCGGCGAACCCGTCGCTGCAACCCGCGCCTCATGCGACCCTTGGCGTCGAACAATATGTGCAAGCGAGCTCGCCGCTGCGTCGTTACCTCGACCTGATGACCCAACGCCAGGTCATCGCAGCGCTACAGAAGAAGCCGCCCGTCTACAGCAAGAGCCGCCTGCAACGCGTCATCGCCCGCAACCGCAGCGCCATCCGCAGCTACCGTCGGTCCCAGCGCAAGGCCGACAGCTACTTCACGCGCTTGTGGCTCGCCCAGCAGGGCCTCGGCACGCTGCTCCGCGCGCAGATCACCCCCGACCTCGGTCGCAAGGGACGCACCATCGCGTACGTCGACCGGCTGAACCTGGAGATCGAGCTGCCCGAGTTCATCGCGCCGATCGGAACGTGGGTTGAGTTGTCGGTGACCGGCGTGGACGTTCGCGGCGAGGTAAGAGCCGATGTGGCGCGCCGCCTCGACGAATAGCTGGTTTCCGTGTAAAAACAGCTGGTTCGGACCATGTGGCGAGCTTCTGAGCCGCGAAGATGCTCCGTTCGCTGTCAACCCCGTGGCGGCGAGGTGCCCGCGCGCGTTCGCCCGACGCCAGTCGCATCCATGCCACCGTGCTCGCTCCGGGCAAGGGTGAACTGCACGTC
>Ga0114933_10002337_pt1 | contig 19873 bp, 18 predicted proteins | sample 4SBtaG_FD_89691 | JGI IMG/M metagenome (GOLD analysis project Ga0114933, IMG submission 89691) | Deep subsurface microbial communities from Kolumbo volcano to uncover new lineages of life (NeLLi) - 4SBTROV12_W25 metaG | ecosystem: Environmental > Aquatic > Marine > Volcanic | place: Kolumbo... | reverse complement strand
CCGGCGCTCCGACGCCTACCGGGGCGGGACTTGCACCCGCTGGAGAAGCGCAGCGTGACAGGGTCCCCACCCACACCAAGGGCAACGGGAGCTGGGGACCTTGATCGTCGCGGCGCACCATGGGTGTAGCCTACCTTTCTGCTTCCTTGGACACCTGAGCCGGAGCCGATCGTGCCTCTCCTTCTTCTCCTCGCGATTTCATGCCGCAACAAGGACTACCCGGACGCCGACTCCGGAGGGATCGTGGCGCCGGACGACTCGGCCGCTTCGCAGGACCTCGACGGCGATGGCTACGCCGAAGACGACTGCGATGACAACGACCCCGGCGTGAACCCCGGCGCGGTCGAGGTCTGCGACGAGCTCGACAACGACTGCGACGAGGACATCGACGAGGAGGTCGGCGACACCTGGTACCAGGACGCCGACGGCGACAGCTACGGGAACCCCTCGGGTTCGACGGTCGCCTGCGAGCAGCCCGAGGGCTTCGTCGCCGACGACACCGACTGCGACGACTCCAACGCCGAGGTCTTCCCGGAAGCCGGCGAGCAGTGCGACGAGCTCGACAACGACTGCGACGGCGAGATCGACGAGGAGATCACCTCGCTCTGGTACGCCGACGCGGACGGCGACACCTATGGCGATGCCTCGAGCACCCTCGAGGAGTGCGACCCGCCCGAGGGTTGGGTGGCCGACGACACCGACTGCGACGACACCAACGCCCAGGCCTTCCCAGGCAACCCCGAGGTCTGCGACGAGGCCGACAACAACTGCGACGGCACGGTCGACGAGGGCGTCACGACCACCTTCTACGAGGACGCCGACGGCGACGGCTACGGAAGCACCGGCACCACCCAGGCCTGCGATCTCCCCGAGGGCTACGCCAGCGTCGACGGCGACTGCGATGACACCCGGGCGGTGGTGAACCCGGACGCCACCGAGGTGTGCAACGACGTGGACGACGACTGCGACGGGGACATCGACGAGGACGACGCCGCCGACGCCGCCACCTGGTACACGGACGGCGATGGCGACGGCTACGGCGACAGCGGCACCGGCCGCGTGGCCTGCGAGGCCGCCACGGGCGAGGTCTCCGACGCGACCGACTGCGACGACTCCGATGCCTCGATCTACCCGGGAGCGGACGAGTACTGCGACAGCACCGACAGCGACTGCGACGGGGACACCGACGACTCCGACGCGCTGGACGCCGAGACCTGGTACGCCGACTCCGACGGAGACGGCTATGGCGACGCAGGCTCGACAACGTCCGCCTGCGATCAGCCCAGCGGCTACGTCGACGACGACTCCGACTGCGAAGACGGCGACTCGACCGCGTACCCCGGATCCTCGGCGACCGAGACCCCCGGGGATGGAGTCGACACAGACTGTGACGGCAAGGACTACTGCACCGATCTGAACTGTGACGGGATCCCGGACCTGGCGATCGGGAGCTACTACTCCGGGTCGAGCTACTCCACCTCGAGCGCGCTCTTCTATGGAGACGGCACGGGCTTCTCCGACTCCTGGTCCGATACAGTCTCGACCGCGGGGACCTGGGACACCGAGGCGGGGGACCTCGACGACGACGGCTACCAGGACCTGGTCTTCGCGACCTACTACACCGGCTCCTACTCGAACAACTCCTACATCTACTACGGGAGCGCCAGCGGCTACTCCAGCGCGGACCTGGACAGCCTGGCGACCGTGGGCTCACTGGATGTGGACATCCACGACTTCGACGCCGACGGTCACCAGGACCTGTTGTTCACGAGCTACTACTCGGGCAGCGGATACAGCACAAACTCCTACCTGTATTACGGCTCGGCCACCGGCTTCTCGAGCGCGACGAGCCTGCCCGTGGACGGCGGGCGACGCGGGGTCATCGAAGACTTCGACAGCGACGGCTACGACGACATCGCCTTCGCCGAGTACTGGAACGGGTCGGGCAACCCGGACTCGACGGTCTATTGGGGCAGCTCCAGCGGCTACTCCTCGAGCGACACCACCGACCTCTCGACCGAGGGACCCCTGGACGTCGTGGCCGAGGACCTCGACGGCGACGGGCTCACGGACCTGGCGTTCTCGGCCTACTACAACGGCTCGTATTCGACCGACGTCCACGTGTACTGGTACGACCGCTCCACGGGCTTCTCGAACAGCGACCGGCAGCGCCTCAGCGGCGAGGGCCAGGTCGGGCTGACCACCGGCGACTGGGACGACGACGGCTACCAGGATCTCTTCGCCACCAGCTACCGGAACTCCAGCACCTTCGCGACCACGAGCTATGCCTGGTGGGGAAGCTCCAGCGGCTATTCGGACAGTGACCGCACGGGGCTGTCCACCGAGGGAGCGCTGTTCCCGACCACGGCGGACATGGACGCGGACGGCGTCGATGACCTGGTGGTCCCGGTCAGCAGGACCAGCAGCACCTACACCACGACCAGCTACGTCTACTACGGGTCGACCTCGGGTCTGTCGTCGTCCGACTCGGCGACCGCCGCGAGCTACGGCGCGCGCCGGGCGGGGGCCGAGGACCTCGACGGGGACGGCGTCCCCGAACTGTTGCTGATCAACTACTACAACGGCAGCTGGTCCTCGCCGACCGATTCCTATCTGTATTCGGGCAGCTCGTCGGGCACCTACGACAGCTCGACCTTGGAGACGCTGGACGTGACGGGCGCGCTGTCGTTCGTGCTCGTCGGGAATTGATCTGGATCTCCCTGGCTCTGGCGGGCGAGGCGGACGACCTCGCCGCCCGGGTCGCCACCACCTGCGGGGACCCCTACACGATGGCGGAGCTGCGCTTCACCTTCGTCGTCGAGGTCGACGGCGTGGAGCAGGTCCGCCGGACCCACGACTGGCGCCCTCGCGAGGGCACCGTCACGGTCACGGACGGCGACTCCTCGGTCCACCTGGAGCAGCTCCACCCCTACATCGCCTCGGAGGCCCCGCAGCAGGACGCCATCGTCGCCTACAAGGCCTTCATCAACGACAGCTACTGGCTGCTCGCGCCCTGCAAGGTCCTGGACGACGGGGTCAACCGGAGCATCGAGGACGGACGCCTCGTTCTCACCTTCGAGGAGGTGGGCCTGACCCCCGGAGACCGCTACCTCCTGAGGGTGGACGAAAACGCACACATCAGCGCTTGGGAGTACACCCTCGAGGGCGGTAAGGTCGGCGCTTGGACTTGGGACGCCCCTTCGCGTCATGGGCCCTTGATGCTGTCCACCCGGCGCGAATCCGCTGAAGGCGCCGTCATTCGCTTCGAGGACGTGACCGCGCGATGATCTGGCTGCTCGCCTGCGCCGAGCCCATCCATGTCGGTCTGAACGCGGCCAAGGCGCGCGACATCTTCTGGTCGCCGAGTCCAGAGGTCGGGTCCGTCCTCCGGGTCCAATGGCACCAGACCGCCGGCGCCGACACACAGCTCGAGTTCGAGTTCGGCGACGAGAGGCTCGCGAGCCCGCTGAAGTGGCGCGACAAGGGCGAGCAGGCGGAGCTCATCCTGGGGGTTCCCTACGCAAAGGAGCTGCGCTTCCGGGTGGTCACGGACGGGAACAAGGGCATCTGGCACGAGGCCGAGACCGCGGCGCTCCCGGGCGGGATCCCCGAGCCTGAGCTGTTGCTCGCCGGAGACTACGAGGAGGACCAGGCCTGGCTGCTCGCGGGCATCGGCGTCGGGGGTGAGGGATGGGACGTGGCCGGCTTCTGGAAGCTCATCTTCGACCGCAAGGGCCGCGTGGTCTGGGCGCACTACACCCCCGACGAGAACCGCACCTTCTACATGACGCCCTCGGTCCGCAGCGGCACCATCCTGTGGGACGTCAACACCTTCTGGACCGCCTGGGACGATGGCCTGGGTTCCGAGGTGCGGCGCATGTACATCGACGGCACCGAGGTCGAGCGGATCCCGGTCCCCGGCATGCACCACGCCTTCGTCGAGCTGCCCGACGGGACCATCGCCTGGGGGGCTACTCCGCGGACGGGCGCGAGGTCCTCCAGGAGGTCGACCCGGACGGCGCCGTGCGCGAGGTCTGGGACTGCACTGCCTTCTGGGCCAAGCAGGGGCACGACAAGTGCACCAGCAACGCGCTCTTCTTCGACGAGGACTCGGGGACCTACCTCTTCTCGAGCGACTCGGACCACACGGTCGTCGAGCTCACCCGGGACGGCGAGGTCCTGAGGTACTGGGGGCAGCTCTCGGGCGCGTGGGGTTTCTCCGAAGACGTCTCGGCCTTCTGGAGACAGCACAGCCCGACCTGGACAGCGGACGGGACGCTGCTCTTGTCCAGCTGGACCTCGGAGGAGAACTACCAGCTCCTCGCCCGGGAATACCGCCTCGACGAGGACCGCAGAGAGCTGGTCGAGTCGCGGCGCTGCGGCGAGGACACCGGCCACAAGGCGAGCCACGGGGGCGAGGCCCACCGGCTGCCTGGCGGGAACACGCTGCTGAACTACGGCGCGGGCGGCTCGTATCGGGAGTTCGACCCGGACTGTGCCACGGTCTGGCACCTGGAGTTCCCGGAGCGGAACCTCGCCGGCCGCTCGATCTTCCTCGAAGACCTCTACGCCTTCGCGCCTTAAGGGCCTCGCACCACCATCTCGCGCGAGGGCTCCATGCTTCACAACCGCCTCGGCCGCTCCGGCCTGAAGGTCTCCCGCTTCTCCATCGGCTCCTGGGTCACCTACGGCAAGCAGTGCGACGAGAAGATCACGCGCGAGTGCCTGCTCGCGGCCTTCGAGAAGGGGGTCAATTTCTTCGACAACGCCGAGGCCTACGCCCAGGGCAACGCCGAGGTCGTGGTCGGCCGCGTGCTCTCCGAGCTCAAGCGCGAGGACTTCGTGGTCAGCTCCAAGGTCTTCTGGGGCGGCGACGGACCGAACGACGTCGGGCTGAACCGGAAGCACGTGGTCGAGGCCTGCCACGCGGCGCTGCGGCGACTGCAGGTGGACTACCTCGACCTCTACTTCTGCCACCGCCACGACCCGGACACGCCGACCGAGGAGCTGGTCCGGACGATGAACACCCTGATCTCGCAGGGCAAGATCCTCTACTGGGGCACCAGCGAGTGGACCGCCGAGCAGCTCCAGGAGGCCTACGACGCCGCCGAGCGCCTGGGCCTGGAGGGGCCGACGATGGAGCAGCCGCAGTACCACATGTTCTGGCGCAAGCGGCTCGAGGAGGAGCTCTCTCCGCTGGTCGAGCGCTATGGCCTGGGCACGACGACCTGGAGCCCCCTGGCGAGCGGCCTGCTCACCGGCAAGTACAACGACGGCATCCCCCAGGACAGCCGCCTGGGCCGTGAGGCCTGGCTCCAGGAGTTCGTCTGCACGGACCTGGACGAGAAGATCTCGAAGCTCCGGCGCCTGCAGGAGGTGGCCGACGGCCTGGGCTGCACGATGGCGCAGCTGGCGCTGGCCTGGACCGCGAAGCACCCGAACGTGAGCACGGTCATCACGGGAGCTTCCCGGGTCGAGCAGGTCCACGAGAACCTGGCCGCCATCGACCTCATCGAGAAGCTCGACGGCGAGATCATGGGCCGCGTCGAGGGGATCCTGGCCTGAGGCTGGCGTCAGGCGGGGAGGCTGAACTCGATGGTGGCGCCCGGGTCTCCAGGCACGGCGCGGATCGTTCCGCCGTGGGCCTCGACGATGCGTCGGCAGACCGCCAGGCCGATGCCGCTGCCCTCGAACTCGGACTTGCCATGGAGCCGCTCGCCGAAGCCGAAGATGCGCTCGGCGTACTTGGCGTCGAAGCCGATGCCGTTGTCCCGAACCCGGAACGTCCAGGTGTTGTCCCCGGGTTCGGCCTCGATCTTGATGACCGGCGGTCGATCGGCCGCGCGAAACTTCACCGCGTTGGCCACGAGGTTCTGGAGCACCCGCCGCAACAGGTCCGGATCGCCCTGGATGGTCGGGAGCTCGGAGGCCTCGACCTCGCCGCCGGCCTCGTGGATCTCGACCTGGAGCTCGCCGAGGACCTCGGTCACCAGGTCCTCCATCTGCACCTGGCGTCGACGAAGGTCCGCGGTGCTGACCCGGGACCAGTCCAAAAGCGCGCGGATCATCTTCGACTGACCCCTCGCCGCGGCGCTGGCCCGGCGGATGTAGTCGAGCTCCTGCTCGGTCAGGCGGTTCTCGGCCGAGAACTCGAGCAGGGCGAGGAAGTTCGTGATCGTCGACAGCGGCGACTGAAGGTCGTGGGAAGCGACCGAGGCGAACTGCTCCAGGCTCGCGTTGGAGCGCTCGAGTTGTTCCACCGCCTTGGCCAGCTCCGACTCGGTCTGCTTGAGCAGCGTGACCTCGTTGTGGGCGCCCAACATGCGGCGCGGGTTGCCCTCGTCGTCCCGGATGACGATCCCCCGACAGCGCACCCAGACCGTCGAGCCGTCCTTGTGGCGGTAGCGAACCAGCTGGTCGTAGGGATGGCTCGGATCCGCGCAGTGCGCGTTGAAGTTCTCGAGCGCGGTCTCCAGGTCATCCGGATGGATCATGTCCTGCCACGCGGCGGCCTTGTGGGGCATCTCGGCCGGGTCGTAGCCGAAGACCTCCCAGAAGCGCGGGCTCATCCACTCGTCTTCGGGGTTCTCGAGATCCCAGTACCAGATGCCGTCCAGCGAGCCGGCCTGCAGGAAATCGAAGATGTCCGGGTCACTCCGGACGAGCTCGTAGAGCTCCTGTGCCAGATGGTGTTCGTCGGCTTTCACGCGGCTATCATGCCTCAGTGATCCCCCGTCCAAGCGAAGAACAGCTCGGCTTTCTCACGCCGATCGAGCGCATGAGCTTCGAGGTGGCGGACTTCTGGCGGCGCCACATGCGCTGGCAGACCCAGCTCTGGAACTCGACGGTGATGATGGGGATCACCTGGCTGTCCGTAGCGCGACGCATCCAGCCCAGCGGACTCGAGAACATCCGCGTGCTGGACTGGGAGCGCGGCGTCTGCCTCGTGTCCAACCACCGCACCTACTACGACTTCTTCGTGATCTGCCGCCGGCTGAACGAGGAGCCCTCCTTTCCGCCCGGCAATCTCCTGTTCCCGGTCCGGGCGCCCTTCTTCTACGACCACCCGGTCGGCCCGCTGGTCAACATGCTCATGAGCGGCATGGCGATGTTCCCGCCGATCCTGCGCGACCGGAAGCGGCGCAAGTGGAACGACTACGCCCTGGACCGCTGCGTCTCCGAGCTGGAGCACCACGGCGCGGTCGTCGGCATCCACCCCGAGGGCCGGCGCAGCCAGAGCGCGGACCCCTTCGAGGTCGGAAAGGGCCACGTCGGCGTCGCGGTGATCGCGCTCCAGGCCGAGGCCGCCCAGGTCGTCCCCGTCTTCCTCACCGGCATCACCAACGACCTGCTCTCGGAGATCCGGAAGAACTGGATGGAGCCCGAGAACTACCCGGTCTACCTGGCCTTCGGGCCCGAGGTCGACCTGGCCGACCTGCAGACCGCCACGAACGATCTGGGCACCTCGCGCAAGGCGACGAATCGCTGCATGGAGGCGATCACGGCGCTGGCCGAGGACTGCCGGCGCCGCGCGGCTACCGGACGGGTCACCGCCGAGGCCTGAAATCCCCTCGTCGCCGGGCGCGTACACACCGCGCGACGGCAGGGGCCCAGTTAGGAGGCCACATGTATCCCTATCTCTGGGTCCAGCAGACCGAGTCCGGTCCCGTGGAGTACGGCACCTACGGGCTGATGCTTGTGCTGGCCTTCCTCGGCGCGGCTCTGGTCAGCGGCGTTCGCTTCAAGAAGATCGGCTACAACCCGGACACCGTCGTGCCGCTGCTGGTGGTCGCGATCGTCAGCTCGATCCTGGGTGCGCGCCTGCTGCACTTCCTGGGCTCCCCCGACGACCGGGCGCTGTTCTTCGCCAACCCGCTGGTGCTCTTCCAGTTCAGCAAGGGCGGCATGGCGGTCATGGGTGGCCAGATCGCCGGCGTGCTCGCCGGAGGCTCCTACTGCATCTGGCGAGGCCTGAACCCCTGGAAGATCGCCGACATCGCGGGACCGGCGATGATGCTCGGCTCCGCCATCGGACGGGTCGGCTGCTTCTTCGCGGGCTGCTGCCATGGGCGCGTCGTCGAGGGAAGCGCGGTCGCCTCCAGCCTGACCGGGAGCTTCTTCCCAGGCGGTGAGATCCTCCACATGGAGGGCTTCCCCTTCCTCGCCTTCAGCTACCACCGCGGCGAGACGATGGGGAACATCTTCGAGACCGCGGTCTACCCGACCCAGGCGTGGGAATCGATCGGCGCCTTCGCCGGCTTCCTGCTGCTGTCCTGGATCTGGAAGAACTTCCGCAAGTTCGATGGCCAGATCATGGTGCTCACCATGGTGTGGTACCCGCTCATGCGGTACGGCATCGAGATCTACCGAGGCGATGCCATCCGCGGCACCGACTACTTCGGCTTCCTCTCGACCAGCCAGCTGACCAGCCTGATCGTCGTCGGCGTGGCCATCGCCGTCGTCGCCTGGCGCCTGCCGAAGGGCGTGGCCGAGGAGGGCGTCTACGAGCCCGAGGAAGAGGACTTCGACCTGGACGACCCGGACTGAGAGTGCGTCGCGGTCCGGCCCAGCAGCCGGGCCAACGCATCCTTCAGCTTCTCGCTGTCGAAGGGCTTGTTGAGCACCAGGGCGTCCGACACCGTCGGGGGCACGGCGCTGTCGGCGAAGCCGGTGATGAAGAGGACCGGGAGCGTGGGGCGCCGCCGACGCAGCTCCGCCGCCAGGGTCGGGCCGTCCATCCGGGGCATCTTGATGTCGGTGATCAGGGCGTCGAAGACCTCGCGCTCCGAAGCGTCGAGCGCCTCCAAGCCGTCCCTGCAGGCGATGACGAAGGCGCCCTGGCTCTGCAGCATCAAGGTCAGGAGTTCGCGCACGGAGGGCTCGTCGTCGGCGAGGAGGACCCGCGCTCCGCGGAGGGTCGCCCGCTCCTCGGTGGCGGCGGGCTCCGCGCTGGCTGCGGGGAGCCAGACGGTGACCGTCGCGCCCTGTCCAGGCGATTCGATCTGCATCGCTCCGCCGACCCGAGCCACGATGCCCTGGACGGCTGCGAGCCCCAGACCGGCCCGGTCTTCGCCGCGCGTGCTGAAGAAGGGCTCGGCGGCCCGCTTGACGTCGGAGGGGCTCATTCCGATGCCGTCGTCGTCGACGACGATGCGGACGAACTCGCCGGACGCGACGCCCAGCATGGCCGCGTGGTCGCCCTTCAGCAGGACACTGCTGGCGACCACCGAGACGTAGCCGACGTCCCCGACAGCCTCCATCGAGTTGGTGAGTAGCTCGCGCACGATGCGCTCCACCTCACCCTCGATCGCTCGAACCCGCAGGCGCTCCTCGATGTCCGTGGCGACGTCGACGTCCGGACCGAAGAAGTCGTGGAGGTCGATGGAGCGGAGCCGGCCGCTGACGTCGACCCGATCCTCTTCGCCGACCGTGGCACCGGAGAAGGCCATGAGGTGACGCACGATGTTCGCCATGCGCCGGGTCGCCTCGAGCACGGGGCGTGCCTGTTCGGGTTGCTCCTGGGCCATCAGCTCGGAGCCGCCCTGGACGACCTGCAGGGCGTTGTTGAGCTCATGGGCCAGGCCCGAGCTGAGCTGACCGAGGGCGGCGATCTGGCGCTCGCGTTGGCGGTGGGTGCGCTTGTTGTGCTCCTCGTGGGCCATGGCTCGAACGGCGGTGACGTCCCACCCGACGAGCACACGGACCGCCTGGCCCTCCCAGGTGGCGGCGTTCATCCGGTAGGCGACGACCCGGTCTCCTCGCCTTTGCTCGCCGGCGCCGAAGAGGCCCCAGCCAGGGGCGCAGTCGCCCTCGTGGAGGCCGAGCAGGTCCCCCGCCGCGGCGTTGGCCAGCAGGACGCGCTCCGGCGACACAAGCGCCAAGGCGGTCTCCGAGTTCTCGAAGAGCAGGCGAATCAAGCTCTCGTCCGACATCGCTTCCCCGGTCAGCGGCCGCCCGGACCCGCATTCCCGAGGACGATAGCCCGGAACGGGCAGCTCGCCATTTGGATTGGCCGAACACTCGCAGGGGTACCCTCGTCCGGTGCTGACTCGGCGCCCCTGGCTCGCGTTCGCCCTCACCGCGATCGCCTATTTCGGCTTCGGCCGTCTGGCTCTCCTCTTGGCGATACCGCCCGGCTACGCCTCGCCCGTGTGGCCGGCGGCCGGGGTCGCGCTGGCGATGGTTCTGGTCGGAGGGCGGCGCATGGTGCCCGCCGTCATGCTGGGCTCCTTCGCCGTCAACGTCTCCGGCGGACTCGACCCCGCCGACCCCGTGCCGGGCTTGCAGGTCGCCGCCGCCATCGGCTTCGGCGCCGGCATCCAGGCCTGGGTCGGTGCTGCGCTGATCGACCGCCTGCTCGGGCACACGAAGCTGCTCGGCAGCCTCGGCCACTCGCTGCGCTTCCTGGTGCTCGGCGGCCCGGTCGCCTGCCTCGTAAACGCCAGCGTCGGCATCGGCGCGCTCTACGCGGCCGGCTTCGTCGACGCGGAAGGCGTGGCCTATTCGTGGGCCACGTGGTGGGTCGGCGACGCCACCGGCGCGATGGTCATGGCGCCGCTGGCCCTGGTCTGGATCACGCCCCACAGCCGGCGGTCCCGGCTCGCGCTCACCGGCCCCAGCCTGGTCGTGCTCGCGGCGGCGGTGACGGTCTTCGTCCTGACCAGCGGCTACGAGCGGGTGCGCCTGCAGAGCGAGTTCGACGCGAGGGTCCTGACCCTGGAGAACGCCCTCCGCACGCATGTCCAGGCCCACGAGGCCTCCGTGGACGCCGTCGCCGGCGTGTTCACGCTCGCGCCTTCAGCCAGCCAGGAGGACCTCGAAGAGTTTGCGTCGCTCCACCTGCGCGACCAGGCCGGGCTCCAGGCGCTCGAGTGGGTAGCACGCGTCGCCGGGGTCGATCGCGAGGCCTATGAAGCAGCCTGGCAACCGATGCGCGACATCGACGGAGCGCCGGCGCCGGAGGCCGAGTGGCACTACCCGGTGACCCTGGTCACCCCCATCGCATCGAACGAGCGTGCGCTGGGCCTGGACCTGGCCAGCAACGCGGACCGCCTCGAAGCCATCGACAAGGCTTGGAAGGCGCGGCGTCCGGTGGCGAGCGCGCCGGTGCGCCTGGTCCAGGACGAGGCGCCGACCTGGAGCATGCTGCTCTTCGCGCCCGGCGAGGGCGGCCTCGCGCTGGGGGTGATCCGGATCCCGGACCTGTTGCAGCACTCCTTCGAGGATCTGCCCATCGAGGGCCTGCGCATCGAGCTGTCGGACGAGACGGGCACCCTCCACCGGCTCGGTCCCGAGGAGGCCGGCGAGCTCCCGGAGCCTCGCGAGCGAATGGTCCGCATCGGGTTGCGGGAGCACACCCTGTCCATCGCGCCAGGCCCCGCCTGGCTCGAGAGCCACCGACGCTGGGATGCATGGGCCGGGCTGATCGCAGGCCTGGTGATCTGCTCGATCGTCAGCGTGACGAGCCTCGATCTGCTCAGCCGCAACGCCCAGGTCGAGGCCGAGGTGGACGAGCGGACCCGAGCCCTCGCCGCCGCGAACGAGGCCTTGGCCCGCAGCAACCGCGAGCTCGAGGACTTCGCCTACGTCGCCTCCCATGACCTCCAGGAGCCCCTGCGCATGGTCTCGTCCTTCGCGACCCTGCTCGAGGAGGAGTACCGAGAAGCGCTCGAAGGAGACGGGGTGATCTACCTGGGTCACCTCGTCGATGGCGCCGGCCGGATGAACGCGATGATCCGTGACCTCCTCGAGCTCTCACGGGTCCGCCGTCTGGGAAGCCCGATGGTCGAGGTCGACCTCGACAGCGTGCTGGCGATCGCGCTCGGCGATCTGGGCGCGACCATCGCCCAAGCCGATGGGAGCGTGGAGGTCGATCCGATGCCGCGCGTTGTCGGCGACGAGTCCCAGCTGCACCGCCTGCTGGTGAACCTGATCAACAACGGCCTGAAGTTCCGCGGTGACCAGCCGGCGCGGGTCGAGGTCCGGGTGGAGGAGCGCGACGGACGCGCGGTGATCTCCATCCGCGATCACGGCATCGGCATCGACCCCGAGCACCACGAGCGCATCTTCCATCCCTTCCAGCGCCTCCACGGTCGGGCGCGCTACGGGGGCACGGGGATCGGGCTCGCCATCTGCCGTTCCATCGTCGAGCGACATGGCGGGCGACTCGAGGTCGACTCGGCTCTCGGAGAGGGGGCGATAATGAGCTTCGACCTGGAGCTTCCGGGATGACGAACAGGGACTGGTCGATCCTCCTCGTCGAGGACAACCCCGGCGACGCGCTGCTGACGCGCAAGGCGCTGGAGCGCGTCCGGCCCTGCACGGTCGTGCACATCGAGGGCCTCGACGAGCTCGACGACGCGGTCTCGTCCACGCGCTTCGACGCCGTCCTGCTCGACCTCCACCTCCCCGGCGCCAGCCCCGACGCCACGGTTCGCAGGGCGCGGGATGGATGCAACCTGCCCATCCTCGTCGAGCTGGCGACGAACGCTCGCAACGCGGGCGCGGATCGCCTCGTTCTTCGCTCCGATCGCCGCGGCGAAGAGGTCCTGCTCAGCGTGCACGACAGCGGCTCCGGCATGGACGCCTCGGTCCTGGGCCGGGCCTTCGAGCCATTCTTCAGCACGGATCCGAGCTGCGCGGGCCTGGGACTCAGCGGCGTCCACGGCATCGTCACCAAGGCCGGTGGCTCGATCGAGCTCGAGTCGGGCGCGGGCGGAACCACGGTCCGAATCACCCTCCCGCACAGCGCCTTCCAGAGCTCGGACTCGAAGGCGCCGGGGCGTTCCTCCGGGGTGGTCCTGCTGGCCGAGGACGACCGCCTCGTCCGCTCGTTCGTGGTCCGCTTCCTCGCCCGCGAGGGCATCGACGTCCTGGAGACCGAGAACGGAACGGAAGCGCTCGAGGCGGCGGAGCGCAGCCACTTCGACCTGCTCGTGACCGACATGCGGATGCCGGGCCTGGGCGGTGCGCAGCTCTATGAGACCCTCGCCGGTCGCCGCCCGGGCCTGCCCGTGATCTTCATGTCCGGATACACCGATGTGGGCCTCCCGGAGCCCGCGAAGGGTGATCACTCCGCGTTCCTGCAGAAGCCCTTCCAGCTCGAGGCCCTGCGCCACCACGTGCACCGCCTCCTGGCCCTCGCCGCGGACAACGAGTAGCCTCGGGCGTGGCCCTGACCGTCCTGCTGGTCGAAGAAACCCCGGAGACGCGCTCCTCGCCACGAAGGCGCTCGAGCAGGCGCTGGAGGGGGTCTCCATCGTCCACGTCGATGACGGGGAGCAGGCCCTCTCCCGCCTGCGCGGCGAGGCCTTCCAGCTCGTGATCCTGGACCTCAACCTGCCCGGCTTGTCCGGACTCGAGGTGCTACGGCGGCTCCGAGGGGGCACCGAGCGTTCCCCGGTGCCGGTCCTCGTGCTCAGCTCGAGCGACCGGGCCCACGATGTACGCCAGGCCTACGCGGCGGGCTGCAACGCCTACCTGGTCAAGCCACATGACCTGAGGGCCTACCGTGGACTGCTCGAGCGCGCCGCCGCCTACTGGCTGGCGACCGCTCGTCTCCCGGCCTGAAGCAGTCCCTGTCGCCTCCGGTCCCAGGCGGCCCGGTCCCCCTCGAGCGGGAAGCGCCTGTGGTGGGCCTCGAGCGCGACGAGGCGCCCGATCATCGGGAGGAAACGCCTCGCCAGCGAAGGCACCGACGCCAGCCCACGGACGGTCTGGACCAGCTCGGACGGCCCGATCAAGGGCAGCCGCTGGGTCAGCACACGCATGGTGATGCGCTCGGGCATGGCTCGGGCCCGGACGAGCGCGGCGACGTCCTCGACGGTCAGGGTCTTCGTGAAGCGGGCGAAGAGGTCCATGCCGCTCAGGAGCCCGCCGTACCTGGAGAGCCATTGGTGCTCGTAGCGGCCGAGGTCGTCGTCGAGCAGGCACTCCGCGAGGAGCTTGCTCGCCAGGAGTTGCTGGCCGATGCCGCTCCCGTGGGCCCCGTGGACCTGGCGCGCGGTGTCCCCGAGCGTCGCGATGCGTCCCCGAACCAGCTCCACGGGCGGGGCTTGCATGGGCAGAGCCCGCGAGCCGCCGAAGACGCGCTCGCCCACCCAGTCATGGGCCTCGACCCAGTCCTGCAGCAGCTTCAGCCCCGAGCGGAAGCCCAGACCGGGCACCGAGCCGGTCAGCACCGCCAGCCGGTCGCCGTGAAGCCGCAGGTTCACGATGCTGAAGCCGCCCTCGATCGCCGAGAAGCACAGCGTGTGCCCGAGGGGCACATCGTAGCGATCGAAGAAGGCCCGCGCCGCCTGCGGATCCACCACGCGGTGCTCCTGCCAGGCAGCGACGCAGAGGTCCTCGCGAGGCACCGGGGGCCGCGCGAGCAGGTTGGGCCCGGCCAGTCCGGCGGCATCGACGACCCAGGTGGCGTCGAGGTCTTCGGCCGATTGGACCTTGTCGCCGTAGCGAAGGTCCGCGCCCCGGGCGAGGGCCTCGTCTCGGAGCCGGGTCTGGAGGTGGCGCATGTCCACCTCCATCAGGTCGTGGTCGCTCACCACGGTGCGCTCGGGGCCCCAACCCGCGACGAGGTGGAAGTCCAGGCCCTCGCCGCACTTCTCCGGGCCGGCGGGTCGCGCGACCCCTGCGGCGTCGAAGGCCCATCCGGGCACGCCGTTGACCCAACGGGCGCCGGTGGCATCGGGGGCTCGCGCGTCGAAGCCGATGACCTCGACGCCTCGGCGTCGCGCCTGGACGGCCAGCAGGAGCCCCGCCGTACCGAGGCCGACGATGGCGACGCGGCTCAACGCTCGACCTTGCGCCCGCCGCCCTCGATCACCCACCGCAGGCCGCCCTCGGCGGAGCGGCTCTCGAGGCGCAGGCCGCCCACCATCAGCACGACGCCGGGCCAGTCCCCTTCGAGGCTGACCGGGTAGGCCGCGGGCTCGGACTGCAGGTAGGCGCCGACGAGGTTTCCGGGGCGCTCTTCGTCCATCGCATGCAGCAGTCGGACCGGGTCGGTGCGGCCGGCGGCGGCCATGCCTGCCAGCAGCCCGTAGAGGCCGGCGATGTGCTCGGGCGTGCCGCGGGTCAGCGCGATGGCGTCCGGTCCCGTGCGGCGCAAGCCGGCCTGGCCCCATGCGCTCCAGGATCCCTCGGGGCAGTCCACCAGGAGCGCCGCGTGCCCCAGCGACAGCGCGGTGGCGCCGCCGAGATCCAGCACGAAGAGGGCGTCGCTCATCGGTCCAGCCACTCCGCGATCAGCGGGTAGATCTCCTCCCGCGCGTGGTCACCGAGCGGCAGGTCCAGGTGGCCGTAGTCCGCCGAGAAGCCGGTCGCACGACCCGCGACGACGAACTGCTTGTCCTCGGCACCGACCGCGTCGTAGTAGGCGTAGACCCGATCCACCGGAGCGATCTGGTCGCCGCGGCCGGAGATCACCAGGGTCGGGGTGCGCACGTCGTTCAAGGCCTTCAGGTAGTCGATGCTGCCCTCGGCCGAGACGAAAGACTCCTCCTCGACCACGCGGGAGAGCTGGAGCAGCTCGCCGCGCGTCAACGGCGAGCCGACGTTGGCGTACATCAAGGGCACGAAGGATTGGCTGATGTCCGTGAACAGCAGGCTCTGCGCCCAGGTGTCCGCCGGCGTGAAGGTGCGGCCCTCGAAGAGCGCTGCGAAGCGGCCGCCCAGACCGCTCGGGATGAGCGGGACCCAGGTGAACCCTGCCGAATACAGGGCACTCCACATCACCGGATCGGGGTCGGTGAAGTCCATGGGCGAGCCCACGGCGATCAGCGTGGATAGCTTGTCCTCGGCGCCCGGGTGGGTCCCGGCGTAGATGGCGCCGACCATGCCTCCCAGGCTGTGGCCGACGTAGCCGACCTGTTCGTAGCCCGTGAACTCCGTGACGAAGTCCACCGCCGCGGGGATGTCGTGTTGGCCATAGTGATCGATGGTCCAGCCGGCCCACTGGCGCTCGCCCTCGGCGTCCAGCGTGGCGTCCCCGTGGCCCCGCAGATCAACGAGCCAGGCGTCGAAGCCCTGCTCCTGGAGGTAGACCGCCAGGCTGCGATCGGAGGACAGGTCCCAGCAGCGGTGGTTGCTCGAGATGCCGTGCACGATGACTACCGGCAGCCCATCGTTCGGGCGGCGGGTGAGCGCGATGGCTGCGCCGTCGTCCGTGGCCACGACGAAGTGCTCCGCGTCGGGGAGGTTGCGCTCCTCCTTGGGCACCTCCTCGCCGCCGTGGCATGCGACCAGGGCGAGGATCACGACTCGGCCAGGAAGCGGGCGACCATGCCGGCGATGCGCCCGTCCGAGAGCAGCTCGGCGTGGCTGAGGTCCGACTCGGCCACGCCGAGCATCCCCGCTCGGTGCCAGCTGCGCTCCGGCCAGGCGAGGCTGGGGAGTCGCGTGATCTCCGGCGGCGCGATCGGATCGGCGTTGCTGGCCACGACCAGCGTGGGCATCGCGGGCGTCGGGTACTCGGGGAAGTCCGAGGCCCACTCCAAGTAGGCGCCGCCGAGCGCTCCGCTGTAGGGCGCCATCGGCAGGCTGCCCGTCAGCTCCTCCGGGAAGGGCCAGCCCTCGGAGACGACCTCGCCCGGGTGGGCGGCGATCGTCGGCGTGACCTGGGCCGCGAGGGGCGTTCCGACCAGGGCCAGGCGCTCCGGCTCGAAGCCGCTGAGCAGCACGAGCACGCCCGCGTAGCCGTGGGCGGCGACGACCACTCCGTCGCCCTGGAGCTCGAGCACCGCGCCCAGGCCGGCGACGGTCTCGTCCAGGGTCTGTCCGCGCGCGGGCTGGGTGGCGACCCAGGCGTCCAGGCCCTCGGCCTCGAAGGTCTCGACCCAGCCGAAGGCGGCCTGCTCTTGCACGCCGGGGGTGACCACGATCACGGCCTTCGTCGCCCCGGGCGAGACCTGGCCGGCGTCCGCCAGGTCCCAGGCTGCCGCCGCCGGGAGCATCCACCACATCATGCGACGGTCCTATCCGATGGTAGCGTCGCCCGCGGTCCGGAGGTGGAATGCAGGTCGTGGTCATCGGCGCGGGCCCCGCGGGCCTCGCGGCTGCCTATGCCCTGACGGCCCGCGGCCACCAGCCGGTGATCCTCGAGAAGTCCGACGGCGTCGGCGGTATCTGCAGGACCCACGACTACCGGGGCTACCTCGTCGACCTCGGAGGCCACCGCTTCTTCACCAAGTTCGACGAGGTCCAGGAGCTCTGGGAAGAGGTCCTGGGCGACGACTTCCTGGTCCGCCCGCGCATGTCGCGCATCCTCTATGGCGGCAAGTTCTTCGACTACCCGCTGAACGCCGCCAACGCGCTCGGCAACCTCGGCGTGCGGGAGTCCGCGCTCTGCATGGCCAGCTTCGCCCGGGCGAGGCTGAAGCCCGGACGCACCGCCGAGAGCTTCGAGGACTGGGTCTCCAACCGCTTCGGACGCCGGCTGTTCCGCGCCTTCTTCAAGACCTATACCGAGAAGGTCTGGGGAATCTCCACAGAGGAGATCGGCGCCGAGTGGGCCAGCCAGCGGATCAAGGACCTCGACCTGGCCGAGGCTGTCCTGCACGCGCTGCCCGGACCCCTTCGTCGCCTGCGCAAGGACCCAGGCATCACCTCGCTGATCGAGGAGTTCTACTACCCCCGTCGGGGGCCGGGCCAGATGTACGAGGCGATGGCAGCCAAGGTCGTCGAACGCGGCGCGGACCTGCGCTACCACACCGCCGCGACCGAGGTGGAGATCGAGGACAACCGGGTCGTGCGCGTCCGGGCGAGGGGCCCCGAGGGAGAGGTCGTCTTCGAGCCCGACCACGTGCTGTCTTCGATGCCCCTGACGCTGCTGGTGCGTGGGCTCCGGCCCCAGGTCGACGCCGAGACCCTGGCCGCGGCGAACAGCCTGACCTACCGGAACCTGATCACCGTCGACCTGATCATCGACAAGCCGGAGCTCTTCCCGGACACCTGGATCTACGTGCACGAGCCGGCGCTGCGCGTGGGCCGCATCCAGAACTTCGGCAACTGGTCCCCCTTCATGGTCCCGGACCCGAACACGAGCTGCCTGGGCCTGGAGTACTTCTGCAGCGACGGCGACGATCTGTGGTCCATGGACAACGACGAGCTGGTCGAGCTCGGCGCTCGCGAGATCGAGAAGACCGGCCTGCTCGGCGGCGGCCGGGTCACGGACGGCACCGCCTTCAAGGTCCCCAAGGCCTACCCGGTCTACAAGCGGGGCTACGAGGCGGCCCTCGATCGCCTGCAGGCGGCGGTCGACGGCCTGGAGAACCTCCAGGTCATGGGGCGCTACGGCATGTTCAAGTACAACAACTCGGACCACTCGATCCTGACCGCGCTCCTGGCCGTCGAGAACCTCTTCGGCGCCGAACACGAGCTCTGGGCGGTCAACACCGACACCGCGTACCACGAGATCCGCAAGTGATTCTCTGGCTCGGTGCGGCGCTGGCCACCGAGACCGATCGCCTGCCCGAGGTCCTGGCCGTCGTCGAGGTCGGCGAGGTCCGCGTCGAGTGCCGTCGCGTCGACGCCGAGGCCCGCATCGAGCTCGTGTCCGAGGGCCAGCGCGAGGTCCTGGTCGAGCGCGGCGATCGGCCGGCGCTGTCTCCGGACGGCACCGAGCTGGTCTGGGTCCAGGGGCCCGTCGCCAGCGTCTGGTGGATGTCGCTGGAGGAGCGGGAGCCTCGACAGCTGACGAACCTGGGGCTCTCGGGGCCGTCCGAGGCCTTCGTCCCGCCCCCCCATCGAGGCGGCCTCACCTTCGACGGCGCCCTGGTCACCTGGGACTCCCCGGAGGGCCCGCAGAGCGTGGCGGCGCCTTGATCCTCGTCGGTCTGGCGCTAGCCCAGGACTACCGCTTCCCGGTGGCCGACGAGGACATCACGCACATGTACCCGACCGCCTACAAGGACCACTCCGGCGTGGACTGGGCCTGCGGATCGATCCGCTACTCGGGCCACAACGGCAGCGACTTCGGCGGCGGCGGTTTCGACGGCATGGCGGACGGACGCACCATCGTCGCGGCGGCGCCGGGCACCGTGACGTACACCCACGATGGCGAGTTCGACGAGTGCACCACCGGCGACTGCGCGGGAGGCGGCGGCTTCGGAAACTACGTCGTGGTCGAGCACCCCGACGGCAAGGTGACCTACTACGCCCACCTCAAGAAGTGGTCGGTCGCGGTCTCGACCGGGCAGTCCGTGTCCTGCGGCACGGCGCTCGGGCTCATGGGCTCCAGCGGCTACTCGACCGGCCCACACCTTCACTTCGAGGTCCGGGACGGCGGCGTAGCCCACGATCCCTTTGACGGGGACTGCTCCTCGCCGCCCTCGTACTGGGTCTCCCAGGGCAGCCACGGCGGCGTGCCCGGGGGCGTCTGCGAGGACGTCCCGGAGTGCTCGCCCGTCGCCCGGCTGCGCTGCGGCGAGACCTGGACCGGCTCGAACTCCTCCGGCGCCTCCGATCACCTCGTCTACGGCTGCGAGGACTGGACCTACTCGGGCAAGGAGCTCGCGTTCGAGGTCGTGACCGGGCTGTCGGAGACGGTGACCGTGTCGATTACCGGGCTCTCCGCGGACCTCGACCTCTACGTTCTCCAGGACGCCGCCTGCGACGGCTCGGGCTGCCTCGGCTCCTCCTCGGAGAGCGACAACTCGAACGAGTCCGTGGCCTTCTCGGCCTCGGCCGATCATGTCTACGTCGCGGTCGTGGACGGCTGGGAGGGCGCGGTCAGCGACTTCACGCTCTCCGTGGACTGCGTCGGCGCCGTGGACGACCCGACCGACTCGGACCCGCAGATCGACACGGACGAGCCCCACGTGGACGACACCTCGGCCGACCGGGAGCCCAAGACCCTCACGCCAGGGGAGAAGGT
>Ga0114933_10002328_pt1 | contig 19913 bp, 17 predicted proteins | sample 4SBtaG_FD_89691 | JGI IMG/M metagenome (GOLD analysis project Ga0114933, IMG submission 89691) | Deep subsurface microbial communities from Kolumbo volcano to uncover new lineages of life (NeLLi) - 4SBTROV12_W25 metaG | ecosystem: Environmental > Aquatic > Marine > Volcanic | place: Kolumbo... | reverse complement strand
CTCGGAGGGGGGGCGCTTTCGAGAGCTCTGCCGGGACCTCGACGTCTCGGCCCTGCTGGATCGCGACGGCCTCGTCCCGGTCGAGGTGATGAAGCCCGCCTTCAAGCTCCTCGACCCGCCCGGCAACTGGACGAAGCTGGTGGCCCTCGCGGGCATCCGCAAGGACCCGCTCAAGCTCACTCGCGCGATGGCCCGGGAGCGCTGGCTCGAGGAGAACGTGCCGATGCCCGGCGCCTTCGCCAGGGAGTGGATCGCGCACACCTACCAGGCGGACGATCTGCTCGACGGCGCCTGGGTGATCGAGGGATCGCCGGTGGATCTCGGGCGGGTCGGGATCCCGGTCCTGGTGCTCGCCTCGGAGCGCGACTTCATCGCGCCGCCCGCGTCGGTGACCCCGGTGGCCGACGTCGTCCCGGACGCCACGGTCGAGGTCCTGGCCTGCGGCCACATCGGCGCGGTCGTCGGACGCTTCCTCCCCAAGCTCGTCGCGCGGATCCACGCATGGGCCTGAGCTGGGCGCTCTTCGGCCTCTACGCGGTCGTGACCGCGCTCCTGGCGTGGCGTGGTGGCCGTTCGTCCGAGACGGGCGCCGGCTTCGCGATCGGCTCGGGCCGCATGCCCTGGTGGGTGGCCGGCATCACGCTCGGGGCATGCCTCGCCTCGAGCGCCACCTTCGTGATCGTGCCGGGCTTTGTCTACGCCGAGGGCCTGCCCGCGCTGGTCGGCTTCACGCTCCCCTTCATCGCGGGCATCGCGGTCGGGCTCCGGACCTTTACCGGGCCCTTCAAGCGCCTGGGTCGGGCAGCGCTCACGGTGCCGCACTGGCTGGGCGAGCGCTACGAGAGCCCGGCGCTGCGCAAGCTCTTTGCGGGGCTCAACGTGCTCAACGTGGCCTACCTGGTGCTCATCACCGTGGGCTGCGGCTACGTCATGCAGGCGGCGCTCGGCGTGCCCTACCCGGTCGCGGTGATCGGCATCGTGGCCTTCGTCTTCGGCTACACCGGCTTCGGCGGCGCGGGGGCGCACGCGCTCACGAACACCCTGCAGGGCGCGGTGATGCTGGTGGTCGCGGTGCTGATCGCGAGCGCGGGCCTGGGGGATCTCGGGGGCACCTGGGCGTCGCTGAGGGCGACCGGGTTGACGGCCCCGGACAGCGTGCTCTTCTCGACCTCGGGCGAGGTCTGGATCGTGCCCTTCTTCATGGGCGCCGCGCTGACCCTGCAGCCGCACCTCTTGTGCAAGGCGCTCTACGTGCGCGACCGCCGGGATGTTCGCCGCATGGTCTTCGTGGCCATCGCCTGCTTCGCGGTGTTCAGCCTGGTGCTGTTCGCCGGTGCGCACGCCCGCGTCGTCCTGCCCGCGGAGGTCGCCCAGGACCAGGTGATGGCGGCGTACCTGGTCGAGGCCTTCCCCTGGAAGCCGCTCTCCGCCGTCGTCAGCGTGGCGATCCTGGCGGCGAGCATGAGCACCCTGGACGGCTTGCTGGTCGCCATCTCGGCCAGCGTCGGCGGCGACCTGTTCGCGCGCCCGTCGGTCCGGCGGAACCGCGTCGTGCTGGCGCTGTTGGCGGTGGCGACGGTCGCGATCGCCCTGTCGCCGCCGAAGCTGGTGCTGATCCTCGGCCAGCTCGGCGTCTACGGGCTCGTGGCGGCCTCGGCCGGGCCGCTCCTGGTCGGGCTCTTCCGCCCGGGGCGCCTGGACGCCGGCCCCGCGCTGGTGTCCGCGGGCGTCGCCCTGCTCGTGCACTTCGGCCTGGCGCTCACGGTGGTGTCCAACCCCGGCCTGGCTGCCTGCGCCGCGCTCGCTGTCGGAATACCGATCGCCGCCTTGCCCCTTCCTTCGCCCCGAACCGTGGAGAGCACGTGAGCTGGACCGGCGCCCACACCGGGCCCGCGCTGTCGGATCGGCGGCGGACGTGGAGCTACGTCGAGCTCCGGCGAGACGCCGCGCTCTGGGCCGGCCGGCTTCGCGGGATGGGCGTGGTCGAGGGCGACCGGGTGGCCGTGCTGGCTCGAAACCGAGGAGAGCACCTGCTCGTGCTGCTCGCTTGCGAGCACCTGGGAGCCACCTTCCAGCCGATGAGCTGGCGGCTGTCCGAGGCCGAGCTCGCCTGGCAGATCGAGGACTCCGGACCTCGTGTCGTGTTGCGGGACGAGGACCTCGACGAGGGGCCGGGTGCGGTCGAGGTGGTCGGCGGTCCTCGACCGGAGCGCGAGCCGTGGATGCTGCTCTACACCTCGGGCACCACCGGCAAGCCCAAGGGTGCGCTGTTGACCCATCGCCAGATCCGGGCCAACGCCGCCGTGACGCGCGAGGTCTGTGGGCTGAGCGCGGCCGACTCCACGCTGACCTTTACGCCGCTCTTCCACACGGGCGGCTTGAACTGCCTGACCGCCCCGCTGCTCCGCTGCGGGGGCCGGGTGGTGCTCCGTCCGGACCTCGACGATGCGCTCGAGGTGATTCGCTCCGAGCGCATCACGATGCTGATGGGCGTGCCCACGATCTACCAGCTGCTCGCTGATCGGCCGGGCTTTGCCGAGGCGATGGAGTCCGTGCGGGATGCGCTCTGCGGGGGCGCGCCGCTGAGTCTCCCCCTGCTCGAGACCTACCTGGCGGCCGGGGTGCCTCTGCGCCAGGGCTTCGGCCTGACCGAGGTCGGCCCGAACTGCTTCTCGATGCCGCCTTCGCGAGTGCGCGAGAAGCTCGGCTCGGTCGGTCGATTGGTCCCGGGCCTCGAAGGGCGCACCGTCGACGGGGAGCTCCAGCTGCGAGGACCCCAGGTCTTCGGCGGCTACCTCGGACACCCGCCGCAGGAGGGGTGGTTCGCGACCGGCGACGTCCTGTCCTGCGACGACGAGGGCTTCTGGACGGTCACCGGCCGCAGGAAGGAGATGTTCATCTCGGGCGGCGAGAACGTCTACCCGGCCGAGGTCGAGGCGGCGCTCTACGCCTGCGGTGGCGTCGCCCAGTGCGCGGTCATCGGGGTGCCGGATGCACGCTGGGGCGAGGTCGGGCGAGCCTTCGTCGAGCCGCTGCCCGGGGCGGAGCTGTCGGCTGAGGGCCTCGCGACTGCGCTGAAGGAGCGGCTCGCCCGCTTCAAGCAGCCCAAGCGCATCGACGTGCTCGCCTCGTTGCCCCGCACCCCCACCGGAAAGATCGACAAGCAGCGCCTCGGAGGGCTCTCATGATCTGGCTCCTCGCCTGTCTTCCCGAGGACATCGTCCAGGACGATACGGCAACGATAATCAATACATCCGTCGAAGCCAGCGAGCCGCTGTACGGCGAGTGGCTGTCCACCGGCGAGGACCTGAGCCCGCTGTTCGCGGCGCCCCCCTTCGAGTACCTCTCCATCGACGCGAGCTTCTCGGACGAGGGCTACGTGGTCGTCGGGAACACCGCGGACGAGGCCTACACCTTCTCCGGCACCTTCGAGATCGATGCGAGCACCTCGCCGGCCTCGATCGTCTTGACGCAGAGCCAGCCCTCCAACGCGGTGGCGCGCGGCATCTACCTCGTCGAGGACGAGGTGCTCACCTACGAGGTCGTCCAGGTCGAACCGGACTACGGCTTCGCGGCCCCCACCCCCGAGGGCGGCTTCGGCAGCACGACCGGACCGAACCTCGGCGAGGGCGACAACGTGCAGGTCTACCGCCGCCCGTGATCTGGATCTGCGCCGCCTTCGCCCGAGAGCCCGTCGAGGCCGTCCGCCCCGTTCCGGACGAGCCCGCGACCGGCCTCGACTTCGTGGGCCTGGCCCAGATCAAGACGACCGCGACCAACGTCGGCACCACCAACGCCTTCCTCGACGGCCAGGTCATCGGGGTCATCGACGGCGACTCGGGAGCCCAGGCGGGCAACGATCTCAGCCACTTCAGCGAGCAGCGCGTCGCGGCGTTCCTGGCCTACCGGCCCGAGCTGCTCGACGGCAACGCCGCGCTGCACGGCGGCTTCGAGGTGGACTTCGCCTTCGGGGACGCCGCCTATGGCATCGGCGGAAACACCGGCGGTGGCTTCGGCGGGGACCAGGTCAACCTTCAGACCCGGCGCCTGTACGTCGAGGTGGACAGCGCCTTGTTCGGCCACGAGCAGGAGTGGCGGGCCGGCCTGCACTTCGTGACCGATGGCGTGGGTCTGCCCGAGGAGGGCCTGGACGCCATCTTCCGCAGCGGCGCGCGCGGCACCATCCTGGCCAGCGAGGCCGCGGGTGCCTCGCTTCACGGGCGCGTGCCCGAGCGGCTGCGCTACCGAGCCGGGGTCTACAAGCTGGTCGAGAACGCCTCGGCCCAGGCCGACGACGTCACCCTGTTCATGGGCGACCTCGAGCTCGCTCCGGCCTGGCGGACACGCATAGGGGTGCACGCCTGGCACCTGCACGACCTGAGCGACGGCCAGGGCGGAGCGCTCGGAGTCGGGCCCTCCTCGTCGCTGTCCTCGCTGCAGGGCGGACCCTCCGTCGCCACCGAGGGTGAGGTCCACGTCACCTGGCTGGGCGCCGACGCGGGCTGGAACGCGGACCTGAGGCGAGGCGATGCCGGACTGCACGGCGTCGCGATGGCGCACATCGGCCGGCTCGGTGACACGGCCGCACAGGGCTTCCACGCCAACGGCGAGGGGCGCTGGCGCTGGACGGCCGGTGAGGGCTCGGTCCTGCGGGCCGAGGTCCTCTACGCCACCGGCGACTCCGCCGGCACCCCGACCTACAACGGCGTACTCAGCACGAACTCCTGGGGCATCGCGGCGGCCACCCACGCCACCCACGGCACGCTGCTGCTGCACCCGGATCTGTTCTCGATCAACCGGCAGGTCTCCCACACCGGGGACCTGGCGGCTTCGGGGCGAGGCCAGCTGAGCCTGACCGGCTCCCTGGGCTACGATCCGATCCCGGATCGGCTGAACGTGACGCTCGGCGGGGGGCACGCGGCCTTCGGCGGCGGCACCACCGCGCAGGAGATCAACCTGCGCGTGAGCGGCGAGCCCTACCTCTTCCTGCGCACCGGGCTCTCCGGCGCGTACCTCGCCCGACCGGGTTCGGATGACGACGCCTGGATCGTCTACGCCTCTTTCGACTGGCTGGTGATCTGATGCCGCTGAACGCCCTCTTCTTCGGCCTGGCCTGTGCGCCTCGGTATGCGGGGGCGCCGCCGATGGCCCCGGCCGAGCTGTCGGCGCCGGCCGAGGTCTCCTATGTGGACCTCGACGGCGTGCGCATCGCGATGATCGACGAGGGGGCCGGACGGCCGGTCGTGCTGCTCCACGGCCTGAGCTCCTACATGGGCTACTGGGAGCACCAGATCCCTGAGTTATCAAACGATCACAGGGTGTTGGCGCTCGATCTGCCAGGCTTCGGCATGTCCTCGCGGCCGGACGCGTCCTACACGCCGCCGTGGTTCGCCTCCCTGGTCGTCGACTGGATGGACGACGTCGGGCTGGAGAGCGCCGTCTTCGTGGGCCACTCGATGGGCGGCCAGGTGGCGCTGACCCTGGCGCTCGAGCACCCGGACCGCGTCGATGCCCTGGTGCTGGCCGCGCCGGCGGGGTTCGAGACCTTCACGCCTGGCGCGGCCGACTGGATGAAGTCCTGGTGGACCGAGTCCCGGGCCATGCACTCTGGCGAGGAGGACATCCGGGCGACGATGACCACGATGGTCTTCAACCGCCACGACGAGGGCGTCGAGCGGCTGATCGAGGAGCGCGTCCGCCTGGGCCGCCACCCGGACTTCGGCGGCACGAGCGTGGCGGTGTCCCGCAGCATCGCGGGCATGCTCGACCACCCGGTCACCGACCGCCTCGGAGAGGTCGACGTGCCCACCCTCATCGTCTTCGGGACCGACGACCGCATGATCCCGAACCCGGTGTTCACCGGAGGGCGCACCTCGACCATCGCTCGGCGGGGGCACGAGGCCATCGCCGGGTCGGACCTGGTCCTCATAAACGGCGCCGGCCACACCGTGCACCACGACGCCCCGACCGAGTTCAACCAGGCGGTGACTCGTTTCCTGGAGGAGCTGTGATCTGGATCTCTGTTGCGCTCGCGACGAGCGACTTCGACGGCACCCCGGTCGCCACCTACACCGGCGACGAGACCCACCTGCAGGACGGCAGCGTCCAGCTCTGGGGGCAGATCGAGCTGCACGAGGACGGCGACTCGCTGCTCTTTGCGCAGGAGGACTTCAACGACGGTCTGGCCTGGCCTGCAGAGAGCGACTGGGCGCCCTGGATCCACTCGATGTTCGGCTCGGGCACTCCACACAGTTCGAACTTCCTTCTGCACTCGGGCACCCTGGAGCCGATCAGCGAGGGCACGCCGATCCTCTTCGTCCCCGGTGCGGGCGACAACGGCAGCCGGGGCTTCATCGTGATGGCCTCGCGCATGAACGCCACCATGCGCCCGGTCTTCGTGCTCACCTTCGCCCACCCCCACGGCGACGTCTTCATGCAGGCCGAGGTCGTCGCCGATGCCATCGCCCGAATCAAGGAGCGGCGAGGCGTCGACCAGGTGGACGTCGTCGGGCACAGCAAGGGCGCCATCGCCGCGGCGGTCTACGCAAGCAACCACGCCTCCGCCTCCTGGCCGTCCTCGGCTTATGAGCAGGTCGGCACCGAGTACTCGAACGATATTCGTAGGTTCGTCGCGATCGGGGCGCCCCTCGATGGCATCGACACGGCCTACCGGTGGTCGGCCCAGAACTGGGCGGCGCTGGACGCAGACGCTGCGATCAGCCCCTCGTCCTGGAGCACCTACTACCCCTACACGACCGGCAACCTGGCAGTCAGCGAAGACCTGTCCGCCCAGGACCACCTGCGCTCCGGAGGCGACCTCTTCCCGGGTCACCGGCAGCTGCTTCGGAGGCAGGACCACGCGCTCCCCGGTGAGTCCTGGCTGGGTGCGTATTCACTCCAGCAGGACTGGTACACCACCTACGAGGGCGGCTTCGGCTACCTCAGCCACAGCGAGGGCATCGACGCAGCGATCGAGGACGGCGGTGACCTGATCGGTGCGCTCGAGGACAACGGGGTGGACCCCTCGGTCGAGCTCTTCGTGCTGGCGGGCGAGAACCCGCTCCTGCACAACGGCGCGGAGTACCAGTGGATCGCCACCTTCGGCGAGAGCTGGGTGGACATTGCGACCTCGGGCGTGGACGCTTGGGCGGAGCTCCTCGCGGACGCGGTCGAGCAGGCCGGGGTGAGCGAGGTGGACTCCGTCGAGGTGAGGGGCCTGGTGCAAGGAAAGCTCGTCCTGGGCGAGATCTCCGGGCCCTCCGACGGCCTGGTCTTCCTCTCGAGCGCCACGCATGCTGAGACACTGACCGGACGCGGGGCATCGGTGACCGAGGTCAAGGTCGTCGACCTCGCGCACCTCGATCTGTTGTACGCATCGCCGGTGACGGGCGAGATCCTCATCGAGACCGGCGAGGCCGACCCGACCGAGGACGGCTGGATGCGCGCCGTCGGCGAGCGCTACGTCGAGGCGGACACGCTGGGCTGGGTCCAGTCTGTGCTGGAAGATCCGAGTGAGTCGGTTGACACGGGAGACACGGGCGTCGGGGACACTGGCGTCGAGGACGGCCCGGGCTCACCCGACGGCACCGGGAACGTGAAGCGAAACTGTGATGGATGTGCCTCGGGCCCGCCGGCGCTCGCGCTGGGCTGGCTCGGGGTGCTGCTGTTGAGGAGGAGACGATGAGGTTGAAGGACGTGCGCGCGGTCGTGACCGGCGGCGCGAGTGGTATGGGCGAGCACTTCGTCGCGCGCTTCCGAGAGGAGGGCGCCGGCGTCTTTCCCTGCGATATCAATGCTGTGGATGGTGGCACCATCGCGGACGTGAGCAACGAGGAGGACGTCGCACGCCTCTTCTCGGAGGCCGAAGCGGCGCTCGGCGGGCCGGTGAACGTGCTGGTCAACAACGCCGGCATCATCCGTGATGGCTTGCTCGTGAAGCAGGACCGCGAGACCGGGGCGCTCAAGACCCTGTCGACGAAGAAGTGGCAGCAGGTCCTGGACGTCAACCTGACCGGGCCCTTCTTGTGCATGCGCGAGTTCGCCCGTCGGGCCATCGAGTCCGAGACTCGACCGGCGGTGGCGATCAACATGTCCTCGATCAGCCGCGCGGGAAACGCCGGCCAGTCGAACTATGCGGCGGCCAAGGCGGGCCTCGTCGCGGACACGGTCCTGTGGGCCAAGGAGCTCGCGCGCCATGGCGTGCGTGTCACCGCCATCGCCCCCGGGTTCGTGCGCACCCCGATGGTGGAGTCGATGCCTCCCCATGCCCTCGAGCGGGCCCTGAAGCCCGTCCCGATGCGGCGCCTCGGCGAGCCCGAAGAGATCTTCACGGCCCTTCGATTCTGCATCGAGTGCAGCTACTTCACCGGCCGGGTCATCGAGGTCGATGGTGGGCTAAGGCTCTAATACTGTTCGATGTTCTCATCGATCCACGCGAGCCTGGCGGGAATCCAGGCGCGGATCTTGTCGGCCTCGGCTTCGTAGTCCTCGACGACGGGGAGGTAGCCGCCGAGGAAGTCGATCTCGTCCCAGTCCCAGACCTCGAAGTTGGCCTCGGCGGCGTCGCCGAGCAGGGTGTACTGGGCCTCGTAGCGGGCCAGGGCGGCCTCGTCGGAGAGCGGGCCCTCGCGCAGCTCGAACCAGCGGTCGGCCAGCTCCCCGTCGAAGTCCATGGCCGCGACCCAGGTCGGTCGGTAGAGGATCCAGCCTTCGGGCGGCACGTTGTCGTTGTAGGTCGGCTGTCCGAAGGTCAGGTCCAGGTCCCAGGGCGTGAAGTGGATGGGCCCCTCGGCGTCCCGCCAGAGGTGCACGCTCAGGTAGTAGGCGTCGTTGTTCTTCATGAACTCCTGGAGCAGCACGAAGTCCATCGCCGAGTCGCGGTCGAGGTGCTCGAAGATTCCTGAGGGATCATTCAACACAGAGGCCTGCCAGGCGGCGAGGTCGGCTCCGGCGCTCCCGCCGTCGTGGATCGCGGCCCAGTGGCCGTAGCCGACGGCCTCGTTGGACTGGACACCGGGCACATCGTCGAGCTTCACCACCCAGCCGTCCTCGGCGATGTCGATGCGGGCGGCGTCTCGCTTGACGCGCTCGACCAGGAAGTAGACCCCCTGGTCGCGGCCCTCGAGGCGCAGCGTGCAGGTCCGGCTCTCGGGGCCGTAGTGGTCGGCGTTCAGCGCCTGGTACAAGTCGTATCCGTACTTGTTCCGGACCAGCGCCCGATCGATCCAGGCGCCGTTGAGCACCCAGTCGCTCTCGGCCCCCATCCCGAAGAGGTCGACCTCGATGGCCTCGCCGGCATCGCGAAGCTCCACGGCGAACTGCTTCTTCGGGAAGCCCGAGGAGCTGCGGCCGCGGACCTCGACGCCGGCCTCGCCCTCGAACAGCGCGTGCCCCTCCGAGCTCTCCACCCGAAGCGCGCACTCGACCTTGGGCTCGTCCGGGATCTCCTGCCCGCAGTCCAGCTCGATGCGGCAGAGGCCCTCGCCGATGCCCGGGATCTGCTCCAAGGCGGTGTCCTCGGGCAGCTCGACGACGCTGTCCGTGGTCGGGATCGGGAGGCTCGCGGGTGTACAGGCCAGCAGCAGGATCGACATAGACTGCTGCCATGTTGGCTCTGATTCTCCTGATGGCGCCCACTTGCGGCGGCAGCGACGACGGCTTCTCCGGTGGCGGCACCTCGACAGGGACTCCGCCGACCGACGACACGGGCTCCTCCACCGGTGGCGACGACACCGGCGACGACGACGGCGGCGGCAACAACTCCGATGACCTGTGGCTCGACGCCAGCGTCACCTGCGAGGGCGATCGGAACGAGTACACCTGGGTCTACTCGGCCAGCCTGTCGAAGGGCGCCTCGACGATGTACGTCGAGGTCGACGCCGGCCACAGCGACTGGGAGAAGTGGGATCTCAACGCCACCGACGACGCCAGGAAGGAGTGGCGCGAGGAGGTGACGGAGCTGCTCAGCTCGCGCCCCTGTACCGAAGAGGGCCTGGTCGACTTCTACGCCTTCATCGGCGCGAACCACGAGACGATCCAGGTCGAGTACACGCCCTAACGCCACCCCCGATGGCGGCGAGGGACGCCGGTCGGGCGCGCGTCGACGAAGAGCGTCGACTCTTCGACCTCGTCGTCCCAGTCGTAGCGGATGCGCAGGAAGTCGTGCGCGTGCGGCCAGGGCTGGTCGCAGCCGAGGAGCAGCTCCCGGCACAGGTCGATGGGCTCGGGGTCGAACTCGATGTACACGACCTTTGGTTCGGACGCGAAGGCGAGCGTCATCCAGATCAGGGGCATGAAGACTCCGACCGCCGTGTCGTCAACGGGTTCCGTTCCGTGTCGTCAGGAGGCGACATCCTTCGGCCAAGTCCCTGAAATTCCGTCCGGCACGCGGCTTGCGACATCGGGGGCATGCTGATTCAAGCCTCGATCCTCGCCGGCGCCTTGCCGGTCCTCAGCCTGCTGCGCGGGACCCGGGTGCGCGGACGTGCCCTCGACCTCGTCTTCTGGTTCTTCACCCCGCTCTTCACGGCGAACTCCACCAAGCTCGCGGTGGGAGCCCTGTTGGCCGGCGGCGCCCTGCTCTTGGGAGACACGGGCTTCGGCCCGGTCCCGGACTGGCCGCTGTGGGTCCAGGTCGCTGCGGCGCTCGTGGTCACCGACTTCGTCGGCTACTGGATGCATCGCTGGTTCCACACGGGCGCCCTGTGGCGCTTCCACGCGGTCCATCACGCCCCGCGCGTCGTGGACTGGCTGTCCTCGGCGCGGCTCCACCCGGTGAACCAGCTGCTTCGGCGAGGCGCCCAGGGGCTCGCGCTCCTGGCCCTCGGCTTCCCGGTCGAGGTCCTGGCCCCGGTGATCCCGATCCTGGTGCTGCACGGGCTGCTCGTTCACGCCGACGTGGACTGGGACTTCGGGCCGCTGCGGTGGGTCGTGGTCTCCCCGGCTTTTCACCGGTGGCACCACGATCTGGAGGTGCACGACACGAACTTCGCCGGGCTCTTCCCGGTCTGGGACGCGGTCTTCCGGACCGCCTGGTTCCCCCGCCATGAGCGCTCCGCCGCCCAGGGCATCGCCGAGGAGCTGCCCTTCGGACTCATTCCGCAACTGCTCTGGGCCCTTCGGCGGAGGTAGCATCGCGGGCCCGGAGGCCCCATGCACCTGCTCCTCTTCGCCCTCGCTTGCGGAGGCGTCACCGACGAAGACGGCGACGGCTACACCGACGCCACCGACTGCGACGACAACGATCCGACGATCTACCCGGGGGCGCTGGAGCTCTGCGACGGGGGCATCGACAACAACTGCAACGGGCTCATCGACGGCGAAGACCCCTGGATCACGGGCGACCTCGCGCACTACCCCGACGTGGACGGCGACGGCTACGGCGACCAGCGCTTCCCGACGACCCTCTGCGAGGCCCGGGACGGCTACATCGAGCAAGGAGGGGACTGCAACGACCTGGACCCGAGCAGCTACCCGGGCGGGCTCGAGGTCTGCGACGGCGCAGACAACGACTGCGACGGCGACACCGACGAGGATCCGGACGACCCGACGACCTGGTACCAGGACGCAGACGGGGACGGCTACGGCAACGAGGAGGTCTCCGGCCACTCCTGCGACCAGCCCACGGGCTTCGTCGCCGACAGCACGGACTGCGACGACGACAACTCCGCCATCAACCCGGGAGCGGACGAGGCCGACGGCGACGACGTCGACCAGGACTGCGACGGCGAGATCGACACGGTCGATCCCATCAACGAGGACGCCTACATGGGCGATCTCACCTTCACCACGCCGGTGACGATGAAGGCCTTCTGCGAGGACTTCGACGTCGTCTACGGCACGGTGACCATCGACGGCTGGGCGATCTCCGACCTGGACGAGCTGTCCTGTCTGAAGGAGGTCTGGGGCGACCTCCGCATCAAGGCCCCGGCGCTGGTGAGCGTGGACCTTCCGAACCTGATCCTGGTCGCCGGCACCTTGAGCGTCTCCGGCCTCGAGGACCTGCGCGAGCTGAACCTCGACACGGTCGGCACTATCGGTGGCGACCTGCGCATCGAGTCGAACGCTTCTTTGCGAAGCTTCTCGGTGGCGGTGCTCTCCAAGCTCGACGGGCGCGTCTACATCTACGACAACCCCGACCTGGTGGGCATGGACCTGGGCCTGGTCTCGCTGGTCGGCGACGGCGTGCTCTTCGCCTACAACGACTCCTTCGAGCTCCTCGACCTCTCCGCGCTGACCTCGCTCGAGGGGGGCGCGCTGATGGTGTACGGCAACGACGCGCTCACCGAGCTCGACGTCAGCGGGATCTACGAGGTCGGCGACGACCTCTTCATCGGGGCGAACCCGGCGCTGGAGACCCTGGACCTCTCGGCGATCACCCGGGTCGAGGGCGACGTGGACCTCTACGAACTCGATGCCTTGTCAGGCACCCTCGACCTCTCCTCGCTCGAGACCGTCGACGGCGGCCTCGAGCTGGACGACAACCCCGCGGTCGAGGACGTCGATCTCTCCGTGCTGACCGGGCTCGGGGGTGCCCTCGCGGTGCGCTACCACGACGCCCTCGTCAGCCTGGACACCTCGTCGCTGACCAAGGCCTCGGAGAAGATCCAGGTCGTCTACAACCCGGAGCTCGAGGAGCTCGATCTGGGCGGCGTGGCCTTCGAGGGCGAGACCGTCGAGGTCATGTACAACGACGCGCTGACGAGCCTGGACCTCGGCGGCGTCGTCGAGGCGACGAATCACCTCTACGTGTGGGAGAACCCGCTGCTCGAAGAGGCGGATCTGAGCGCTCTCGAGGGCGTCGGCACGCTCTACTTCGTCTACAACGACTACGTCGAGGAGCTCGATCTCTCCTCGCTCACCGAGGCCACGGGTGGGCTGTACTTCAACTACGACCCGCTGCTCTCGGAGCTCGATCTGTCCTCGCTGGAGACGGTGGGCGGCGTGCTCCAGGTGCAGTCGACGCCCGTCGAGTCTCTCGACCTGGCTCCGCTGACGAGCATCGGCTCGAACTTCTACCTGGGCTCGGCCGAGGCGCTCGTGGACCTCGACGTCTCGAACCTGGAGACGGTCGGCGGCTACATCCACCTGACGACGTCGCAGCTCGAGGACCTCGATCTGGGCGCCCTGACGAGCGTCGGGAGCTACTGCTACCTCTACCGGAACGAGGAGCTGACGAGCCTGGATCTCTCCGCCCTGGAGAGCACCGGCAGCTACCTCTACGTCCAGTACACGGACATCACGAGCCTGGACCTCGCCGCACTCGAGAGCACCGGGGGCGACCTCAACCTGTCGGTGAACTACGACCTCGAGGACCTGGACCTCTCCGGGCTCACCAGCGTCGGCGGCAACCTCCAGCTCCAGTACGGGGACTTCGACCGCCTCGATCTGGGTGCGCTGGAGAGCGTCGCCGGGGGCTTCCAGCTCTACCGGGTGGACTCGCTGGTGGAGCTCGATCTGTCCTCGCTGGACAGCGTCGGGACCTACTTCTACCTCTACGACACGGCGCTCTCGGAGCTCGACGTGTCCGCGGTGGAGTCCTTCGGCAGCTACGTCCAGCTCAACTCGAACGAGTACCTGACCACGATCGATCTCTCCGGCACCACCGAGATCCTGGGTTCCGTCTACATCGGCTCGCACGAGGACCTCGAGGAGCTCGATCTGAGCGCCTTGGAGACGGTCGGGAGCTACTTCCAGCTGGCTTCGGCGAGCAAGCTGGAGAGCCTGGAATTGCCGGCCCTCGTCACCGTGGACGACAGCTTCATCCTCAACGGGAACACCGCGCTGACCGAGCTCGACGTGTCGGCGCTGGAGAGCGTCGACGGCGACCTGCAGCTGTCCTCGAACGGCCTGGCGGCGGTGGAGTTTCCTGCGCTGACGGACCTGGATGGGAACCTGCAGCTCTCCTACAATACGAGCCTGGAGAGCGCGGATCTGTCGTCGGTCGCGGACGTCAACGGCAACGTCTATCTGTATTACAACCCGCTCTTGGACGACTTCGACCTGAGCTCCTGCGCGACGGTCGACGGCTACGTCGGCCTCTACTACAACTACGTGCTCGAGGACCTGGACGGGTTGTCGGGGCTGACGGACATCGACGGCGATCTCACCGTCTACGACAACGACGAGCTGAACGACATCACGGGTCTGTACGGGGTGACCCATGTCGGCGGCGACTTCACCTTCTATGGCAACGCAAGCCTGAGCGACAGCGACGCCGAGTCGCTGAGGGACACGATCGGCACCTCGAACATCGACGGCACCGTCACCATCCAGGACAACGGCTGATGTGCTGCTTCAGCCGCCCCGTCGAACAGGTCGCCTCCACCAAGATCTTCGCCCGCTTCGTCGCCCCGGGCGAGCAGGCGCTCGTCTACCAGATGAAGGTCTCGATGCGACGCGATCTGGCGATGGTGCTGCCCTTGCCGGTTGTGCCCGGGAGCCCCGACGACGCGGTCCGTTTCGTGGACCTGTGCGAGCACCCGCGCTTCTTCAAGGACCTCTCGAAGGCCTTCCCGACCTGGATGATGGCCACGCCTGCGGCCTTTGGAGTGCAGGCCTCGCGCGGTGAAGCCAGGAAGCTCGAGGTCGTCGAGGTCGGCGACTTCGAGGCCTCGTTCGTGCCCTCGCGGGCGGACTTCTCCCGCCTCGACGCCCGCTTCCGCTTGCCGGACGAGGTCTTCTCGAACCTACCCCCGGATTGGGGCTACGCGGTCTTCAAGCTGAAGTCGGCTGGGCTGCTCGCCGCCCTGGTGCCGAAGCTCCGCGAGGTCCACCCGATGGCCTTTGTCTTCCCTTCGCGCGAGGACCGCCTGTTCTTCCCGACGCTGCACGTGCACGACGGCGAGGTCCACGCCGAGGCGGACTTCGACCACATGCTCTACGCCCAGGGCGAGGTCCGCTCGACCGACTGGATGCCCTCCTACGCCAGGCTGGGCGAGGAGGTCGGCGAGACCGAGGGCCTCGTCGACCTCGACGAACCGGGCTACCGCCTGACGCTGAGGGGCACGCACGCCAACGAGGACGTGCTCCTGGAGGTGGTTTGATGTTGTTCCTGCTGGCCTGTACCGACCCTGGGGCCGTCGCGGTGGCGGCCTGCGAGGCGGTCCCGGTGCTCTCTCCCGACGCCGCGTCGATCGGGCTCTTGACTCCGCTCATCACCGCGAAGGAGCTCGAGTCGGTGGCCGGCGCCGAGCCGACCGCGGGCTTCTCCGCCGTCGGCGCCGAGGGCATGGCCGAGCTGCGCGCTGGGACTATCTGCGTGGTCGAGTCGGTCGACGGAGCCGGCTCCGGCGCCTGGGCCGTGTCCATGGTCCGTACCCAGCCTGTGGTGAACGCTGACGGCACCCTCGGCGCTCCGGTCGAGACGGCCATCTCCTGGCAGGTGACCTCGGCCGAGGGTGGCCGGGCCGAGCCGGGTCTGCCGAAGGCGGTGGCGATGCGCAAGTCCATCGAGGAGGCGCGCGCCGAGGGGGACCTGCGTCGGGCGGCCTCGACGCTCCGTGCGCTGTCCTCGAGCTTCCCGGATCCCACGCTGGCGGTGGACGTGGCCCTGGCCGAGGCCGCCGAGGCCGACGCCGACGCAGAGAAGGAGGCCGCGAAGCTCGCTGCTCAGGGCGACTCGGAGAAGTAGGCCTCCAGCCCCGCATCGACGGCGCGGGCGAAGCGCCCCAGCGTCTCTTCCTGCTGCCAGGCCTCGACCTCGGCGGGGTCCCAGGCGTGGTGGGTCTCGATGATGACGCTCGGCATGGTCGGCCTTCGCAGCATTCGCAGGCCTCGGCGGTCGAGGAAGACGCCCGGGTGTCCTTCGAGGGCGTCGTAGGCCATGCGGTAGTCCCGGCCGTCGTAGGGCTCGAAGCCCTCGGCCACCATCGCGGCGGACAGCGCCTGGGCCAGCTTCGCCCGGTCCGCCCGGTCCTCGGGCTCGTCCGAGACCAGGATCGTGAAGCCGGCGTGGCCGAGGGACTGCATACACCCCTCGACCTCGGTCCCCAGAGCGGTCGCGCGGGCGTCCGAGTGCAGCGACAGGAGGACCTCGGCGTCCCCGGCGGCCTTCAGGCGCGCGTCGTACTCGGGCAGCGCCTCGGCCTCGCGGGTCATGCGGACGTCGTACTCGGGCGTCAGGCGGTCCTTCAGGTCCAGGCTCACGCGGAGCATCTCGTCCTGCTCGCTCAGGCAGGTGGCGCCTGTGTTTCCGGGGTTGCCCGGTGCCCCGTGTCCGGGGTCGATCAGCACGCGGTGGGGTTCGGCGGCAGCCAGGGAGAGGAGCATCAGCATGGGCACACCGACAGCCTACGGAGCCTTCCGGTTCCAGGCTTGCTATCGTCGCCTGCCCCGGTCGGAGGAAGGGTGGGCGACGTGCGCCTCTCAGACGGACGCTACGAGCTGCAGGGCCTGCTCGGCCAGGGCGGCATGGCGGCGGTCTGGCGGGCCTACGACAGCCGACTCGACGTGCACCGGGCGGTCAAGATCCTGGACGAGCAGTACGCCAAGCGGCGCAAGCTCCGGGCGCGCTTCCGGGACGAGGCGCAGCTGATGGCCAAGCTGCACCACAACCACATCACGACGGTCCACGACGTCATCGAAGAGGGCAACACCGTCTACATCGTCATGGAGCTCGTCGAGGGCGGCGCGCTCATCGATCGGCTCAAGCGCAAGGGGCCGCTCACGCCGCGCCAGGCCAGCGAGGTCATGCAGGCGGTCCTCGCGGCGCTGCACCTGGCGCACAAGCGCGGCATCGTGCACCGCGACATCAAGCCCCACAACATCCTGCTGACCTCGGACGGCACGGCCAAGGTCACGGACTTCGGCATCGCCCAGATCGCCGGCGCGGACACGCGGACCCGGACCGGCGCGACCATGGGCACGCTGCACTACATGCCGCCCGAGCAGCGCCTGGACGCCAAGCGGGTCGATCATCGCGCGGACATCTACTCCTGCGGCGTGACGCTCTACACGCTGGTGAACGGCACCGAGCCCAAGGAGGACCTCTACATCGCCGAGCCCGGCGGGCCGATCTACGGGATCCTGCCGCCGTCGCTGGCCGAGGTCGTACGGGTCGCCACGCGCTACCGGCAGGAGGACCGCTTCGAGTCCGCCGACGACATGCGCCGCGCGCTCAAGAAGATCCATGCCCAGCTGCCGGACGTCGCCGGCGAGCCACTGGGACAGCCGATGCCTGACGAGAAGTCGGGGTCCTGGGGGCCGACGCTCGAGCCGCCGTTGTCGAACCCCCCTGCCGCCACCTTCGGCTTCGAGGAGGTGGTCGTCGAGCGAGAGACCCCCGCGCCGGCCCGGCCCGCCGCGCAGCCCGAGCCCGAGCCGGTTGCAGAGTCTTCGCCCGGCCTGACCGAGCCGCCCTCGACGCCGGATCGCAAGCCGCTGCTCATCGGTGTGGCGGTGCTCGCGCTGCTGGGCGTCGGCGCCTGGGCGTTCTCGAACACCGGTGAGACACCTGACATCGTCGAAGAAGAGCCCGTCGAGGTCTTAGAGGAGGAGCCCCAGCCCGAGCCCGTCGAAGAACCCGAAGTCGAGGTCGTCGAGGCCGAGCCCGAACCCGAACCCGAGCTCGTTGAGCCGGAGCCCGAACCGGAGGTGGTCGAGCCTGCGCCGGTGGTAGCGCGTCCTCGACCGGAGCGGCGCCCGGACCCGGTGGTGGCCGAGCCGGAACCGGAGCCTGTCGTGACGGAGCCGGTCGCTGCGACAACCACGGGACGCCTGATGGTCAACAGCCTGCCATGGAGCAACGTGTCCGTCGATGGAACTGGAAAGGGGCCCACCGACTGGGCGGGAGAGCTGGACGCCGGTGCGCACAACCTCGTGCTCAGGACGGGCGACGGACGGGTCAAGCGCGCGACCGTCACGGTTCCCTCGAACGACGTGCTGCGCTATTGCTGGAACTTCGACGAAGGGACCACATGCTCGCGCTGATGTTCACCACCGCCTGGGCTGGCGAGTACGTGCTCGACCTCGACGGTCACGAGGACCCCGCCGGCATGGTCGGAGCGGTCACGGGGACGACCATGAAGCCGGTCACGGTGCCGGCTTTGGCGGCGCGCCCTGGTCGCGTCGAGGGCGGCGGGACCCTGTCCTGGTGCGCCGGCGCGCCGACGAGCGTGGACAGCCTCGCCTCGGAGATCGAGGCCGCCGAGAAGGCCATGGCCTACATGGAGCACAAGAAGGCGGCGGAGATCCTGACTGGGGCCTCTGCGTCGACCGGCTGCCTGGCCGACGCCGTGGACAGCGAGGTGCTGGCGCGGCTCTACTACCTCCAGGGCATCGTCGCCCAGCGCTCGGGCTTCGACGACAAGGCCAGCGAGGCCTTCGCCGATGCGCTGGTGTTCCAGCCGGACATGAGCTGGGACGACACCTTCCCGCCCAAGGCCAAGGCGCTCTTCGAAGCCGCCAAGGAGGCCGGGCAGGGAGCCGGCGTGCCGCTGGTCGTGGTGCCTGCGCAGGACCTGACCATGGATGGCGCTCCGGTGGGCGGGAGCCTCGCTCCGGGTCGGCACCTCGTCCAGGCTCAGGGCCAGACCGCGTGGCTCGAGGTCTTCCCGGGCACCTCGCCCACCCTCGTGCTGCCTCTCGGGCTCGCCGAGGACGCGCTCTCTCCCTTCGACAGCGACGCCCAGGCCGTGCTCGCCGCGGTCGCCGGCGACGACACGGTCCACGTGGTCGCCGACGGCGCCATCTGGGTCCACGCCGAGGGGGCGTGGACCTCGGCCGAGCTGCCCAAGGCGCCGAAGGCGCCGCGTGAGCCGCGCGAGCCCAGGGAGCGAACGCCCCGCGAGGGCGGACGGCCCGCGGTCGCCATCGCCGGGGCCGGCGTCACCGTCGCAGGCGCCGGCCTGTGGGCCGTCAGCGCTCGAAACGCCTCGACGATCCATGCCGGGGCGCAGGAGGCGGTGTACTGGGACGACTACACCCAGATGGTCGACGACCTGGAGCGCGCGGTGCTCATGGGCAGGGTGGGCCAGGGCCTGACCGGGGTCGGCCTGGCCGTGACCGCAGGAGGCACGGTGCTTCACGTGACCGGGACCGGAGTGAGTCTTCATGGCGAGTTCTGATGTGACTCGACGGATCCTCGAGACAACGAAGGGCGACACGGGAGCCCGCTCATGACCTTCGTCCTCTTCCTCGCCTGCATGGACTACTCGATCACCCCCGGCGAGCAGATCGTCGACAACCCCTACCGCGACTACGACGGTGACGGATTCACCATCGACGACGGCGACTGCAACGACCAGGAGGCCTCGATCTACCCGGGCGCCCCTGAACTCTGCGACGCCCTGGACAATGACTGCAACGAGGTCATCGACGACGGGCTCGCGGTCTCCGGCTGGTTGGACAGCGACGCGGACGGCTTCGGCGACCCGGCGTCCGAGCGCTCCGACTGCTCCGACGAGGGCACCTACGTCGACAACAGCGACGACTGCGACGACAGCGATCCCTTCGTCAATCCCTACGCACTCGAGGACTGCAACGGCCTCGACGACGACTGCGATGACGGGATCGACGAGGGCCTCGTAGTCGAGGGCTATCTCGACGAGGACGGTGACGGCTTCGGTGTCGGGCAAGAGGCTGAGCTCTGCATCGATGTCGGCGTTGCCCAGGTCGATGGGGACTGCGACGACAGCCTCGAGGCCGTCAACCCCGAGGCCGAGGAGATCTGCGACAACGGCCTCGACGACGACTGCGACGGCCGGGGGTGCGGTGTGGACGCGGTGCGAGACACCGACGCCGCAGCCGTGCATGTGGAGACGTTGAGCGCCCCCGCAGGCTCCGGGGAGCGTGTGCTGCTCTATGACACCGATCAGGACGGGCTCGCGGAGCCAATCCTGGCCGCGCGCGGATTCAGTGACAGTCAAGGCCGAGTGACGACCTACCTCGACCCGGATCTTCGCGGGGGCGACCTT
>Ga0114933_10002327_pt1 | contig 19916 bp, 14 predicted proteins | sample 4SBtaG_FD_89691 | JGI IMG/M metagenome (GOLD analysis project Ga0114933, IMG submission 89691) | Deep subsurface microbial communities from Kolumbo volcano to uncover new lineages of life (NeLLi) - 4SBTROV12_W25 metaG | ecosystem: Environmental > Aquatic > Marine > Volcanic | place: Kolumbo... | reverse complement strand
CTGCGAACCATGAAAATAAACCGCTTAATACGTTTACCATCGTCGTCGCGCATGCCGCGCACGTCACGATCATCCTGCTGATACGTGCCGTGGTGTTTAAGCAACTGAATGCTTCCTTTTCCAAAGAAGTCATTTTCATCGACTAACTCGCCAGCGATTTCACCGCGTAAATGTAAGCTATCGTGTTTGAAGACTTCGACGGCGCTTGGTTGTGGAATTTTTTCGGATGCCATGATTCAGACTACTCTGACCGTAGGGGGATAAAGGCCTTTGATGTGTGTTTTGACGAAGTTTCATTAATCGCCAAAGCAAACCGTATTATAGTCCGGCATCGAATCTACCACTATGACACAACCTCAACTGCTGCTCCTCTCAGATAACTTTGGTGGGTCAGTTGCGGCGCGGTTACACAAGGACGTAAAATCGGATGTTTGTGGCTGGATTTTATATTTCATAAGGAGCTGTTAATGGCTTCCGATCTAGAGCGAGATTCGTATTCAAGTGAACCGGATCCGACATTTGTGAATTCACGACGTGAAGCAATTGTCATCTTCTGTACTTGGTTTGTAGCACTCATCTGGGCAGTAACTTACTGCAAGATCAATGGCTACGATATCGAGGATCCAGCCAATATCCCAACAACACTGGGAATGCCATCATGGGTGGTCTGGGGAATTGCGACTCCATGGCTTGTGGCTGATCTATTCACCACATGGTTCTGCTTTTGCTTTATGAAAGACGATGAACTCGGGATTGCGGGAGATGAAGAACATTTAGAACACGCGGCGGAGGTAGACGGCTAATGGCGAATCTCACGTTTATCTCATCCATGAAAGAGCATTGCATGCTGGCAGCTGCCGAGTCAGGCAACTCGGTGCTGTTTACTTTTCTTATTTACATCCTTGGCGTATTCGTAATTGCATGGCTATCAAACAAGCTGTTGCAAAACAGGAATTTCCTTAGTGAATATTTCCTGGGTAGTCGCGGATTAGGAGTCTGGGCTTTTGCTTTGACTCTAGCGGCCACCAGTTCATCCGGCGGTAGCTTTATGGGATTTCCTGCAAAGATCTATACCCATGGGTGGGTATTGGCATTATGGATTGGTAGTTACATGGTTGTACCGATCTGTGTTATGGGTCTACTCGGTAAGCGAATTAATCAGGTAGCTAGAATCTCCGGTGCAATCACAGTTCCGGATATCCTGAGAGATCGTTTTAATAGTGTGTGGTTTGGGCTGGTTAGCGTCGCGCTCATCATCTTCTTTATGACCTTCAATCTTGTTGCTCAGTTTAAAGCCGGTAGTGAGATCCTCAGAACACTTCTCGGGCCTATTGATGCTTTTAATAGTGCGGTCGCATCACTGCCGGAGTGGTTTGGAAATTTCTCAGGTCTCGGTGCTGATTACATGCTCTGCCTGGTGGTATTTGGAATCGCTGTGATTGTGTACACCACGTATGGTGGATTTCATGCCGTCGTCTGGACGGATGTGATGCAGGGAATCGTGATGGTGGTCGGCGTGATTATCATGTTGCCCCTCGCGATTAGTCAGGCAACTGATGCAATCGATTCATCGGATTCTTCTAAAACTGGAATGGCAGCCGTTACAGAGGAAATGGCCAAAATGGTACCGCCGCGTCACGTATCGGTGCTAGTTGCATTACCGCATGAGGCAACGGAGGATACTCAAATACCGCCGGGAACCTGGGTGTCATTTCAAGGCACCGCACCACACGGGGCAAACAATCGAGTATTTAGAACAAAACAGCGGCATATCATCGCTTCAGGTTCACAAGTGGCAGTGGTTGAAGCCATTGAGATTATTTCAGACAGCGACAAAAGACGCTCGTTTATTGCGATGAAATCTCAAAATGAAAATGATACTGTCGGTGTCGTGCCGAGCTTAGAAGTAAGATTCGTTTTGAATCAAGCGACGGTGAAGATTCCGGCTGATTACAACGGAGACTTAAATGCCGTCAAGCTTCAAGTCCGTACACTGTTGCCTTGGACAGACGAAAATGGCACGAAGAGAATTGCAAGGCTTTACGCAGTCACATCTCCGGTAGATGATTTGAAGGCTGGTGATGCGCTCGATGCTTATGTCATTGATTTTGTCAAAACGGCCGGCACGACTCTGGAAACAGAACAAAGCGTCTATAAAGCTCAAGTGGATGAGTTCCCGCAACTAGCGGGAATCGAAATCACTAGCCTTGATGATGGTTACTACGCATACGGTGCAGCCGATGAAGAAGTCGGTTCCTATGTAATGGCACCTGGGCCTCACAGAGATAGTACGAGTGGATTTCTGCCACTGAGCCTCGCGATTTCATTCTTCTTTATGTGGGCGATATCCGGCACAGGGCAACCGAGCAACATGGTGCGATTGATGGCTTTCAAGGACACCGTGACCTTACGGCGTTCAATTTTTACCGTCGCTCTGTACTATACGATGATTTATTTCCCGCTCGTTATCATCTTTTGTTGTGCCAGAATCCTGCTGCCGGGTATGGAGGCAGAAGCAGATCGAATCATGCCGCAAATGGCTGTGACTCTGACAACCAACGTTGGCATGGGGTGGCTGGCAGGGTTATTGATTGCCGCACCTTTTGCCGCGGTGATGAGTACGGTAGATAGCTTTTTATTGATGATCTCATCTGCGCTCGTACGCGATATATACCAACGGAATATGAATCCGGATGCGACCGAGAAACAGATCAAGAAACTCAGCTATATCTTCACATTAGTTGTGGGACTTGGTGCTCTCGTCGGAGCGATGAACCCTCCTGAATTCCTTCAGGATATTATCGTTTATACGGGTAGCGGTCTGGCGGCAGCGTTCCTGGCACCAGTTGTATTCGCTCTGTACTGGCCGCGTTCAAATCACCAAGGGTGTATTGCGGCCATGACCGGTGGCTTCGGTGCCCATCTGTCGCTTTACATTATTGGATTTATAAACGGCGAAGGCTTCACACCGTATCGACCTCTCGAATTGGATCCGATCATTATCGGTTTGTTTGCTTCATTTATTATTGGATTCATTGTTACTTTGAAAACGGCACCACCGTCAGACAAAGTGGTTCAGAAGTACTTTTACAAGAAACTGGAAGGTTAGTCCCAGATGTTAATTTTTGATGCCCACCTGGACATCTCGATGAATGCGGTTGAGTGGAATCGTGACCTCACTAAGAGCCTCAAGGAGGTGCGGGATCGTGAAGCGGGTAAGACGGACTATCTCGATAGAGGTAAAGGTGTCTTAACGCTTGATGAAATGCGCAAGGGTGAGATTGGTATTTGCGTAGGAACGCAAATCGGTCGATATGTTGCACCGGATAATAACTTGCCAGGCTGGCACAGTCCGGAAATTGCTTGGTCCATCACTCAAGCACAGCTTGCTTGGTACCGAGTGATGGAAGAACAAGGCCAGATGGTGCAGATTCGCAGTCGCGATCAACTAAACAGCCATGTGGAATTGTGGCAATCAACAGAGGATAAAAGTAATCTGCCAATCGGATATATCCTAAGCCTCGAAGGTGCCGATTCGATGGTAACGATCGACTTCGTTGAAAAGGCTTATGAATATGGCCTGCGTGCGATTGGTCCGGCTCACTATGGGCCAGGCAGGTACGCACCAGGTACCGGAAGCCGCGGTGGGCTTGAGCCTGGTTGTAAAGAATTACTCGAGGAAATGGAACGACTTGGGATCGTCTTGGACTGTACCCATTTAACCGATCAGTCCTTTTGGGAAGCTCTCGAGATCTACTCCGGACCCGTCTGGGCTAGTCACCAAAACTGTCGAGCCATTGTTGATCACCAACGACAATTCAGCGATGAACAGCTTAAAGCACTTATAGATCGGAATGCTGTTATCGGAATGGCTTTCGATGCCTGGATGATGTATCCGGGTGGGTGGCAGCGTGGCGTTACGATGCCATACACCGCAGGTGTTTCCATTGAGACGATTGTCGACCACGTAGATCACATTTGCCAGCTCGCCGGAAATACCGACCACGTAGGTATCGGTTCCGATCTGGATGGTGGGTACGGCCGTGAACAGTGTCCATATGATATGGAGACGATTGCAGATTTGCAGTCACTGGTGGGCATTCTTGGTAGTCGCGGCTACAGTGAAGATGATGTTGAGAAGATAATGCACGGTAATTGGATTCGCCGGCTTAACGAAATATGGAGCGACTAAGTAAATGAAGCTTGTAAAGTGTCAAATTGCCGATGGCGGAGTTGCTGTCGGTCTACTTGAAGGCGATTCCATCAGGTTGTTGAATCTGGATGGATCAGCGTACGGAAGCCTGCAGGACATCCTAAACGCAAGTGACCCAGTTGCGGCCGTTAACGAGACGCTCGGTGAAACAGTGGTCGCAGCAAGTGACGTGTCATTGCTGGCACCGATTGACTGTCAGGAAGTCTGGGCGGCCGGAGTTACTTATAAACGCAGCCAAACTGCTCGTATGGAAGAGTCAGAGACGTCGGCGTCATGTTATGACCTCGTTTATACCGCTGATCGTCCGGAGTTATTCCTAAAGGCGACGCCGAATCGTGTTTCCGGACCTGGCCAGCCAGTGCGAATTCGTTTTGATGCAACGTGGAATGTGCCGGAACCGGAGATTACCTGTGTCGTAAACGATCGCGGTGACCTCGTCGGATTTACTTGCGGCAATGACGTCAGTTCGCGTGATATTGAAGGTGAGAATCCTCTTTATCTGCCGCAAGCTAAAGTCTATCGACAATGTGCTGGGCTTGGCCCGTGCATTACTCTTGTCTCCGCTATGCCTGCTCGTGACGATACCGGAATCAAACTGGAAATTACGCGAGATGGAGAGACGGTCTTTGAAGGTACAAGTGGTGTCGATCAAATGGCACGTACCTTTGAAGACTTAATCGGGTATCTGTGCCGTGAACAGGAATTCCCAAATGGAGTGTTCCTGATGACGGGCACTGGAATTGTTCCTGAAAGCGACTTTACGCTGACTCGCGGTGATGTCGTTAATATTTCGATCGACGGTATTGGTACACTCACCAATCCGGTCATTCAGGACTAATTATTAATCTGCGACCAAGGTGTGTACTGCGTACATGCGAATCGCTTTAGAGAACTAGAGATTTTTAAGAACTAGAGGAAAGATGCAAAAAGTACTTATAGCAGGCGAGTGGCGTGAAGCGGATGCAGCGTCTACCTTTCAAGCTCATAATCCGAATACCCGTGAGCCCCTTCCAGAGGTATACCCGGTAAGTAGCTGGAGTGACTGTGAAGCGGCACTCGCTTCAGCAGCCGAGGCCAGCATTGCACTCCGCACGACATCAGCCTCTGAAATCGCCGCATTTCTTGAAGCATATGCCAATGGTATTGAAGCTAGAAAAGACGATCTGGTGGAAATGGCACACGCTGAGACGGCACTTCCCGTTTCTCCGAGACTCGCAGATGGTGAATTGCCCAGAACAACAGGACAGCTACGTCAAGCGGCAGCTGCAGCTCGCGATGGTAGCTGGGCCATGCCAATCATCGATACGGCAACCGGTATCCGAACAATGTTTGGTTCGATAGGCCCGGTTTGCGTATTCGGCCCAAACAACTTTCCATTTGCATTTGGATCTATATCTGGGGGAGACTTCGCTGCGGCAATCGCCGCTGGTAATCCCGTGATTGCCAAAGCAAACAGCTCACATCCCGGGACAACACGAATTTTTGCGGAAGTGGCGAAGGAAGCAGCAGAGGCCACAGGAATGCCCGCCGGGTTGGTCCAACTGCTCTATCGAACAAGCCACTCGGATGGTGAACGGCTTGTCTCGGATGAACGTGTCGGTGCCATCGGATATACGGGTGCACGCAATGCCGGCTTGAAACTGAAGTCAGCTGCAGATGCTGCAGGAATTCCTATCTATCTTGAATTGTCCAGCGTTAATCCGGTGGTCATCTTGCCCGAAGCACTGGTAGAACGAGGTGCAGAGCTCGTAGATGAGTTTTCCGGAAGTTGCCTTATGGGCGCAGGTCAGTTTTGTACCAATCCAGGAATGGTGCTCTTGCTTGAAGGCGATAGTACCACTGCATTTATAGATGGTGTCGTAGCCAAATTTGGGGAAGCACCGGTCGGCACCCTGCTCTCGGAAGGAGTGGAGTCTTCACTGAGAGCAAATCTTGGCACACTGATTTCTGCCGGAGCAGAATTGCTAGTAGGAAATGCTGAATCAGACGACTCGCGGTACTGCTATGCAAACACAATCGTGAAGGTGTCCGCACAACAGTTTATTGATGACCCGGAAACCATGCAGACAGAGGCATTTGGCAACTCCTCGCTCTTTGTTGTGGCTTCAAATATTGAGCAGGTCAAAGCCGTTATCGAATCGCTCGAAGGTAACCTAACCGGTTGTGTGTACTCTCATAACGGTGGTGATGATGACGCAGCGTACGATGCAATCGCTGCAGCCTTGCGGACAAAAGTGGGTCGGTTGCTTAACGACAAAATGCCAACCGGCGTCGCGGTGAGTCCGGCTATGAACCACGGAGGTCCATATCCAGCCACCGGTCATCCCGGCTTTACCGCCGTTGGTATTCCAGGTGCCATAGTTCGATACGCAGCACTGCACTGCTATGACAATGTTCGCGCACATCGACTACCCTCAGCACTTCAGGATGCAAACCCAAATGGGACTCTCTGGCGAAGTGTTGATGGAAGCTGGACGCAAGCTGATATCTAATTCGAGTACACGCATAGGCCGTTATCCACCGTGCATAGTTTGCACATGTGCGTCATAATGCAGGTATCGCATGTGCGACCGGTATTGTGACTCACTTATCACTTCACACCAAAAGTAGCAAAGACGAGGAATCGGATGAACTACGGATTATTGAACAGACCTGTGATCGTCGTATTGGTCGCGGTCTACGGTTTGATGACGGCGCCAGCTGTTTCTCTTTCAGCTGAAGGTGATGCCTTAATTGATAAAGCGACAGATCTGAAGTTGGAAGCAAAGAACTTTGATGACTTGGAGCAAATAGCCAAGTTGTGTGAAGAGGCTCTGGCAAAAGGTGTCTCAGATGACAATAAGGACTTTGCTGTTCAGTTGCTGGCTGGTACTTTGCTGGAGCGAGCAAATCAAATGGCACAGGCAATTCTTGGTGAACGTCCAGATAACCGATGGCCGTCGATTCGAAAACTGATCATGGAGGATATGGGTCGTATTCTGAAACACGACGCCAAGCACGTCGATGCGCTGTTGTTGCAAGCCCGATTGCAGTTGTTGCCCGGCGGACAGGCACAACTGGCACTTGATTCTATTGATACAGTCATAAACGAATTGGAAGAAGATGACGCCAGATTAGCTGAGGCATATCTGGTACACGCGTCACTCCAAAAAGAGCCTGAACAGAGACTTGCCTCGCTAAACAAAGCGCTGAATGTGAATCCGGATCATTCAGATGCTCGTCAGCAACGTGCCTTTATTAACTTAGGTCTCAAAAACTTTGAAGAAGCTATCAAAGACCTGGAGACGATTCTTGAGTTGGACACCGAGAATATGACTGTGGCTGTTGCTCTGGCCGAAGCGTTGGTGCAGAGCGATAAATTCGATGATGCGATCGCTGTCGTTGATGGCATCATCAAGGTTCGTCCTCAGAATTCGGCTGGTTATGAGTTGAAAGCTGAACTTTATTTAACCGCTGAAAAATTCGATGAAGCATTTGAACAACTAAATAAAGCGATAGAGATTAACCCGAAGTCGGCAAGTGCTCTCTTAACACGAGCACGATTGTCTATCATCAAAGGCGATTCGGAAGAGGCTAAGAATGACATCGGTCGAGTACAACAACTTCAACCGAATTCACCTCAGGCGCTTCTCCTCTTGTCCGCAGTTTATGAACAAGAAGAGAAATATGGTGATGCGGCTCGCTTGTTGGAACAATTGCTTGAATTCAATCCGGCCAACACACAATTGCGTATGCAGTTGGCAATGAATTACTCGATGGGTGATTTCCACGATGCAGCTATCGATGAATTCAGTAAGGTCATTCGTCAGGATCCAAAAAACTGGCTGGCTAAATACTCGCGTGCTGACACTTATCTAAATGTTGGTAAGCACAAAGAAGCTATTGCCGACTATGAAGCAGCGCTTGAAATTAATCAGCAAGACGAAAATCTTTTGAATAACCTTGCGTGGGTACTTTCGACTTCACCCGTCGATGATGTGCGTGATGGAAAACGTGCTGTTGAATTGGCGCTGAAGGCATGCGAAGCCAGTAACTATGAAAAGCCACATATCCTGAGCACGCTGGCGGCAGCATATGCAGAGAGTGGTGATTTTAAAGATGCAGTGAAGTGGGCGAAAAAAGCCGTCGAGATTGGTCGAGAGGACATACAGGAACAACTCGACGACGAGCTGAAGTCGTATACAAAGAAAAAGCCATGGCGAGAGAACAAAGGGGATGATGCGGAAACCAAGCAAAAGCCCAATATCGATCGTTCCAAGCTAAAGACACTTTAACTCGCTCTCACTGAGACTTTAATTCAGCTTCAATCACGGTGAATTCTCTTGAATCGACAGGATGCCTTTGACCTTGTGTGTGAGTACACAGATGGTGTCAGCCTTCGTCAGCATATGATGGCCGTTGAGGTAGCTATGCGATGGTACGCAGACTTGTATGGCGAAGATGTTGAAAAGTGGGGGATCGTTGGACTACTCCATGACTTTGATTACGAACGGTGGCCAGATCCGCCGGACCATCCATTAAAGGGCTCAGAAATCCTTGGTGAGCTCGGTTATCCGGAGGATGTAATCTATGCTATCAAGTCGCACGCGGACTACTTACCCGACTGCCCTCGTGTTTCACGGATGGATAAGTCACTCTATGCCTGTGATGAACTTGCCGGGTTTATTTCTGCGGTCGCCAAAGTGCGACCGACGGGCATCCATGGCATGAAACCCAAAAGTGTTCGTAAGAAAATGAAACAGAAGAGTTTTGCCGCTGCCGTCAGTCGAGATGATATGCTAAACGGATCTGAGGATCTTGGAGTTGAATTCTCCGAGCACGTGCAAAACGTGATTGATGCTATGACTACGATTGCGACAGAACTGGGATTGGACGGATCTTAAGAGTTCGCATAGCAAGAGCTTGAGGAATGATATGGAAATACAAACAGCATGTGATCTGGTTGGTAAAAAGTGTAAGCCATGTGAAGGTGGTGTGGATCCGTGTTCGCTTGATGAAGCAAACCTGCAGCTTCAACAGCTCAGCGGTTGGTACTTAACCAATGATGGACAACGCATTTGTAAAGATTGGACCGTCAAGCACTTTATGGCCGGCATGAGATTCTTTAACGCCGTATCGGAAGTAGCCGAAGCCGATGGCCATCATCCGGACTTGCATATAGCAGGCTATCGAAATGTGTCGATCGAGCTATGGACGCATGCAATTGGCGGATTAAGTGAAAACGATTTCATTCTTGCCGCGAAAATCGATGAGATTCCGATCGAGTTGCAATCTTGATCTGCCTCTTTAGGCTAACAGGTCGAGTGGGTTCTTCCGATTCTCAAGCGGCATGGAAACGGGTTTCTGTTGCCGGTGAGATTCAAATACCGCCGCGATCATTTCGATGGTCGTACGTGCTTCCTGTACGTTGCACTCCGGCTCGCGATCTTCTTCAATCGCCATGACCAAATCGGCACAAGCAGCGATGTTTCCAGCTTGCAGCCCACCGTCCTTCATAGGCTCGGGCTTATCAACTCCGGCTGTAGTGATTGGTTTCCATTTTCCACCGCTTCTACCTGGTGACCACATCGGATCTTCAAGGATGAATGCGTTGGGTATATATCCGGTGACGACCTCAATAACTCCATTACTGCCGAAGATCTGTAAGCCGAAACGCCGCCCGTGTGCTGCACGATTCGTAGCGAAGAATCCCCGCACGCTGTCATTCATTCCGTAAGTTGCCGTGATGCTGTCGCCAGCTAACGGGCCGATCCCCTCGTTTCCATCCGCAACATGCTGGGCAGTCACTGGTTTGTGCTTATCCAGTACACTTCCAAAACACCAATTCGGCTCTCCGCCAAAGTAATGCATGAGGTTAAAAATATGGCTACCGAGCACCCATAGATCTTCACCTCCGCCACGGTGATCCTCCTTGCCACGACCTCTTAATTCCAGAAGCCTACCAATTCGACCGTCCTCGATTAGTTCCTTGATAACTTGAATGATCGGGCTGTATCTCGTTTGATGTGCGATCGCGAGCTTGACGCTCTTCTCTTCGCAGGCCTTTACGATTTCATCAGCTTCTTCCAAATCTCGGCAAAACGGCTTTTCAGTGTATACGTGGATTCCCCGACTCACGCATGCCAGGATCATGTCCCGATGTTGATCAACCCATCGGGGGCACACACTCACGATGTCCAACTGCTCCTTGGCGAGCATTGTGTTGTAGTCCTTGTATGTGCGCTCGGCACCGAGTCGCTCTTTGGCAGCGGCACGCCCGTCATCATTTGCATCGCTGACTGCAATGATCTTACATCCGGCGATGCTATTCCATACGGAGTCTACACCGTGACCATAGTTTCCTCTTCCTGTGTGTCCGATGACGCCGATGCGGTATTGTTTTTCCATTTTCTGAGTTCTCAATCGGTGAGGGACTGACTTGAAATCTGCATTTAAAGTTTCTACCTGCAAGTTTCTGCGAGTGTTGCAAAAGTCTCGTCTAATGGTAGAGAACAAACGATGCGGAGTTTCCGGTATCATACTGCTTGTTGCACTCACATTCCAATCATGACCATCAAAACACAAGGCTGTCAGCGTTATGGCTTCTCAGATGACGACGACTCGATCTGTGGCTGTGATAGGTGGTGGTATCACGGGATTGGCAGCCGCACATCGAATTCGTGAACTGGATGATTCTTGTAATGTCGTCGTTTATGAAGCCAGTGATTCACTTGGAGGTGTGCTTCAGACCCGGGCCGTCGACGGCTACTTGATTGAACACAGTGCGGATATGTTCACGACGCGCGACACAGCCGCTTTAGAGCTATGCCAGCGCATAGGCTTTGAAGACCAGCTAATTGGTACCAATAAGAAACATCGTCGGCCCCTGATTGTGCGCGATGGACAACTGTTCCCCATGCCCACAGGTTGGTCGATGCTCGTGCCCGGCTCTATGGGTTCTGTATTGAAGAGCCCACTGCTAAGTCTTGGTGGTCGAATCCGTGTGTTGCTCGAACGATTTGTGAAGTCAAGACGGGCTACTGAAGACGAGAGTCTCGCAGACTTTGCACGTCGGCGGTTTGGTAAGCAAGGCTACCAGAGGATTATCCAACCACTGATTGGTGGCATTTATACTGCGGACCCTGAGAAGCTCAGTATGAAAGCGACGCTGGAGGTGTATCGGGAACTAGAACGAGAATATGGTAGCTTATCGAGGAGCCGAAAACGCAGACTGCCACGCGATGTATCTTCAGATAAATCAAGCGGCGCCCGATACGATATGTTCCTGACTCCTGAAGCGGGTATGCAGTCGTTAGTGAAGTGCATTGCTGATTCGCTGCCCGAAGGATCCATTCGACGGAATTCTCCCGTAAAGTCTCTCGTTTCAATTGCAGGCAATCGATGGAAGGTGTCCAGCACTTCTTCGGAGACGGAACACGATGGTGTCATTGTTGCACTTGGTGCCTCCGCAGCTGCTAACGTGGTGACGGATGTCGACTCAGAGATGAGTGATTTACTCGGTTCCATCCCGTTAGCGGGTGCAGCTATCCTTGCCGTTGGACTTGATCGCGATCAAATCAAGCACCCTCTCGATGCATTCGGCATCATTGTTCCACAGGTAGAAAAACGCCCGCTTATTGCCATCAGTTTATCGAGCGTGAAGTTTTCAGGCCGGGCTCCCGTTGGAAAAGTACTCATGAGAGTGTTCGTCGGTGGTGCAACACAACCTCACGTCTTGGATTGGGATGATGAGACGATTAAACAGCGTGCATGGGAGCAAGTGTCCGAACTCCTCGAAGTTTCCGGTGAGCCGGAATTAATGGAGTTGTTTAGATGGGATGGCAAAATGCCACAGTACCATTTAGGGCATGTGGAACTCGTTGAGCAGATTCAGCAGCGATCAGATAACCACCTTGCTTTTGAGTTAGCTGGAAATGCCTTTCGTGGTGTTGGTATTCCAGCATGCGTTGAAAGTGGAGAAACCGCCGCTCAACGAATCATAGACTGCTTTTAGGTGGTCCTTCGGGCCAGTCTGTGGCTGAATTGAGACGGTTTGGTGTCTGGGATAATACCAAGTGACCAGTTGTTTTAGACCCTGAAAGCGTAGGGATTTTAACGGTTATACGGGCGTTATTACGCGTTAGAACAATTACGCGACCATGGGTTGGTAAATATCCCTGTTTTCTTGCCTTATCTAATTTACCGAACTAATATCGAAGATGGCAGTTCAACGATGAACATGATGACCCAGTAACTCATGGAAGAGGTGTGCGTGCGCACTGTAACGGGTCAAACGAGTATGGGAATACTACTCATACACTAAAGACTTAATTGAAACTAAAACATGTACTGCCAGTCCGGTAGTGATAAGAGGTCAAAGCGATGTCAGTTTCCACATACATCCGCAAGCTAGTATCAATCGCTGTTATTGTAGTTTTCGCAGTGCTCACACCGCAGTCGTACGCCCAATTTGGCGGCGGTGGCGGCCAAGGTGGCGGTGGTTTCGGCGGCGGCGGCGGCCAGGGTGGCGGCGGCCAGGGTGGCGGTGGCCAGGGTGGCGGTGGTGGTGCTGGTGTTGTGATTAATCCTGAAGGCGTATTGCAAATACGTCGTTTTGATGCACGACTCACAATGCAGCGAATTGCAGCGGCCAAAAAGAACCTGAATCCGGATATGGCACGACCTAGTGAATTGCGTCGTGTTTCACTTACGCGTCTTGAATCCGAAATGCAGAATCGTCTGGTTGCTGGCGAGCCAATTACCGATGACATGAAATTCATGGCCGGTTTGACAGAGATTCAATATGTATTCTTTTATCCGGAGTCCGGCGATGTTGTTGTCGCTGGGCCAGCCGAAGGATATGCAGTTGACCCGTCCGGACGTCCGATCGGTATTGTGACTGGCAAAGCAGTTATGGAATTGCAGGATATGATTGTGGCGATGCGGGCTTTTCCTCCTGCAGGAGATCAAACTCAGGTAATCAGCGTTTCGATTGATCCTACTAAAGAAGGCCTCAATCGCATGCAGCAATTCCTGCGTCGCGTTTACCAAACTGGTCTGAACCCAAATCAAACGCCTCAGCTTGTAAATGGACTGCAAGCAAGTCTAGGTAAACAAATCGTAACGATTGAAGGCATTTCAGCTAAAACCCACTTTGCACAGGTTCTGGTTGAAGCTGATTATCGTATGAAACTCATTGGAATTGGACTTGAGCGACCACCGGTTCGTATTCCGAGTTGGGCTTCCATGGCTAATCCAAGTGCCGTTTCGCGAAATGCCCTTCAGCGATGGTACTTCACACCGAATTATCAGGCTGTGCGTGTCAGTGACGACTTCAATGCTATGGAATTAGTTGGTGCCGGCGTAAAGCTCGTCGGTGTTGATGAATTGGTTCGTGCTGATGGCACACGTATAGCATCAGGTAAAGTTGATAGGGCCAGTAAGACCTTCACCCAGACGTTTACACGTGAGTATGAAGAACTGGCGAAGCAAGTTCCGGTATACGGTCAACTACGTAATCTGATCAACATGTCCATAGCAGCAGCTTACATTCAACAACAGGATTTCTATGGCAAAGCTTCCTGGGATATGAGCACATTTGCTAGTGAGAAACTGTTGCCATGCGATACATATTTACCACCATCAAAAGTTGATACCGCAGTAAATGCAATTTGGAAGAATAATACGCTTATGACACCAATCGGTGGTGGCGTGAACATTCAGCCTACGCAGGCACTGCTTTCGAGCAATATTCTCAAGGATGACGATAAGTCAGTTGAGAAGACGCAGGGCATTGCAGCTCCGATCAATCTTAAAGATGGTCAATGGTGGTGGGACTGAGACTTAGTTCTTTATTCCCCAATCAGTGCTACTCGGATATCACACACGTTGGTGTGTGTCGGACCTGTCTTGATAAGCCCTCCTATCTGTTCAAAGAAGTGATAGGCATCGTTGTTGCGCAAATATGGCTCTGGCTCGATTGACTCCATATTCTGCTGAAGGAGTTGCTCAATACAGAGTTTTGCACCGGCAGCATCTGTTGGGCCATCTTCACCATCCGTGCCACCAGAGATTAATACTGCGTTGGAAGGCCAGTTTCCATTCCTCTGTATTTCGACAAGAGCAGCAAGAACTAATTGCTGATTCCTGCCCCCCTTCCCTCGTGTGTTCGCGTCACTGAGTGTGACGACTGGTTCGCCCCCGGTGATTAAGGCACATTTACTATTGGATGCAGCGTGTTCTTGAAGCCACTCAGCATGATCTCTGGCTACATCATTGACTTCACCTTCTAAGCTCGTGTGCGCAATAGACTCCACTTCATAACCAAGTGATTGTGCTTTGGCTGTTGCTGCCGCGACGGCAGTTTCAAGATTTCCAATGATGTGAACTTGAGAGGTCGTCTTACTGAGACTGCACTGCTCAACTTCAGTTGCTTGTTGTTTTAATGCTGAGAGGATGCTGTCAGGTATGGCATGCGTGAGTTCAAGCTGTTCGAGTATTGATAGTGCATCATTAGCTGTAGTTGAGTTATCGACGGTAGGCCCGGAAGCGATTACATCCAATGGGTCACCAAGTACATCCGAAATCACGAGCGTTGACATTTGATCAGCATTGCATGCGTCACGTAAACGGCCACCTTTTATTCTGCTTAACTGTTTGCGTACCGTATTTAACTGTTCAATATTCGCCCCATTCTCTGACAGTAGTCTTGTGACCCGTTGTTTGTCTTCAAGACTTACACCGTCGATGGGTGCTGGCAGCAATGCCGAACCGCCGCCAGATATAAGGCAAAGGCAAACATCAGTTTCTCTTGCAGAATCTATTAGTCGGAGAATCTCGCTTGTACCATCGACTCCGGCCTGCGTCGGTTCATTAACACCTGCTGGCCGGGCTCCATGTAAGTGAATTCTCTGCAGTGGTCGTACGCAGTCAGCAGGGACGTTGATCCACCCTGTAACTCGATCGAGTAATCCCGCATTGGCCATACTGGTTTCGATACCACTGGCCATACCTGCACCGGCTTTTCCACCACCTATAACGATGATGCGTGAATCGGGACTCAAGCTTAGAATCTGGTTGCCAATGGTGATGCTAGATTTGTCAGCCTTGAGAGCACGTTTGACTAATTGCTCGCTATCGACCGAATCGACACTATGTTGCCAAATCGCAAGTGCATCATCGATTGGACGCGAAGGTAGTTTTGAAGAGTCAGTCATTGTGTCAGTGTTTTATACGAAGTACGTCCATCCATTGTGCGTCGTGTGCAACCGTTACTTCACCAATAGGGTTTGATGTATCAGCGGAGAAGGCCATACCGATCAAGTATCTTGAATCACCATCACTGAATCTACCCGTGATGCTGGACCAATGAGTGCCTACTCCATTGTTGCCCGGCAGGCTGATGTTATTGAAGAAGGCTTGCTTGAATCCCTCAACACTCGGTTGTCCTTCCCAGGCACGAAAAATAGGTTTGTGAGAGTCGACAATGTCCATGAAATGCGGAATCACATTTTGTAAGGTTGCGGGTAAGTCTTGCTTATCGGGAAGTGTGGCACTTCGTCCGATGGGAGCAATAACGAGCATGCGAAGTTGGACGGGCATGGAATAGAATTCGATGGACGGATTGTCACTCACTGCCACAATTGGCAATGCCGAGAGGTCAATCGTAAGGTCGGTTATGTCATCACTGCCATCGCTAACCGAACGCTTCGCTCTCCACCACCAGACCACAGCGACAACAAACATCGCCCCACCCACCGCAATTCCCCAACCCTCAATCATGGACACCCACTTTTTAAACCATAGACTGTCTATTAATTCTGCGCAGAATAACTATAGACTGTCCATGAATTTCAATCCAATTTCCCCTTTGAATTAAGGGGTTTTTAGTAAATCACGGTTTGGCCAACTATAGACTGTCTATGATTTTAGTTCGGAGCGAAGAGGCTCTGAGTTGGAGAAATTAATGGGTTTTGCTGAGTTTGTACTGCTGGCCTAGGCCTTGGATTACTTGGTTGTTCAAGCACTTGAATACTCACATTATCGATTTTGACTTCACCGATCCCCATCATGACGAATGTCACAGTGACGTGTCCGTCACTCGGTGCCATTCTCAAGAGTGTAAACGGTTGCCAACCGGATGTTTGGTGAAACCGCTCTGCCAGACTCACACCACCGATAGAATCGAACACCAATAGCCCGTCTCCGTTTGAAATGAGTTTCTCAGGGATATTGATCCATCCATTTATCCTGACCATTTGCCCGGCCTGTACCGTAGTCGGAGGACTGGAAAGCCACATAGGAGATTCAGCAAACGCGCCATCAAGTAAGTGATCATCTGAAATCGACGTGTTTATCTTCAAGCAGTGACGACCTTGTCTAACAAATTCGGAAGATAGTGATACGACAGATTCGATGGCATGATTGGCATGCCTAAAGTACCGCCATTTTTGATTTACGAGCGATGTTAGTGACTCGAAATCTCCACCGCCTAATCGATTGATTGACCAGTGCCCGGACGATACTTGTGACATCCGATCAATATAGGCAGGTAATGTCTCAAATGAGAGTAACAGCGGATGCGCAACCGGTGATGGCCACTTCTTTAAGAGAGTAGTCCATATCTTGTTTTGTGTGTGATCCATTAACCGGTTAGCTTCGGTCATCAGGTTTTCAGCAAGTTCCCATTCTTGATTGAGTAATCGGTGACGCGACTGTTCGACTAATTCTGTTGTCCTCACAACATCGGTATTGATCGCACTTTCTGGAATCACGGTCCGGACGGTGCGTAATACCTTAATGGTGTTTTGCAACTTGAGATTAAGCAGATCTTGCTGTGAGGAGAGAATGCGACGTTGATTTTGAGATACCGTCCGCTGTAAATAATCACGGACAAGTGGATCGGCCGTAAGTACGATTAGTTTGACTGGGCTATCAAAATCTAAATTGATACTTGTTGTTCCTGCACGCTGACTTTTCACCCGATTTATCGAGGCTGGAGATAGTTCGTATGACTTATATGTAATGGGAATGCTTGGAATGGAGAGATTCAGTGTTCTCCGATTTACAGTAGGGTAAATGGACGTGTCCTCTTGTTTATCGAAGATAAAGACAAGCCGAGCGCGTTGTGTCTGAATTAACCTTGCTTCGACAGAATCGTCACCAGTCTTAATCTCTCCGCCAGCCGTTCCACCGGCAAGCCAAGGTTCGAGTGTTTGAATTTCACGATTCACCAAGAATACTGCATGCTGGCGATCTCGTGTATTAAGGTCTGCTTGGTCAAGGCGCGTGAGGGATTGGAAATATAGTCCACGTGCACCAAGTGCAACACTTCTTAACGCCTGATCACGAATCACAGAATAAGAATTCGTTACCGTTGGATCTATTCCAGTTGCCATCGTTTGCCACTGAGAAATGACTTCTTCGGTAGGTTGAGTTTGGATATTTATCCAAAATGGTGATCCTCTTTTCAAACGGCTGGAGAGATGGGTCAACTGCTCCGTTGCATGTGGTCGTGACAAAGTCGAGTGATGATGATTCCAATCAAATCGACAAATGTCGGAATGCCTGCTGAAGATATGATGTTGTTCAATCGCATTTACAACGGTTGGTCGCTGCAGATGCTGTGCCGAGCGCCGTATCTCATGTGAATGCGCCATGACTTCATCCAGTTCATGGCGTCTGATATCGTCACCGTAGTCCCAACTGATTACGCTCTTGAGGATGTGCGTTGGGATTGTATTTGGTGATTGGCTATATGGCACGGTAAACCAGATCCCTAACTGGGTTGCTAGCGCCGATTCATCGGCCAACGGCAGACGATTCAATGCAATGACGTTAAATCCTAATTCAGCGAGGAATTGAATAGGTTCGCCGTTATGCTTAATAACGCGTGGAAAAAATGGTCGATCGTCGACATAAATCATGGAACCGCGAATGGCGATTGGACTGGTGCTTATCTGTTGTGAAACGGGCTGACTACCGGAAAATGAGGCTAGCTGATTACCGTCTGATCCGATGGCAACCGTTGTCCTTGACATTGAGAAATCGTCAAGCCAGAGGTTTGTGGTGCCCGGAGCACTATAGGAATTAAGAACGATCATATCGATGTATGCCTGTCTCGCATCAAGATGTGATCCGAATTGGGATCGTAACGCAGGCACGCGTTGAAAGAGTTGTGAACGGATTGAAGGGACAGATAGCTGTTGCCAGTTATCCACGTCATCGTATGTTGTTCCGGGTAGCAGTGCTGTCACGGGTTTCTTTGTGTGTGGGTCAATTGTTCTTGGCAATACAACTCTAGCGAGCAGTTGCAGATGACGATGGTTTGATTTAATCCAAAGGCTGGGATTGAGTTCATCTACAAGTCGAGCGGGACTCACTGAATACTGCAAATAGGCATACGTTCCCTGACCGTGGGCAACTTTTAGGTATTCAGATCCATTACCGCTGTGAGATTCATCAAATACTCGTTGGTGCTGAATCTTGATTAAACGAGTATCAGTTTCACCTAGTTTCCACGACGGTTCTGGTGTCTCGAATGAATCATTATCAGCCTGTAGATTAGACACGGCGATAAGTAAGAGCGCAAAGATAGACGAAACGCGCATGACGTATCTAAAACAGCAAAACTCCGTCCATGGTTTGCAACGCATGTTGCTACGACCTCGAGCCATCCATTGCTCTTAGTAATTCGATTCACCCCACGCAATGTGGCGCCCCTGTTGTACTTATCAGGGCGATGTGAGAAGGTTTTGTAGCAGGGAAACTGGTTTCATGTCTAGGTCGCTTAAAAGACCTGCATTTAATTCAATTCGTCTTCCACTGGCCATTAAATGAAAGCTCAGCACAGATCGCTTGCAAACACGGATAACGTGTTTAAGACCATGATGTACCTGGCTGCGCCAGTGTTCATTGAGCAGCTATTTGCAATGCTTGTTGGTTGGGTGGATTACTGGCTGGCTGGGCGTTTCTTAGAGCCATCTCATCTGGCAGCCATGGGCCTTATGGCTTACATCATTTGGGTAATTCCATGTGTATTTAGCGTAGTTGCGATTGGTGCTACAGCGCTCGTTTCGAGATTCTACGGCGCCGAAGATTTTAATATGGCGCGTCGCGCAACCAATCAAGCTGTATTCATGGGAATCATCATGATGACTGTGATCACTCTATTGGCTGCCTTGTTTCATCGAGAGTTGATTGAGGTGATGCAGTTAGACCCGGTGCCGACTGAATTAGCGATCGAGTATCTCGATTGGATCATCTGGGTAATCCCTTTCATGGTGATGTTGCAAGTTGGTCGTGCGTGTCTTCAGGGTGCCGGAGACATCATCAGTGGATTCGTGACCATGGTCCTCGTAAATATTCTAAACATGCTCGTTAGTGCGGCATTAGTAACAGGTTGGGGACCATTTCCAAAACTCGGTTGGCAAGGACTTGCTGTTGGCACAGCCGTTGCTTATTTCGCCGGTGGGTTAATTACACTCGGATTATTGCTATGCAATCGATATGGACTTGGATTACGACTAAAGCTCTTAAAACCCGACCCGGAAATGCTCAAGCGGATTCTCAGAATTGGGGTACCGGGCGGTATAGATATGGTTTGCGTCGTGTTTTTCCAGATGTGGTTCTTAACGATCATCAACTCACTTGGCACGGTTCAGGCGGCTGCCCATGCAACAGCACTCAGGATTGAATCACTTGCGTATTTACCCGGCCATGCATT
>Ga0114933_10002326_pt1 | contig 19917 bp, 22 predicted proteins | sample 4SBtaG_FD_89691 | JGI IMG/M metagenome (GOLD analysis project Ga0114933, IMG submission 89691) | Deep subsurface microbial communities from Kolumbo volcano to uncover new lineages of life (NeLLi) - 4SBTROV12_W25 metaG | ecosystem: Environmental > Aquatic > Marine > Volcanic | place: Kolumbo... | reverse complement strand
GCTCGCAGGCGACGTTCCACTCGCCCTCCACCTCCACGACACGGAGGGCCGGGCGATGGACAACGCGATCGCCGCGCTGCGTGTCGGCGTGAGGCGCTTCGACACCGCCTTCGGCGGACTCGGCGGGTGCCCGTTCATCGAGGGCGCGAGCGGGAACCTCGCCACGGAAGATCTCGTCGGCATGCTTCACCAGCTGGGCTACCGGACCGGCGTCGACTCCGTCGCCGTCGCCAAGGTGAGCGAGTTCTTCGAGGATCACCTCGGAGCGGACCTGCCCCCAAGCACCTTCACGCACCGGAGGTACCGCTCGCTACGAGCCCCGACGCTGCAGGTGGTGCGATGACCGGGCAAACGATCGCGGAGAAGATCCTCAGCGCCAAGGCCGGCCGCCGGGTCTACGCGGGAGAGGTCGTGGTCGCGTCGGTCGACGGGTGCATGGCCAGCGACACGACGGCGCCGCTCGCGATCGAGGCCTTCGAGGCGATGGGTGGCACCCTGCCCTTCGACCCGTCCCGAACGTTCCTTGCGATCGACCACGCGTCGCCCGCGCCGAACGAACGCATCGCGGCCCTGCACCGCGGCATGCGTCAGTTCGCCGAACGCACCGGCTGCGTGCTCTTCGACGCGGGCGAGGGCATCGCGCACCAGCTGCTCGTGGAGCGGGGTCACGTCACGCCGGGGCAGCTCTTCATCGGTGCCGACTCGCACACCTGCACCTACGGAGCCGTGACCGCGTTCGCGACCGGCGTCGGTTCCACGGACCTCGGCGCCGTCATGTTCACGGGCAAGATCTGGCTGCGCGCGCCGCAGACGCTCCGCGTGATCCTGGAGGGGCGGCTCGACCCGACGGTGAGCGCGAAAGACCTGACTCTGGCGCTCGTCGGACAGGTCGGGCTGGCCGGGGCGACGTACTGCGCCGTTCAGATCGAAGGCGAGACGCTCGCGGACCTCACCCTCAGTGACCGGATGACGCTCGCAAACATGGCTGTCGAAATGGGCGCCAAGACCGCGTTGATCGTGCCCGACCACCTCCCGGTGCCCGAGGGCATCGACACGGCATCGCTCTACCCCGACCCGGGCGCGGTCTACGCGAAGACCCTGCGGATCGACGCGCGCTCCGTTCGCCAGAAAGTCAGCTTGCCCCACGCCCCGGACCGTGTCGTCGCGATCGAGGAGGTGGTGGGCACGCCGATCACGTATGCGTTTGTCGGGACCTGCGTCAACGGCCGGCTGGCCGACCTGCGCGAGGCTGCTCGGATCCTCCGAGGGCGTCACATCGCGCCGGGGGTGCGTCTGCTCATCGCGCCCGCGTCCCGCGAAGTGTTCCTGCACGCGCTCGAGAACGGCGCGGTGCGCACCTTGACCGAGGCCGGGGCCACCTTCCTGCCAGCGGGGTGTGGCCCCTGCGTGGGCACCCATCTCGGCGTACCCGGCGATGACGAGACGGTGGTCTCCACGGGCAACCGCAACTTCCGCGGACGCATGGGCAACCCGCGCGCGAACGTTTACCTCGGATCCGCGGCGACCGTGGCCGCCGCTGCGCTCGAGGGGCGGATCGTCGATCCGGCGCCGTACCTCGCGGAGGCACTCTCATGAGGCGGGTGGGAGACGCGCACGTCTACGGCGACGACGTCGACACGGACCGGATCATCGCGGGCAAGTACACCAAGACCCTCGACCGATCGGTGCTCGCCGCCCACGTGCTCGAGGACCTCGACCCGACCTTCCGGCAACGACTCGTCGAGGGCGACATCCTCTTCGGGGGGCACAACTTCGGCTGCGGCTCGTCCCGAGAGCAAGCCGCCATCGCGCTCTCCTCGGCCGGGGTCGGCGCGGTGGTCGCCAAGAGCTTCGCGAGGATCTTCTTCCGCAATGCCATCAACATCGGTCTCCCGGTCGTCGTTGCGCCGGACCTAGAAGCCGAGACCGGCGACACCCTCGAAGTCGACCTCGGCACCGGAGAGGTGCGCAACCTGACCCGCCGGACCACCCACGCCGTCAGCGCGCTCCCGCCGGTGATGCGAGCGATCCTGCGCGCGGGTGGACTCGTCCCGTACATGCGAAGAACCGGCGGCTACCCCGAGCTGCCCTCGGAGGATTCAGCGTGAGCCAGCTGCCCCTCTCCGGAACCCGCGTCGTCGAGTTCACCCACGCCGTCATGGGCCCGACAGCCGGGCTCCTGCTCGCCGATCTCGGCGCCGAGGTCATCCACGTCGAGCGCACCGACGGGGACCCGACACGCCGACTCCAGGGCTTCGGGACCGGCTACTTCCCCTTCTACAGCCGCAACAAGAAGAGCCTCGCCGTGGATCTGAAGCGGGCCGAGGGCCGCGAGCTCGTCGAGCGAATGATCGCCACCGCCGACGTGCTCGTGGAGAACTTCGGGCCCGGGACGATGGATCGCCTCGGCTTGGGCGCAGAGACGCTCGGGGACCGGCACCCGAGCCTCATCTACTGCTCGCTGAAGGGCTTCCTGCCGGGGCCCTACGAAGGGCGGATCGCGATGGACGAGGTGGTGCAGATGATGGGCGGCCTCGCCTACATGACCGGCCCGCCGGGAACTCCGCTGCGAGCTGGGACCTCTGTTGTCGACATCGGCGGCGGGATGTTCGGAGTGATCGGCATTCTCAGCGCACTGCTCGAGCGGAAGCAGACCGGGCGCGGTCAGGTCGTACGAAGCGCCCTCTTCGAGACCACCGCGTTTTTCATGGGTCAGCACATGGCGTACGCCGCGATGAGCGATGCACCGATACCACCGATGCCGGCGCGCGTGAGCGCGTGGAGCATCTATCGGACCTTCGAGACCGCGGACGACGAGAAGGTCTTCGTCGGCGTGATCAGCGATCAGCACTGGCAGCGGTTCTGTGAGGCGTTCGACAAGCCCGCCTGGCGTGACGACCCGCGCCTGCGGGAGAACAACCAGCGCATTGAGCAAGCCTCCTGGCTCCTGCCCGCAGTCGAGGCGCTGATGCGCACGCTCAACGCGGCCGATGTGTTGGCTCGGTGCGAGCGAGCCCGGGTCCCCGCCGCGCCGATCGGCCGCCCTGAAGATCTCTTCGAGGACCCGCAGCTGAATCGGCCCACCCACGGACTCGTGCCCACGCGGCTCCCCAACGGCGAAACGGCGCCGCTGCCACGAATGCCGATCCGCATCGGAGCGCACGACCTGGGCTTGCGTGAGCAACCACCGTCGATCGGCCAGGACACGATCGAGCTGCTGAGCGAGCTCGGCTTCTCCAGCGAAACCCTCCGGGCGCTCGAGAGGGAGGGCGTCATCGCGACGGCCCGCGCCGCAGAACCCACAACCGGGCAACCACCCGAAGAGAGGAGCGCGCGATGCAGTCATCCGAACTGACCCCGCGGCAATACTGGGAGACGATCAAGGCAAACCCGAACCGGCGCCGCTTCGGCTTTGGACGAGCTGCTGCCCTGATCAACGTCGATCTCCAGCGCGCCTACACGGAGGTCGGCACCTACAAGACCGCCTACGAGACGAACCCACGGCAGCTGGAGTACGTCAACGAGCTCTCCGATGCGACGCGGGCGCGCGGCTGGCCCGTCATCTGGACCTACGTCGCGTTCCACTCCAGCGCGCAGGACGCCGGAGTCTGGGGCACCCGAAGCGACACCCCCGACTCCCTGCAGAACATTCGGGTCGGGTCGGCTCGTGCGGAGCTCGATCCGCGCCTGACGATCGACCCTGAAACGGACGTGATCCTCCAGAAGCGCATGCCGTCCCCGTTCTTCGAGACGTCGGTGCCATCCCTTCTGACCTGGCATGGCGTCGACACGGTGATCATCACCGGCGGCTCCACGTCCGGCTGCGTGCGGGCATGCGCGGTCGACAGCCTCTCCCGCGGGTTCCGCACGATCGTCGTGGAGGAGTGTGTGGCGGACAAACACGAGATCCCGCACTTCGCGAACCTCTGCGACATGATGCTCAAGTACGCCGACGTCGTCTCGCGCCGAGAAGCTCTCTCCTACCTGCGGGGCTCGAACGGAAACGGGGCCCGAGGTGAGGCGTGACCCCGAGCTCTATGACTTCTGCCCCTACGACGACAGCCGGCCTCAGATCACGTGGCCCGGAGGGGCTCGCGTCGCGCTTTGGGTGGCGCCGAACATCGAGTTCTACGAGTACGACCCGCCCTCGAACCCATCGCGTTCGCCGTGGAAGCGGCCCATCCCCGACGTGCTCCACTACAGCGAACGAGACTACGGTAACCGCGTCGCCCACTGGCGGATGATGGAGGTGCTCGACCGCCACGGCGTGAGAGGGAGCATCAGCCTCAACGTCGCGATGTGCGACCACCACCCAGAGATCGTACGCGAGGCCGTCGACCGCGGATGGGAGCTCTTCAGCCACGGGATCTACAACACCCGCTACAACTACCACCTCTCGGAGGCGCAGGAGCGCGCCGTGATCGAAGACGCGCTCGAGACGGTGGAGCGGTTCAACGGTGAACGCGTCGCAGGCTGGCTGGCGCCGGCGCTCACCCACACCGAACGCACGATGGACCTCTTGGCGGCGTATGGGATCCGCTACACGTGCGACCTCTTCCACGACGACCAGCCACAGCCCGTGCGCGTCGAGCGAGGCCGTCTCGTCTCGATCCCCTACTCGCTCGAGATGAACGACGTGATCGTCTACAACGTCAACCGCGTTGCGCCCAGGCGCTACGCAGACCTGCTGCGCGCCAACTTCGATCAGCTCTACGCCGAGGGCGCCGACAACGGGACCGTCATGTGCATCCCCCTCCACGCCTACCTGGTCGGTCAGGCGCACCGGATCGGCGCACTCGACGAGGCGCTCGCCTACATCACGGGCCACGAAGACGTTTGGCTCGCGACCGGTCGGGAGATCGCCGACCACTACCTCGAGCACCACTACGACCCCGCGGTGGCTCACCTCGAGCGACTCCGAGCGGAGGAGGCGAGCGCATGAGCACCCTGGATGACCGCTATCTCGCCTACGACAAGCGTCGCTACGGGATGGACCACGAGCGCTACGGGTGGCAGCCCTGGCCCGAGCGCACGAAGCCACGTTGGCCCGGCGACGCCAAGGTGGCGCTCTTTGTCGTGCCGTCTCTGCAGTGGTTCCCCCTCGACATGACCAACCACCCCTTCGAGGTGCCGGGCGGCATGCGCACGCCGTACCCCGACTTGCGTCACTACAGTTTGCGAGACTACGGCAACCGCGTCGGCTTCTATCGGTTCATCCGGGTCTTCGAGGAGCTGGGCGTGCAGCCGTCCGTAGCGGTCAACGCCGCCATCGCGGAGCGCTACCCGAGGCTTCTCCGGGAGGTGAGCTCACGCGGCTGGGAGGTCATCGCCCACGGCGTCGACATGGGGCATGTGCACCACGGCGAACTCGACCGTGAGACGGAGGCGGAGTGGATCGCTCACGCCCTCGACGTCCTGCGCAAGGCGACCGGCCAGGACGTGCGCGGCTGGCTCTCGATCGCCAAGAGCGAATCGCGCCACACGCCCGATCTCCTGACCGCTCGCGGTGTCGACTACACTTGCGATTGGAACAACGACGACCTCCCCTACCCGATGCGCACGGAGAGCGGCCCGCTCTGGACTCTCCCCCACCCTCACCTGACGAGCGATCTGCACGTGCTCGAGCACTTCAAGCAGACCGAGGAGAGCTGGGTGAGACAGGTCTGTGATCACTTCGATGTGATGCGGCGCGAGGCGGGAGACGGAGGTCGTCTGGTCGGCCTGTCGCTGCATCCGTGGATCACCGGGCAACCCCACAGGATCGGCGCTGTACGCGAGGCGCTCGCTCACTGCCTCGCACGAGACGACGTGTGGATGGCGACCTGCAGCGAACTCATCGACCACTGCCGGGACGCGCTGAGCTGACCCTCGGGTAGCGGGAGACAGGCCGACAAACGCGGTCCTGTATTCCTGCGCTCCTAGCTAAAAGTTAGAAGTCTCACTTCGAACTATTGGAGAAACGCGCGATGCGAGGTATAGGGCTCGGTAGGTCCTCGAAGCTCCGCAAAAGCCCGCGGAGCCGGGGCTAAATCATCATGGACCCCATCATCACGAAGGCCTACGTGCCTACGGAACACGGCCAGATCCATGGTCGTTTCGCCGGCCGGCGGGACCGAGGGAAGCTGCCTCTGGTGCTCTTGCACCAGACCGCGAGCTCCTCGGTCATGTTCGAGGACTTGATGGCGGAGCTCCATCAGGACTACTGGCTCGTCGCCCTGGACACACCGGGATTCGGGGGCACGGCCGCGCTCCCCGGCAAGGCGAGCGTCGCGGGCTACGCCGCCGTGATCATGGCGGCCCTGGAGCGGCTGGAGATCGACACGTGCTGGCTCTTCGGCCACCACTCCGGGGCATCGATCGCAACTCAGATTGCCTATGAGCGGCCCGCGCTCGTCACCAAGCTCGCCCTCAGCGGCCCCCCTTGCTTGAGCGAGGCGCAGCTCACGAAACTGGTGCCGAGCGTGTGCCCCGTAGCCCTCGAGCCGGACGGCGCACACCTGATGGCGGTCTGGGATCGCATCCGCTCCAAAGACCCCACCGCGCCACTCGCGCTGAGCCATCGCGAAGCGGTGCTCAACCTTCACGCGGGGGTGCGCTACCCCGAGGCCTACCACGCCGTCTTCGAGCACGACCTCCCGGGACAGCTCGCGGCGCTGGAGCAGCCCACGCTCGTGATGGCCGGCGCGCAGGACACCATCCGCGCGAGCCTCGAGCCGGCCTACGAGGCGCTCCAACACGGCGAGATGATCGCCTTCGACACCGGCGGAACGTACATCTGCGACAGCCATCCCGAGCTCGTCGCGGGTGCCCTCCGCCCTTTCTTTCAACCGGATGCAGCGGAGGGTGGCGCGTGATGATTGACCTCAGATCGGTGGACGAACGGCTCGTACAAGGCAGAGCCGACCAAAGACCAGCCTTCGAACGGTTCCGCGCCGGCATGGGTCACCTGGCCGACCAGGTGTACGCCAACTTCGATGTCTCGGTGCATCCCAGCTGCGCGAAGGTCAGTCACTACGAGTGCGGACCGATGCGCGGCGCCATGACGGCGTCCTCCGGACCCGAGATCGATTGGATGATCGACTCGTGGATCGGAAACCCCGAGCAGGGGTTCTCGAACCATCACCTGACGTGCTGGCTGCCGCCCGAGATCGGGGCGCCGCATCTGGGCATGGCGATCGGGACGATCCCGCAACTCTTCTTCTTCATCGACCTGATCCCGCGCCGCGACCCCTGGGTGCACGACGCACACCTCGACCGCTACCACCGCGCGTTCAATCAGCAGTTCATGGACATGGAAGCGGATCGCCGCTTCAGCCGCTTCGTCAGCCAAGAGCATTACATCCGCAACGCTCTCTCACCCGTCGGCCTCTGCGTCCAGGGCGAGCCGACCCCTGACAACATCGCTCACTGTCTGAACATCGCCGAGCAGATGCTCACGCAGTGGATCGCGTGGGTGAAAGACCCAGAGTTCGTGCCCGAGGACGAGCGAGACGTCATCGCCGCACGCGACCTCGCGATGCGCCGAACGATCTGCCAGCGCGACCCCGCGAACATCGTCGCCGAGAAGGTCCTCGGACCGGAGCTGACCGAAACCCTCGTACGCGTCATGTGGGGCGCCGATCGGAGTCCATCGTGAGCGAGAAGAACTACGGAGACATCACCTCCACCCGCCCCTACCAATGTTTCATGGGCCGGTGGGAGGGCTTGTGTAAGACCTTCACGCCCAAGGGAGAGTTCCAGGCCGGGACCGCCGTGCACATGGACGTGTACTGGACCGGCGACAGTATCTGGCACCTCCACGAGCACTTCGACGACCTCTACGAAGTCGGCGAGGTCGTCTTCGACACCGACATCTCCGTGGAAGGCAACTACTGCCACGCGGAGAGCGATCAGCTGAACATCTGGGGGACCCGGCTGACCCCCTTCAACTACGTCTTCACGATCGACAGCGGCGTCTCGAACACGCGGGTCTTCAACAACCACTACTTCATCGACGACAACACGCGCCGGATCATCACGCACAAGGTTCGCGGCGGTAAGACCCACCTGTTTCAGATTCAGGACTTCGTCAGGATCGTGCGCCCGTGATCGTACAGACGGCACCGGAGGGCCAGGATCCGCTCGTCATCGAGCAGCTCGAACACGCCGCGCTCGCAGGGCGTCTCGGCGCCGCGTGGGGCAACGACGGGTTCGACGAGCTGCGCCCGCGCGCGCTCATGTTGCACGCCATCGCGCATCACGACGAGGGCTGGGACCGGGTGGACGCAGAGATCGGGCAAGACCCAGCGACGGGCCTCCCGTACAGCCTCGTGAAGACACCCCTCGAGAAGCTGGTGCAGACCGGGGCCCGGGGAGCACAGCTCGGGGAGTCTCATCACCCCTACTGCGGGCTGCTCGTCAGCCTCCACACCTACGGGCTCTACCACGGCCGCTTGGGGCTCTCGGACAAGCTCTTCGTCGACTCGGTCCCCGAGGAGCACCGCCCGGCCGTGAGCGAAATGCTCAGCGGCGAAGCGGAGCGTCAGGCCCGGCTGCGAGGTTCGCTCGAGGGTGACCGGGAGCTCGCCCCGTGGGTCTCGGAGCAAGGCCTGATGCACAACTACAGGCTCCTGCAGTTCTTCGACACCCTCTCGCTCTACTTCAACTGCACGCACGACGCGGCTCGCGGCACCGAGCGTTTCCCGCGCGTGCCGCAGCGCCTCGACGAAGAGGTCGAGATCGAGGTCTCTCGCGTAGAGGCGGGCCGCTACCGGCTCGAGCCGTTCCCCTTCAGCGAGCCGGAAGTGAACGTCACCCTCTCCGGGCGACGGCTCGCACCGCAAGCGCTCGGCACGCCGATGCGATCTGCCCTCGAGGCCGCGCCGACGGAAACCGAGACCCTCACGCTGGTGGCGTCATGACGGAGAGCAAGGGATTCTGTCAGGCGATCGGCCAGTGGCGTGGCACCGCTGAGGTCTACGACGGCCAAGGTTGCTTCCTCGCGAACGGTGTCGACCAACGCCACGTGCGCCCCGACGAGGACGACGATCAGCGCGTCCGGATCGACCTCTCTTTCACCGGGCCGTTCAAGTTCGCCGGCCACTACTACATCGATGACCGCGGGAACGACCGTGTCTACCAAGGTCCGATCAACGTCGGGTTCGCCGAGTCGCTCGGCGACAACGGCGTGACGGCCGACAACTACTGGGCGTCCGTTGGGCTGACGCAGCGCTTCTTCCTGATGGTGCTGCCCGGCGGGACGAAGCAGCTCTCTCTCGCACTGCTCGACCGCGGCGACCGGCCCGTCTACGCGGTCGTGGGGGAGAATGACCGCGTCGCCGCCTGTGCGACCGAGCTCGCTGCTCCGCCGGCCCCGAGCTTTCTCGACGGAGGCGCGCACGATCTCGGCGGCGACCCCGCCGGCGGTCGCGGAGGGATTCTCCTGCAGCGCTCCGGGCAGTGGACGGGAACCTTGATGGCGGTCGACGACGCGCGCGTGCCGCTGCCGAGCGCCGACTACCAAGAGGACGTGAGCCTGAGCGAGGGCGTCATCCGCGTCCGTCAGGTGGGCGGATCCTTCGCCCCGGAGCCAGCGGAGACGACGCTACGAACGGATGGCTACGCCGCCTGGTCTCACTCGGGCAACCTCGTGGGCAGCTACAGCCTCAGCGGCGGCCGCGCGATGAGCGGACACTTCCACCGACTCCGCGAGGAGCTCCGGGTCTGGCGCCGCGAGGTCGTCGCCCACGACGGCTCCCTGAAGGCGGTCGTGCACGAGTGGTACCGGGGTGGGCGCAGGGTCGGCACGCAATACGGCGTGCTCGAGTTCGATCCCCGATGAGCGACTCCTTCATCGGGTCCTGGCTCGTGAGTGAGTACGTCTACGACCCGGACGGCTCGCCCGTGGGCGTGGTGAAGCAGCGACGGCAGCTCGAACGCCTCTCCGGCGGTCGACTGCGCGTCATCCAGGACTGCGAGCCAGCCCCGTCCCTTTCCGGACACCCCATGGAGCGCTTCGCCGGCCACCACGAGTTCACGCTGAGCGTAGAGGACAACCTTCGCCGCTACGGCGGCCCCGCCGTGATCGGAAGTGGTTTGGCCTTGGGCCCGAAGGCGATCGTGGGTCGAGGGATGTGGCCCAACTTTGGGCACAACTTCACCTCCTATGGCGTCGTGCCAGCGATGCAGCTCCAGCTGACCGGCGGCAAGTTCTTCGTCGCGTCGGAGATGGTCGCCAACGTGGTGGGCGTCGCCATCCCCGACGGGGGCGATGACGCCTGGCCCACCCTCACCGGACCGGAGTGGCCCGGTGAGGTGTCACCGTCGTGGGCGGGCCAAGCGAGCGTCGTGACGACCAGGGGCGCCGTCGTCGCCAGGCACGAGGTGGTCCGCGACTACCGACCGGGCGCGTTCGAGGAGCGCTCCGATGCAGGCACGCTCAGGGTCACGCTCGAGAGCGGACTGGGGGGCTACCAGCTCACCGGGTACCACGCGGGGCAGGCGCAGCGCGGGGTCGCCAAACGGTACGGGCCCCTGCTCGAGAGCGAGTGGGTGCGCGACGAGGGCGTGGTGGCCGACGCGATGGAGGTCCTGGACGGCGCCCGCGGACACCTGGTGTGCGTGGAGCGGCTCCATCGGGACCACGTCGTGCACGGGTACCGCGTCGTGTGTCTGCGACCGAGCGGCGCGGCTTGATTCGACAGAGAGGGACGAGGAAGCGACCGATGGCAGATCCACGAGACACGCAGAGCGAGTGGCAGAAGAGCATCGAGGGTCAGTGGTACGGCCTGCCCTCGGTCTTCGAGCCGGACGGCACGCAGGTCGGGCACATCAAGGTCAACCGCGCGAGCACCAGCGACGGCGGCAGAACGACCTACACGATGGACACGGCGCTCGACGTGCGAGGGCCCCTTCGACCGCGCTTCGAGGCCAAAGACTTCTCTTTCGGTCTCGTCGACGGTGATGAGGACCGGGTCTACCTGGGCCCCGACTTCATGGGGGCCGGGCAGCCCTACGGGCGCTTGGACGACGCGCACTACTACTCGCCTGCGTGGCAAGCCGATCTGCGGACGATGGTGCACGTGCTCGAGGACGGCGCGACGCAGGTGTACTCCTCGCTCCTCTTCGACGGCCCCACGATCGTCGGCGTGTTCAACGGGCTCTACGAGGTCGCCCACGACTACGACACGAACCCCAGCACCCAAGCCCGCATCGACGCCTTCGTGCAGAGAGAGCGGCAAGCCGGCCAGCGCCCCCACGTGCTCCCGTTCAAGCGCAGCGGGCGCTGGATCGGAGAGGTGGAGGTTCACGGCCCCGACCAGTCACGTCTGGGCAGCAGCAGGGTCGAGATCGCCTATCGGCCGATCACGCTGCTCCGCTCCGAGATGACCGTGCGCATGGAGGGCGCAGTCAACCAACGCTATCGGTTCGAGCGCAGCCGACAAGGCAATCGACACACCTTCGAGGGGCCCGACCTCTTTGGCAACGCCATCGGCTACGGACGGGCGCTCTATACATCACAACACTTCTTCGGAGAGGCGAAGTCGATTCGTGGCCGAGAGTTCCTGATCGATGACGACTACTCGCTGAGCGTCGCGTGGAAGGTCTGCCGCTCCGAGCGGGTGGAACACGTGCTCTACGGGCTCCTGAAGTGGGAACCCGGAGAGGTCGTGCTCTCGGCGAACCATGACGCGCGATCGGGCGCGCGAGGTGCGAGGTGAGGCCCGCCACGAGAGAGAGCACGGAGCCCGTCTTCGACGGCCGCCTGGGCTTCGGCACCACGCCGGCGGTGCTCGTGGTGGATTTTGTGCGCAGCTACATCACGCCCGGCGAGCCGCTCTTTGCCCCCGATGTGATCGGCGCGATCGAGGCCACAGCCCCGCTCCTCACGGCGGCGCGGCGCGCCCGGGTTCCGGTCATCTACACGCGCGTCCAATACCAAGCCGAGGGGCGCGACGGCGGGGTGTTTGTTCAGAAGATCCCCCTCCTGCGCTCGTTCGTGGCGGGCGCACCGTGCGGGGAGATCGTCCACGCCCTGGCGCCGCGTGAGGGTGACGTCGTGATCACGAAGCAGTACGCCAGTGCCTTCTTCGGCACCACGCTCGCGCCGATGCTGACGGCGCAAGGCGTGGACACGCTGATCCTCACGGGCTGTTCGACCAGCGGCTGCGTGCGCGCGACGGCGGTGGATGGTTGTCAGCACGGGTTCCGGGTGATGGTCCCGCGAGAGTGCGTCGCGGACCGCGCGCGGGGGCCGCACGACGCCAACCTCTTCGACATCGACGCCAAGTACGGAGACGTGATCGACCGTGAGGTCGCGGTCGATTGGCTCGGGCTGCTCGAAGGAATGCGGAGGCTCCCATGAAAGCGCTCGAAGGACTGCGGCTGCTCGACCTGACCCACATGCTCTCGGGGCCGTACGCGACGATGATGCTCGCCGACCTCGGCATGGAGACCATCAAGGTCGAGCCGCCGGGTCGAGGCGAGGGAACCCGGCGACTGCTCGCGTCCGACCCGAAGAACAGCCGCTTCGGGCACGGCGCCTACTTCATGACGCTCAACCGCAACAAGCAGAGCGTCACCCTGAACCTCAAGTCGGAGGAGGGCCTCGCCCTCTTCTATGACCTCGTTCGGACCGCGGACGTGGTCGCCTACAACTTCGCGCCCGGGGTCGCAGAGCGCCTCCGTATCAGCCACGGCGTCTTGTGCGAGGTGAACCCGCGGGTCGTCACGTGCAGCATCACGGGCTTCGGCGAGACCGGACCGCGCCGAGACCAGGTCAGCTTTGATCTCGTCGCTCAGGGGGTCGGCGGCGGCATGAGCATCACCGGAGAGCCCGGCGGCTCACCCACGCGCTCCGGCATCCCGATCGGTGACCTCGGCGGCGGCGTGATGGGCGTGATCGGCATCCTCTCGGCGCTCCAAGCGCGGGAGCGAACCGGCAAGGGGCAGCACGTCGACATCTCCATGATGGACGCCCAGCTGAGCTTGTTGAACTACATGGCGACCATGCACTTCCTCTCGGAGGAGGTGCCCGGTGCGCTCGGCAACGGGCACTTCGTGCACGTGCCCTACGGGACCTTCCGCGCGAGCGATGGTCACTTGATCATCGCGGTGATCGTCGACTCGTTCTGGCATGCCTTGCTCGACGTCGTCGACATCCCCGAGCTGAGGCGCCCGGAGCTCGACCACCAGCCAGGTCGCTGGGCCGCCCGAGACGAGATCAACGCTCGACTCTCGGACAAGCTTCGCACGCGGACCAAGGCGCACTGGCTCGAGCGTCTCCGCGCCGCGCGTGTTCCCTCCGCCCCGGTGAACGACTTCCGAGAGGCGCTCGAAGACGAGCAGACGAAGGCCCGGGGCATGGTGGTCGAGGTGCCGGTCACCGACCCGGCGTCCACCGGGCGCGTCACCCACGTCCGGCAACCTGGGTGCCCGATCAAGCTCTCCGACGCCTCCGAGCCATCCTTCAACGCGCCCCCCGCCGTCGGCGAACACAACCGCGCGATCCTGGGCGGGCTGCTGGGCAGAAGCGACGCGGAGCTCTCCGAGCTCGCAGCTCGAGGCGTGATCTGATGGGCGAGCTGCTCAACATCTACGAGGTCGGACCTCGCGACGGGCTGCAGAACGAGTCGAAGCCGATCTCGACGCCGTCCAAGCTCCAGCTGATCCGCGGCCTCGTCGGCGCAGGTATCCGAGAGCTCGAGGCCACGAGCTTCGTGAGCCCGAGGGCCGTCCCGCAGATGGCCGACGCGTCGGACGTCATCGCCGCGCTCTCTCGTCTCCCCTCCCTGCGGGCGAGCGCGCTGGTCATCAACGACAAAGGATACGACCGCGCGGTCGCGGCGGGCGCGAGGGCCGTCGCTATCGTGGCGGTGGTGAGTGAGCCGCTCTGCGCACGCAACAACCGCATGACGGTCGAGCAGTCGCTGACGACGGCGGCGCGGCTCGGTGCGAGGGCCAACCGCGATGGACTCTGGGCGCGGATCTACATCGCGCCCGCCTGGGTCTGCCCCTACGCCGGCGCCATCGACCCGGACCGCGTGCTCGCCGCGGCCGATCGCCTCGCTCCGGCCTGCGACCAGCTGGTGGTCTCCGACACCGTTGGCTACGCGCATCCAAAGGAGGTAGGCGCGCTGACCGCCGAGCTGGTCCGACGGTTCGGCGCCGACCGCCTCGCGGTGCACCTCCACGACACCCAGGCGATGGGGCTGGCCAACGCCGCCGCAGCGATCGTGACGGGCATTCGCAACGTGGACAGCGCGGTCGGCGGGCTCGGCGGTTGCCCGTTCACGCGTGGGGCGGCCGGTAACTTGGCGACTGAGGACCTCGTGCTGATGGCCCACAAGATGGGCTTCGAGACCGGCGTGAACCTGGACGCGCTCTGGGGCGTGGTTGCCGACGCCGAGACGATGGTCGGGCGCCCACTGGGTGGCCGAACGAAAGCCTGGTGGCGACCCCAGGCGCAGAGGGGCACACGGATATGAGTCATACGATGCGGGTAGCCGCAGCCCAGTTCGCGGTCGGCGTGAGCGTCGATCAGAACCTCGCGACGTGTTTGCGCATGATCGAATCGGCCGTGGCCGACTGTCAACCAGCGTTGCTCGTCCTACCGGAGTTCTGCAACCATCTGTCCTGGTACGAGGGGCGCAACCACTGCGACTCGGTGGCCGTCGAGGAGAACGGTCCGTTCCTGAGCGCGCTCTGCGCTGCGGCCCAGAGGCACCGAATCCATTTGGTCGTCAACTGCACGCTCCGCCGGGGACCAGAGGTCACCACAGGCACCTCGTTTCTCATCGACCCCGAAGGCGAGATCATCGCCGAGGCGGACAAGCAGGTGCTCATGGGACACGAAAACGACTTCCTCCAGTCGGCCGTGGACGTCGCCCCCATCCGCGACACCCCCGTGGGCCGGCTCGGCCTCTACGCGTGCATGGATGGCGTGATCAACGAGACGCCTCGCTCGCTCGCGCTCCGAGGCGCCGACATCCTCTGCAACAGCCTCAACTCTTTCGCGCTCGACGAGGGCTCCCTGCACGTCCCCGTTCGCGCGGCGGAGAACCGCTCCTTCGTGGTCGCGGCCAACAAGATCGGGCCGCTCATCCCCGAGCCGGCGCTCGAGCCGGTCGCGGCGGCGACGGGCATCCCGGCCGAGTACCTGCACGGCGCGGGAGAGAGTCAGATCGTCGCGCCGGACGGCAAGGTGCTCGCGAAGGCCAGCCGAGACCAGGAGGAGGTGATCTGGGCCGACATCGAGGTCCAGCAGGCTCGGACCAAACTCCGACCCGACGGCACCCACATCTTCGAGAGCCGTCGCCCGGAGCTCTACGGCGCGATCGGCCGCACGCCGGTCAGCCGAGGTGAGCCGCCGCGCTCCCTCCCGCCCGCTGGCGTGGCGGTGATTCAGCCCGAGGGTGTCGGCGACGCGGCCGTCGCGCACGTGATCGCGGCGCTGGCTGAGCTCTCGGGCGAGATCAAGCTGGTCGTCCTGCCCGAGCTCTTCGACCTGCCCGACGCTCTCGTCGGGCACCTCGACGAGGCGCGACGGCGAGGCGCGGCGACGGTGGCGGCGCTCAAGAGTGCCGCTCGTGAAGGTCTGTGGATCGCGACGAGCATCGTCGAGGGTGACCAGCACGTCGGCGTGCTGATCACGGCGCGCGGCATCGTGCACCGGCAGCCGCAGCTGCACCGCACGGCTCGGCACGCTGGGTGGATGGTCCCGGGCGAGAGAGCCGAGGTCATCGACCTGCCTTGGGCGCGGTTCGCCCTCGTGGTCGGCGATGACGCCCTCTTCCCCGAGACATTCCGGCTCCTCGCGGTGCGCGGCGTCGAGGTGGTCGCCGCCCCGGTGCACGTCCTGGAGACGTGGGAGGTCGCCACCGGCCTCCGCGAGCGTAGCGCTGAGAACCGCATGTGCCTGATCGCGGCCACCCGACCGAGCGACGCGGGCACCAGCCGAATCTATGACCTGCACGAAGACTTTACGCTCATGACGCCTTGGAAGAGTCGCCCCTTCGACGGAACGATCAGTGACCCGCTCGTGACCGCCGCCCCGGACGAAGCCGGAACCACAGTCGGCACCGTCACGCCTGCGGCGACCCACAACAAGGTGGTCTCCCGCGGCACCGACCTCGTGGACGGACGGCCATGGCCGCTCGTAGACGCCATCACCGGAGGACTCTGAGATGACCGACGTACTGGCCTACCGAAAGGTGTTCGGCGTGCTCGCCCCGAGCACCAACACGATCGTAGAGGCCGACTTCAACACCATGCGTGTGCCCGGCGTGACGCCGATCTTCGGGCGCATCCACATCCGCAACCAGAACCTCTCGAGCGACGCCGACTTCGAGAACCTGCTCGCGCAGGTCAGAGAGGAGCAGGGTCGAACGATCGAGCGCGTCCTCACCGCGGAGCCCGACTACATGGTCATGGGCATGAGCGCGGAGACCTTCTGGGAGGGCATGGAGGGAAACCGCCGCTTCGTGAAGAAGGTCAGCGAAGGAGCGGGTGGACTGGGCGTCGCCAGCGGCGCCGAGGCCTGCGAGAAGGCCCTCCAGCTCTTCGGCGCGAAGAAGATCGCGGTGGTGACGCCCTACCAGCCGGTCGGCGACGAAAACGTCGTGAAGTTCTTCTCCGAGCTCGGCTTCGAGGTCACGGCGATCCGCGGGCTTCGCTGCCCGACCGCAGTCGCCATCGCGCGGGTCAGCGAGGGCACCCTGCGCGACACGCTCGTGGAGCTCGACAAAACCGACCCCGACGCGATCGTTCAGGTGGGCACGAACCTGAGCATGTTGAGGCTCGCCGACGAGGCCGAGCGCTGGCTCGGCAAGCCGGTCATCGCGATCAACGCGGCCACCTGGTGGTTCGCGCTCCGGCAGAACGAGATCCACGACCCCATCTACGGCGTCGGACGCCTGCTTCGGGAGTTCTGATATGTCGCTCGCATCTGATCTCTGTACAACAACGCTCGATCGCATCGTGTCCCGCCTCGACCTACGAGAGCGTGAGGCAGAGGGCGGCGGCCCCCTGATCCCACTGGTCTCGCAGGCGGACTCGAGCCCGGTGGGCTCGGCGCGGGTGTTCACCGGAGACGCGCTCTCCCGCGTGGTCTACGTGGGGCTCGCCGTCCCGGCGTTTCAGCTCGATTCCCACATGCTCTTTGCCCTGACGCGACCGGAGAGCGCGATCCCGCACTTCACGGTCGACTCGGTCTACGCGGGGGGCAACTACGCGTTCCACCTCGACCTGATCCCGCGGGTCGACCTGGCCGTGAACCTGGCCCACATGGACGCGGCTTTTGGTCCGCTGACGGACACGCACGCCCGGGTGCGCGAGTGGGAGGGCCTCTCGCACGCTCAGATCTCCCCGCGTCAATACGCTGTGATGTCTCCATGGATGCTCGTGCATCGCGCCACTGCGGAGGCGTTCGCGGGGGTCAGCGACCCGGTGGGGACCTACCTCGAGCATTGGCTCTCGATGGTGGAGCGAGGCCTCGCCCCGGAGGCCTGTGAGGGGCTGGAGCCCGCCGCGCTCGCCGAGCGTGACGCCCGCCACCGCGCCGTGCTCTTCAACCCCGACGTCGACCCCGTGTGGGGTCGGGTGGCCCGGCTCCTCGGCGACAAGACCTGTGAACGAGTCCGCGAGCTGCTGGTGAGGCCATGATGACCATCAACGATGAGAACGAGATCGACGCGCCTTTCGCCTGCAAGCTCGTCGACCGCATGACGGAAGCGGAGCTTTCCGTAGCGGCGCGGGTGCAGCGGGTGCTCCCCGTGCTTCGTGAGGTCGCGGCGCGGGCCGACCGAGAGGCGCAGTTCCAGACCAGCCACATCGGGGTGATGCGTGACGCCGGGCTCCTCGGCATGGTGATCCCCGAGACGTACGGCGGACTCGGAGGCTCTCTGCGTGACCTCGCCGGCGCGACCTTCGCGCTCGGGAGCGCGTGTCCGAGCACCGCGCTGGCCTTCTTCTTCCACTGCTCGGCCGCGTCGCGCGGCCTGCTCGCGCTCGAGGCGCTCGACGCCGGGCTCTTCACTCCTGAGGAGGCGCCGGTCGTGCGCGCGTTCGCCGAGCGACTGCTCACCCTCATGGGGCGGGAGGGCGCGTGGATGTCGAACTTCGCGAGCGAGTCGGTCAAGACCGCCAAGGCGGCCGTGACCATCTCGACCACGGCGACACCGACCGCCGGCGGCTACCGCCTCAGCGGCGTCAAAGCCTTTGGCTGTTCGACGGGCGTCGCGACGCACTACCTGGTGACCGCCAAGCTCGACGGTCACGAAAACGCAGAGGGCCTCGGGCTCTTTCTGGTCGACCCGCGCGCCGCAGGCGTCAAAGAGCGCGCGCCGTGGGACGCCCTCGGCATGCGTGGCAGCGCGACCCACGGGATCGAGCTGAAGGATGTCTTTGTCAGGTCCCAAGACGCCCTCGCCATCCCAGGCGCCTTCGTGCGCATGATGCAGGTCAGCCGCGGCAGCTTCGTGGGCAACCAGCTCGCGGCCACGGCCGTGTATCTGGGCGCGGCGCAGGCGGCCTATGACGCAGCGCTGCAGCGGCTCACGACGCGCAAGCTCGCTGACACGGGTGAGTCTCTCGCCTCAGCGAGCGCCTACCACTTGGAGCTCATCGGCAAGATGACCGCCGATCTCGAGACCGGCTACGTCTGGCTGCGGCGTCAACTCGAGCTCGAGACCTCCGAACCACCGCTCGCCTCGAAGGCGGAGGTCGTGCGGCAGTGGCGGCTCTGCAAGGGTGAGGTCTGCGAGGCTTGCTTTCGCGTCGCCACGACGGCACTTCGCGCGTGCGGCACCTCAGCCACCGGCAACCGCGGTCCGATCGCCAGGGCGATCCGCGACCTCTCGATGGGTCTGGTGCAAGCGTTCCCCGCCGAGCGGGGGCGCCTCGAGGCCGCGCGCATGGTGGTCAACGCGAGGGCTCAAGCCCTGATGGGGGCCCAGTAGTGTCAGCGTTTGCGTCGGGCACGGTCGGTCAAACGCTCACGCGGATGCGCGGCGTGTGGCACGACCACGTGCGGGTCTTCGACCTCTCGGGGGCGCCGCTCGACGCCGATCCGAGCAGCGGCACGCCCGGCGCGGCGCCCTTCGACAACCTCGTCTACATCGACTTCGACGGGCGCAATTACAAACAGACCAACGTGACGTTTCGTGGCCGCCCGCAGCACATGCGGACCTTCACCGGCGTGCTCGAGGAGGGCGTGCTTCGCTTCGATCGCCTGGGCCCCTCGGATCCCGAGCACATCGGCGTCTCCGGTGGCCCGGGCGTGCTCTTCTTCACCGGCCGTCGCATCACCGAGGCCTGGCAGCGCTACGCCGAGCCCGACTGCGTTCGACTCCTGAGCCCAGGGATGCGCACCCGCACCACGCTGCTCTACCGCGGCGGCGAGGCGGTTCGGACGCTGACCGCGGACGGGACCCGGCTCGCGCGCACCGCTCGGCACCGGCTGGCCCATGATCCGCGAGGGATCAGAGGTCCGGTCCACGAGAAGCGAACAGAGACCCACGTTTTTTCGGAGCCCGTGACCCTCTCGGAGGAGCAGCGCCGTGCATGAGTTCAGCCTCGGTGCCCTCACGAACCTCATCGGAGACGAAGCGCTGGAGCCCGACGCGGAGCTGACCACGTTTGTCGCCGACGCCAACACCGGGCGACCCATCCGTCGTCAGGCGGCGACCCGCCCCGAGACCGTCGACCGCGCCTTGGCGCTGGCGTGCCGAGCACACCAAGAAGGCGTGTGGGCAAGACTCCCCCCGAGCGAGAGAGCCGATCGCCTCGAAGCCGTGGCGGCCGCGATGGCGCCCAAGCTGACGCGCATCGCCCACGCCGACGCGACGACAAACGGGGTGCTGCTGCCACTGGCCAATGATCTGGCCCGGATCATCCCGCTGGCGTTTCGTGCCGCGGCGCGCGCGCTTCGCGGCGGGGCGC
>Ga0114933_10002324_pt1 | contig 19947 bp, 20 predicted proteins | sample 4SBtaG_FD_89691 | JGI IMG/M metagenome (GOLD analysis project Ga0114933, IMG submission 89691) | Deep subsurface microbial communities from Kolumbo volcano to uncover new lineages of life (NeLLi) - 4SBTROV12_W25 metaG | ecosystem: Environmental > Aquatic > Marine > Volcanic | place: Kolumbo... | reverse complement strand
CAAGCCCGAACATAAAACGTTGAGCATCGAACCTGACATGGATGGCTTCAAGGTAACAACCACCAAAGGAACTATCATTGGGCAGAGAGTGGTCTTAGCTGCTGGAAATGGTAACAGGGAGTTGGGGCAGTATGTTGGCTTAGAGATTCCAGTTAGTCCACAGCGCGGACACATTGTTGTGACAGAGAGAGTCGAGCCATTATTCAATCATGTCCTTGGCCAAATTCGTCAGACGGACGAAGGAACTGTGATGCTGGGAGCGACAGCTGAAGACGTGGGCTTTGACACAAGTTTTAATTTTGATATGGCCGCCAAGATTGTAGATCGGGCCATTAGAAAAGTTCCTGCGTTAAGAACATTAAAGTTGATAAGGAGTTGGAGTGCTCTCAGGATTATGTCTCCAGATGGATTTCCTATATACCAGGAATCTTTGGAATTTCCAGGTGCTTTTGTTGTAACTTGTCATAGTGGTGTCACTCTGGCCGCGGCGCATGCTCTCAAATTGGCCCCGCAGTTATTGGAAAAAACTTTTAACACTTCTTTTGAAGCATTCTCTGCGGGGAGGTTTAATGTTCAAACGATTACCTAATATTATAAGAAAGTCCGTCACCTTTTACTTTGATGGGGAGCCGATCGAAGCATTAGAAGGTGACACGATAGCATCAGCGCTGCTATCAGCCGGATTTATAGATTTCCGAAAATCTGCTCTTTCTGATAACGATCGGGGGCCGTATTGTCTTATGGGGAGCTGCTTTGAATGCCTTCTCGAAGTTGATGGTGTTAATCAACAACAGACATGCCTAATTGAGGTGGAAAACGAAATGCGGGTATCTAGAGAAGAAACAAAAAGGTCAATTAACAATGACGCTTGATGTTGACGCGGTTGTAATTGGTGCTGGGCCTGCAGGTATGGCGTGTTCGGAAGTCTTAGCACGCCATAATGTTAACGTTGTGGTGCTCGACGAGCAAAACGCTCCCGGTGGCCAAATATATAAAAATATAGAGGGAGTGGTTAAAAATCGGCCCGCGGATATAAATTTTTTGGGCAGTTCTTATGGTGATGGCATTGAAATAGCTAATAGGTTTCGGGCTGAGAATATAGATTATCGGCCAGGCAGTTCAGTTTGGCAGGTCAGCACCTCACTTGTGGGGAAGAGGCGGGCGGTAATCTATAGTTCTAATGGGAAGTCCAACAAATTAATGGCTAAATATGTCGTTTTAGCGACTGGTGCAATAGAAAGGCCTATTCCCGTACCTGGCTGGACATTGCCAGGTGTTATGACCGCTGGAGCACTGCAATCTCTTTTGAAGACGTCAGGGGTATACCCATCGGGAAAATTAGTCATAGCAGGAAGCGGTCCTTTGACGCTTCAACTAATGTCGCAATTGATGGATGCTAATATTCAAATTACTGCATTCGTTGATACAACACCTGCGGGTGCCCTGGCTAGAGCTGCATTTCAATTCCCTCGTGCGCTGACCGCACCTGATTATTTACTGCGTGGTTGGCATTTGATAAGAAAATTAAAACGGTCTGGTATAAAAATATTTCCCGTATCCAGTGATCTAAGGATAATTGGCGATCAAAGAGCCGCTGGCCTTTCATTTGCTTCGCGAGGTGCTCGATGTGATGTAGAGGCAGACATAATAGCTCTTCACGAAGGCGTTATCCCAAATACCCAGATGGCACGGTTGCTAGATATTGAACACCAATGGGATGATCAGCAGAATGCATTTCGTCCTGTTCTTGATGATATGGGGGAAACTTCAGTATCAGGCGTATTTGCTGCAGGGGATAATGCGGGGATTTTAGGTGCAAAGTCGGCTGCGCTTAGCGGAGAAATCACCGGTTATGCTGTTGTTGAGAAACTCGGTCTTATAAAAGAATCGGCGAGGGATCTCATTGTTGAGGAAGCCAAATTAAAGCGTTTTATTGATAATGGCATTAGGCCAATGCTAGATGCCCTTTACCCAGCTCCAGCTTGGATTGCGTCAGCGGAAGATGGCACAATTATTTGTCGCTGTGAGGAGGTGTTAGCGGGTGATCTTCGAAAAGCTGTTGCTGACGGCTGCTCCGGCCCAAATCAGGCTAAGGCTTTTTTAAGATGTGGCATGGGGACCTGCCAGGGACGCATGTGCGCTTCTACAGTTACAGAAATTATTGCTGCCGAATTGAAGAGGTCTCCAGCTAAAGTAGGTTCCTATAACATTCGACCGCCAATCAAACCAATCTCACTCGGCGAACTCGCATCCCTGAGTGAAGGGTAAAATCAAATAAGCTTGTATAATTATTCGATAATTTGATCAGGATTTGGTTATGCTTTGAATAATCGTCACACTGGATTTTTGATGGGAAGACAATGCGTAAGTTTAAAGAATTGCCTCCTAAAACCATAGAAGTTAATGGGGGAAATGTCTCTTTCATAGAAGGTGGGTCCGGCCCCGTCCTATTTTTAATGCACGGTATCGGCGGTAACTCAAGATCATGGAGGGAGCAATTTGAGGAGTTAACTTCTAAATATAGAATTATTGCATGGGATGCGCCGGGATATGGAGACAGTGAGCTGAGAAAAAGTAATCTTACTGATTATGTCGCGGCAGCGGCGGGATTGCTTGCTGCTTTAGGTGTTGAGCGGGTTAATGTACTTGGGCACTCTATGGGGGGAGTAATTGCACAGGGTCTTGCAGGCTTGGGGACCATAGAGTTAGATAAGTTGATTTTATCTAGTACATTTATGGGACACGGTGAGAGTGAGGGTGAACCTTTGCAGGCGGGATACCTCGCGCGTTTGAATGATATCGCTAAATTGTCGCCAGAAGAATTTGGACAAGCTAGGGCGAAGACGATGTTGGCTAAACCGACATCGGATGAGATATTTCAAGAGGTTGCAAATATAGCTTCCGCAGTGAGGAAACCAGGGCTTCTTGCCGCTTGTGAGGTGTTGAACTATTCCGATACAAGCCAAATTCTAAAAAACTTTTCTAAACCTGTTTTGGTTTTTACAGGGAGGCACGATAAGATAGTGACACCGGATAGATCCATCGATATGACAGCTCACATCGCCAACGTGCAACATATTCAGTTTTTGAATAGTGGACATGCTGCATACTTAGAAGAGCCAGTAGCGTACAACGACGCTTTAAGCAGGTTTTTATCCTAATGTTTACGTGGGCTAAACAGAAATCCCTGCTCGCTTTAGTTGCGATTGGAATCTAGCGATTACCTTTTCTTTCTCGGCTTCTTCAACCTGTGCGACTAATTCTGTATTAAAGTTCGGTTTTTTTAAATGCTCGGTTATCACACCGCGTGCAATATTTGATGCCTTGCCTTTTGGCAACATTTCGGACTGGCACATCCCCACAAGCATCATTGCCCTTAAGTGCATGGGGCGACTTGGATTATCTATCGTCTCAATAATTTTTGATTCTTCTAGATAAGAGGCCAAAATTCCATCAAGTTTTGCGGTAATTTTATCTTTTAGTTCTTGATCTAGTTGAGATTTTTCTACCTGGTAAAAACTAGAAGTAATTTGTTCCATCTTCCTGTTTGGCGGCAGGTCAGAACTAACAATGCCATTTATTGACGATGGTTTAATTAGGAGCGTTTCTATGTGTTCTTGGATGAATTCCTCCAGCTTTTCCTCGGCCATCTTGCTGGCGGCCATTGAAAGAAGAAATGCTATTTTCCGAGCAGGGGACTGTAACGATGGAATAAGTGTATTGATTGCCTCTTTTAGACCCGTTAATCCTCCCTTGTTAATGAGCCTAGTTTGACGTTCAGTTAATGCTTCTGCCATTTGGGCTCCGCCTAACACCTCGTTCTTGGTTATTACTCTATCCAAGATTGCTTTGAAGCGTTCTTGTTCGCCCGTTTCGCCCTCTTTGGATAAATTCCCAGACCCCGCGATTTGTTGCTCCGCCCGTTCGAGTAATATTAATTGACTAACTTTAAATGGTGGTCGGGCCATAATTTGGTTAAGCTTTGCCTTTGTCCACTCCATACCTTCCTCTTGGAGTTCCTCGATATCACCGGTTTCTAAAGAACCGGCTCCTAAGTCCAGCATTTCAATTACCGCACTTCCCAGATCTAATTGGTCGCCTAATAAGTCTTGGATTACCATATTATTCGCCAATATATCAGCGACAAATAGGTCAAGTGCCGCCTCAGCTTCTTTATCTTCCAAATCAGATGCCCAGCGAACCGTTTGAAGCAATTTGCCCCAATAACTTCGGGTATCTATCAATTCTTTCGCTATTATGACATTTAACGAATATTCTAGCTCTTCTTTTGAGGCTGTCTTCTTTAATGATGATATTGCCTCCGTAAAGCCAGTGTTTTTGATTGCAGGAAGGCTTTTCCCCTCGGCTTGGTTAGCCTTGTTGGTTATTTCCTGCATGAATTCAAATAAGATATCACGTCTTTCATTCGAGCTTGCGTCGCCATTTTCTGATTGAATTTTAGCTACCTTGCCTATCGCTGATGGCACTAGAGTATCGGCATCGTTTAGGCGCTTTATTTCTTTTCCGTTATGGAGTACTTCCATGGCAGTGATGTCGTTTTTATCGAGGTATTTTCGAAAAAGACGGTTGAGTGTTTTAAGTGCATCGGGTTTTAAAAGATCTTCTGGCACTTTGCAGTCGGGGGCGCTATCAATTTCGCCTACAAATATTTTTTCCTGCACCGCTTCTTTTATTTTTTCAAATACGAAGTCTTCTTCTTCTAAATCATTGATGGATTTTTCGATTAAGATACTATCTTGGACTACGCGAACCCCGCTTACGCCAGATTCTCCAAGTATTTGGGCGGCGATTTCCTCTATTTCGGATTTTTGATTTACGGTCGCCTCGATTTGCCAGGTCTCACCGTGAAGAGCAAGAATTTCAAAGGGCATCAGAAATTTCCTAATATATTTCTAAATAAGTTTAGGGCTCTTTAACTTTAGAACCTTTTTTTTTATAATTAAAGCCTATTGGTTGCCCAAAGGACAAGTCTTTGTTGGACCATTTTTTCAAATAAAATTTCTAAGTGATATGTTTCTTTAGATTTGTTAAACACTACTTTGAATTATTCGTCTTTGCAGGGTTCTTCGCAAATCTCTGTTCCGTCCATAAGTTAAGTGAATTTCCGGAAAATATAATGATTGCACCTAAAAAAATCATTATATCCCATGACTCATCATAAATGCTCCATCCAAGCAGCGCAATCAAAGGTAGGCGCATAAAATCAAGAGGAGATACCACTGACGCGTCTGCATGCCGGAAGGCATGTGCGAAGCAGAAATGCGAGCCAAGACCAGTCAAGCCAAGTAATATTATCCAAGGCCAGCATTGGACAGTGGGATAATTCCAATTGGGCAAAGACGCAACTAGTCCTATAGGGAGTTGAACAAGATTCATATAAAAAATAATGGCCAGCGGTGATTCCGTGGCGGACATATGTCGAGTGAAGACATATGTCGAGGCGAAACAGAAAGTTGCAAACAGCACAACCAATGCTGCTGGTTGTACTAACTGCATCCCAGGCCTAAGGATAATCATAATTCCAGCAAATCCTAACAGGATACTCAACGTTCGGTATTTTGTTAGGGGTTCTTTTAGAAATATTACCGCCAAAAGAGCGGTCCAAATTGGTGCTGTAAATTCTATAGCGAAAACTTCGGCTAGTGGAAGGAAAGCCACGCCATACAGCCATCCCGTCTGGCCGCCAAAATGAATAGTATTCCTTAGAAGATGTAACTTTGGCTGCGTTGTTTTTACTTTATGAAACCCAATAAATATTAAAATTACTAGCAGCGCCAGTAGACAGAAGAGGCTGCGGGTAAATGATATTTGAAAGGCATTGAGCTCGGAAGAAAGCTCACGGCCGGCAATTGCCATGCCAGAAATAGACAGGAGTGCTCCCATCATCCAGAAACTAGCTAGGAGAGGTCGTTGTTTGGGTGGATTTGCCATTTCTCAAATTTTACCCCAGCGTCTCAAATGGACAGTCTAAATGCAACCTATCTCTAAGCACTTGAGAAATAAACATCCATAGTAGATTTAACTTTGAAATCAAAATATGCGGAGTTTTGGTCGGAACTGGGTAATTAAAGAGTAGAATCAACTTTAATTTCTGTAAATTTTGTCCATTTTACAAAAAAAATTTAAAATAGTACTAATTAAGTACGAATAAGATTGTTTTTCTTGAAAAACAGATTATGTATGGGGTGGGGAAAACAAGGACGCTCAATGCTTAAATTGAATAGACTTACCGATTATGCGGTTGTCATATTAGGGCAACTTGCGAAAAACAGCGGGGAAGTTGAGACCGCGGCTGAACTTGCAGCCGCGACAGGTATTCCCCTACCTACGGTATCGAAGATTTTAAAAATTTTGAGTGGTGCTGGAATAATTGCCTCGCACCGTGGAGCTAACGGCGGTTACTCTTTCGAGCGCAGCGCTAGAGATGTTCGAGTGGCTGAAATTATAGAAGCCTTTGAGGGACCGATTGCGTTGACGGCCTGCGTAGATAGCGCAACAGAACATTGCAGTATCGAAGCACTTTGCCCCATGAAGGGTAACTGGAATAAAGTTAACGACGCTATTCGAAAGACACTTTTTAACCTTACTTTAGCTGACTTGATAATCACCGTCCAACCGGACATAAGCGAAGCGAGACCGAACCTTTACACGACGCAGTCGCATAAGAACTGAACCATATATTTAGGAAATGAGTTAAAAGAACCATTATGTCTATTGATGCAAATACCGCCGAGCAAGTAAAAGAATTAGAAGTAGATAAGTATAAGTATGGGTTTGTCACCGACATAGAAATGGAGACGGCGCCTAAAGGCTTGAACGAGGATATAATACGATTTATCTCTTCAAAGAAAGAGGAACCGAATTGGCTGCTTGAATGGCGTTTAAAAGCTTATCGGCACTGGTTGACTATGGAGGAACCTGACTGGGCAAAAGTTGGCTACGATCCGATAGATTATCAGGATCTCTATTACTATGCGGCACCAAAGACAATTGATCGTCCAAAGAGCCTGGACGAGGTTGACCCAGAATTGTTGAAAACATATGAGAAACTTGGAATACCTCTAAAAGAGCAGGAGCTCCTCTCCGGTGTTGTTGCCGTTGACGCCGTTTTTGATTCGGTCTCGGTGGCCACAACATATAAAGCCAAATTAACTGAAATGGGCGTAATTTTCTGTTCGATATCTGAAGCAGTTCGCGAATATCCAGAACTCGTTAAAAAGTATATTGGGTCAGTGGTTCCGTATTCTGACAATTATTTTGCGACATTGAATAGCGCGGTTTTTACTGATGGATCGTTTGTTTATATTCCCAAGGGGCTCAGATGCCCAATGGAACTCTCTACTTACTTTCGCATAAATGCTGAGAACACAGGGCAATTTGAGAGAACTCTCATCATCGCAGATGAGGGTTCTTATGTGAGCTACTTAGAAGGCTGCACGGCGCCGCAACGGGATGAAAATCAATTGCATGCCGCTGTCGTTGAACTAGTTACTTTTGATAATGCAGAGATAAAATATTCAACAGTTCAAAATTGGTATCCAGGTGATGAAAACGGAGTTGGCGGGATCTACAATTTTGTCACAAAACGAGGTGCTTGCAGAGGCGATAATTCCAAGATCTCTTGGACACAAGTTGAAACAGGTTCGGCTGTGACATGGAAATATCCAAGCTGCATATTGCAGGGTGATAATTCGATTGGTGAATTCTATTCTGTTGCAATTACGAATAACGCGCAGCAAGCGGATACTGGTACAAAAATGATTCACATTGGAAAAAACACCCGATCAACAGTCATCTCAAAAGGTATAAGCGCTGGCCGAGCTGATAATACATATAGAGGTCTGGTCAAAATCATGCCAAAGGCTGAAGGGGCCCGAAATTTTACACAGTGTGACAGCCTGCTGATAGGAAATAACTGCGGTGCCCATACTGTTCCTTACATTGAATCACGTAATCCCTCTGCTCGGGTTGAGCATGAGGCAACTACGTCCAAAATAAGTGAAGACCAGATGTTTTACTGTATGCAAAGAGGCTTATCGTCTGAAGCAGCGGTATCGCTAATAGTAAACGGGTTTTGTAAGGAAGTTATGAAGGAGCTCCCCATGGAGTTCGCAGTAGAGGCACAAAAATTGATTGGTATAAGCCTCGAAGGCAGCGTCGGCTAGTAAATAAAATTTAGAAAATTGAATTAATGCTTGGGGAAAAGTGAGATGTCTATCTTATCGATAGAAAACCTGTACGCCAACGTCGGCGAAAATGAAATATTGCGAGGCATCAATTTGAAAATTGAACCGGGCGAAGTTCACGCGGTAATGGGGCCTAATGGCTCAGGTAAAAGCACGCTGTCCTACGTTTTGGCTGGACGCGACGGATACTCAGTCACTCGCGGAAAGGTCGCGTTTAAGGACAAAGACCTGCTAGAGCTTGAAGCGGATGAAAGAGCTAATGAGGGAGTGTTTCTAGCCTTCCAATACCCAGTCGAAGTGCCAGGTGTCACGGGTATGACATTCATGCGCGAAGCTTATAATTCACGTCTGCGATACGAGGGGAAACAAGAGGCAGATGCGATGGAATTCCTTAAGCTGGTTAGATCGAAGGCAAAAGATCTAAATATGAGTGATGATATGCTCAAAAGACCTGTAAATGTTGGTTTCTCGGGCGGTGAAAAAAAGCGGAATGAAATTCTGCAAATGGCGGTCTTGGAGCCACAACTGGCAGTATTAGATGAAACTGACTCAGGTCTAGATATTGACGCTCTAAAGTTGGTTGCAGATGGTATCAACGCATTGCGAACGAAAGAGCGGAGCATGCTGATTATAACCCATTATCAAAGGTTGTTGGACTACATTGAACCAGACCATGTCCATGTTTTAGCCGACGGTAAAATCCAAAGGTCTGGTGGAAAAGAGCTGGCGCTAGAACTAGAGGCAAACGGTTACGCAGAATTTGCTGGCAAGGGTTGACTATGAATACACCCGTTGAACCTGATTTGCCATTTAACGATTTAATCGACTCCGCGCGAGGTGATCTAGCACACCAAAACCTTGGTAAATGGCTATCTGATATAAAAGAAAAGGGGCGAGATGATTTTTACAAGCTAGGTTGGCCCTCCCCTAAAATGGAAAGCTGGCGATACACCAATCTCAATAAATTGGCAAAAACTCGATTTTGTCTCCCTCGAAATACGGAGTTAGATAAACTACCAGACCAAAACATCTTACCAATTGATGCCCCTAAAATAGTCGTTATAAACGGAAGATTTAAACGGGAACTCTCAGACCTGTCTGAGATTGGTGAAGGTGTTTTAGTAAATAGTTTTCAGGACATACGAAATGAGCAAAAAAAACTTTTTGATAACAAACATTATGCCATGCCGCCAAAAGAGGGCTTGCCTGTTGCAGCGTTGAATGAAGCGATTTTATCAGATGCGCTTTTTATCGAGATAAGAGCTGGCTGGAAATCCGAGGTCCCGCTTCATATCGTTTTGATTGGATATGGTGACCATATTGGTTTTTCCCCAAGAATATTTGTTTCTGCTGGCGAGAATAGCCAGATTGATATTCTAGAAAGTCATGCAGGTGACACTGGAAGTACATATTTTTCAAATTGCGTGAGCAATATCCAAATCGAGTCTGGAGCCAGGCTTGGACATTATAAATTTCAAAATGATACAACAACATCCACCCATCTAGCATTGACCCAAGCATGTATTAAAACTGACGCCGTCTATGACAACTTCGTTATGAGCGTCGGTGGAATACTATCTAGAAACGAAGTCCGTAGTTTAATAACGGCATCAGGGGTTGAATGCTGTATTAACGGTGCCTACCTAGGTACTTCTAATCAGCACATAGACAATACAACATTTATTGAGCACGCCGCTGAAGGCAGCAGGAGCAGAGAAGTTTATAAAGGTGTCTTGGCCGATCGTGCCAAGGGGGTTTTTCAAGGAAAGATATTCGTTCATCCTGAAGCACAAAAGACAGACGGTTATCAGATGAATAGGGCCCTATTGTTGTCTGATAAGGCAGAAATAGATAGCAAACCTGAGTTGGAAATATACGCAGACGATGTGCGGTGCAGTCACGGGGCAACAGTGGGTGAGCTGGAAGAAGAGCATCTTTTTTATCTGATGGCTCGTGGAATTGATGCGGAGTCCGCCAGACGCTTGTTGGTAGAGGCATATCTAGGAGAGGTGATAGATGAAATTCAATCCCAAAAAATCAGAGAGATATTGAGTAAGTCAGCAAGTGATTTATTGAAAGAAAAGTTATTCGAGAGCAGCGATGGATAATAGCGAGAAAACATTTGACCCAAATCAAGTAAAGCAAGACTTCCCAATATTGAACCAGTCTGTTCGCGGGAAACGGTTGGTGTATTTAGACTCAGCAGGTTCTGCACAAAAGCCTGCGCAAGTGATAAATGCTGTCAGCGATGTCTATGAGCAGGAATACTCTAATGTGCATAGAGGATTGCATTATTTATCCGAACAAGCCTCAAGTAGATATGAAAACGCTCGTTCCAAAGTTGCGTCCTTTATAAACGCAGAAAAGGATCTCGAAGTCATTTTCACCAAGGGTACGACCGAGGCAATTAACTTGGTAGCGAATAGCTATGGCAGAGATAATGTTAAACCTGGTGACGAAATAGTTATAACTTACGCCGAGCATCACTCTAATATCATTCCTTGGCAGCTTCTCAGAGACCAGGTTGGATGTGAACTTAAAGTTGTTCCTGTTGATGACGACGGTGGGATAACGGTAGAAGACTTTAGACGGGTTATTACCGACAGGACTAAAATTGTAGCTTTTTGCCATGTGTCTAATGTTTTAGGAACAGTATTGTCTGTCAAAGAAATCACTGAAATAGCCCATGCGCATGGAGCAATAACTGTCGTTGATGGGGCTCAGGGCGTTGTTCATATGCCTATTGATGTTCAAGAATTAGGTGTTGATTTTTACGCCTTTGGTGGACACAAACTCTACGGGCCATCGGGAATTGGCGTTCTATATGGAAAAGAAAAACTTCTAGAACGCATGTCCCCGTATCAAGGGGGTGGTGGGATGATAAATACGGTTTCTTTTGAAAAAACAACTTGGGCAGACCTTCCAGATAAGTTCGAAGCAGGAACCCCGCCAATCGCTCAAGCTATCGGATTAGGTGAGGCGATAGATTATATCAATAGCTACGGTTTAAAAGCTATTGGCGAACACGAGTTGGATGTACTTAATTATGCTATGCAGAAGTTATCTTCCATTAAAGGTTTAAATTTGGTAGGAACGGCTCCCGGGAAGGTGAGTGTAATATCATTTACAATGGACTGTGCGCATCCTCACGATATTGCTACCATTATTGATCAAAATGGAGTAGCGGTTAGAGCGGGTCATCACTGTGCACAGCCGCTAATGGAACGATTTGATCTTCCATCCACCGCTAGAGCTAGCCTCGGTTTGTATAACACTCGAGAAGATATAGATATTCTGGCAGAGAGTTTAGAAAAGGTACGGGAGATATTTAAATGAGTGAGTTTGGGTCAGAAACCAATCCATACGGATCATTTCTAACCGAGCCGGCAGTACCAGAAGGAACATCAGCAAGAGCTGGAGCTAAGTTAGTGGAAGGGCAACAAAGAGCCTCCGATGAAGCAATAGTAGAAGCACTGCGTACCGTTCATGATCCAGAAATACCAGTCAATATTTATGACTTAGGATTGATATACGATACGGAACGTCTTGAAGATGGGGACGTGCGTATTCTGATGACTTTAACGGCTCCGGCATGCCCAGTTGCAGGTGAAATGCCATATGATGTAGCAGCTACTGTTTCTGGGGTTGATGGTGTAGGTGAGGTTGAAGTGGTCTTAACATGGGAACCTCCGTGGACACAGGATAGGATGACTGAGGATGCAAAATTAATCCTTAATATCTATTGATTAATTTTTGTTCTAATATTTAGAAAATCTGTGTATTATTGCCCGAAGTAATAAGAGGTCTACAAATGTTACAGTTTGAACCAGGAAAAGCACCGATCACTCTCACCGACGCAGCAGTAAAGAGAGCAAAATATCTGATCGAAAAAAGTGAAGACAAAAAAATACTTGGCCTGCGGGTGGGTGTAAAATCTACTGGCTGCTCAGGACTTAGTTACTTTGTCGAATATGCGACGGAGCAGAAGAAATTTGAGGATAAAGTAGAAGAGAGTGGTGTCACACTCTTTATAGATCCAACCGCTGTTATGTTTATCCTAGGATCCGAAATGGATTATCAAGAGGGCAAAATGTCTTCTGGATTTGTTTTTAATAATCCCAACGAAATGAGCCGTTGCGGATGCGGGGAAAGCTTCTCAGTCAAGTGACCTCCTTCTGGGTTGGTAACGCTGCGTGTTTATTGGACTATTTTGAAAGGCTCTCCGCCTTTCTGTTTTTTTTCAAAAAGTAATGGAAGATGTCGCTTTCTTATAAAAAACAGCATCCTTTAAAGGGTGTTTTGTTTTTTATGACAGCAATTTTTCTTATTTCTGTCGTTGATACGGTTTGTAAAGTATTCACAAAGGACCTTCACTCAATCCAGCTTGTTTGGGGTTATTTTGTTGGAATAAATTTAACATTATGGGTCTTTTTTCTTTTCAAGGGTGCAAAATTTTCCAATCTAAGGAGAACTGAAAGGCCTTTGCTGCAAATTATACGGCCTGCTTTTTTGGTTTGTTCGATATCGAGCCTCTTTATCGGTCTCACTTATTTGCCAATAGCGGAAGCCACTGTGATTGGGTTTGCAGCTCCATTGTTCATAACAGCCCTTTCTGTCCCGATCCTCAAAGAGTCCGTGGATATACATAGGTGGGGCGCAGTGGCTATTGGTTTAGTAGGAGTTATTATCATAATCCGTCCTGGCGGTGATCTCTGGCATTTGGCTTCAGTTATGCCATTGCTGGGCGCTCTATTCTTTGCGCTTTTTCAAATTATAACCAGGTTACTGGCTGCGACTGAAAGGACACATACTACTTTATTTTATACAGGTCTTGGAGGACTGGCTTGGTCCAGCCTAATTGTGCCTTTCGTATGGGTAACCCCGTCTATCACACATATTTTTGTTTTTCTATCCACTGGAGCTATGGGTGCTATGGCCCACTTATGTATGATTAGCGCATTCGACAGAGCTGAAGCCTCGCTTTTGGCACCTTATAATTATACCAAGCTAATATGGGTATCAGTTTTGGGGTATTTGATTTTTAACGATGTCCCAAGCTTGGATATGTGGATAGGCGCGATTATTATAGTTTCAGCGGGTTTTTATGTTCTCTACCGAGAAAGAAATGTAAATTTAAAAATGTGAAGGTTCCGAAGAGGAAAGCAATTATGGCTGAGGTAATAAATGGCGGTTGCCATTGTGGAAATATCACTTTGCACTTCAACATCTCTGGATCTTTTGACGAATTACCAATAAGGGCATGCCAATGCAGTTTTTGCAGGAAACATAACGTTAGGGCAACGGCCGATCCTGATGGTGAACTGCAAGTTTATATCAAGGATAAAAGTAAACTGTCTAAATATCGATTTGGCTTGGGAATAACAGACTTTTTGGTTTGCAAAGAATGCGGAATATATGTTGCGGCCATTATGGAAGATCCCGAAAATGGAATGCTCCTTGCAACATGCGTGGTAAATGCATTGGATATTCCAGACAAAAGTATTAAGGCACCAGCTGCAGCCCACTATGAAGAGGAAACATCTATTGATCGCCTCCAAAGAAGACGAAAGAGGTGGATGAGAGCAAATTTTATCGAGTAAAATTACGTTTTCTTCACGGCGCTTATCCGTTGCAGCACACCAGGTATAAATTCGTTTACTTGAACTTCCATAAATCCTGCTGTCTTGAAATATTGAATGCACTCATCAACAGAGTGGGCCAAACCAGTTGAGTTGTTTAGTGTTTGAGCGAGGCCCCACATAGCGGGGTCAGCCGGTCCATCCCGGCTGCAGTCTAATGCTTCACCTATCAAGTGCATCTCCCCTCCAGGTAAAAGAGCGTCATGCGCTTTTGCTATGACGCGGCCTATAGCTTCTCTGCCATACATGGGTAGGTTACTTGCCATAATCGCAACGTCGATATCCGATGGAAAAGGGTCAAAATTGAAGTCTGCCGCTAATGTTGAAATGCGATCCGAAAGACCAAATGACTCTATGAATTCGGCAGCTATTATCGTTACTTCGGGAAGGTCTAACACGGTAGCAGTCAGCTTGGGATACTTTTTGCATGCTTCTATGCAATAGGCTCCTGACCCGCCTCCGATATCTAGAATTTTAGTTCTGTGAGCAAGATCTACTTTTCTAAGAAATTGCCGGCCAGCTCCTCTCCCTATACTAAAAGTAGCGCCATGATAGCGCCGAGCCTCAGAAAGAGTAATATTTTTAACTGTATTATTATCTAGCTGCGGGGGTGAACTATCTTTTAGAAATTCCGTTAAACGACCCCATTTATCCCAATCTGGATGTGTAAAAAACATCCACTCTCCAGCATATGTCGATTTCGATTTGACTAGAAATCTTTCCACATCTGGAGCGTTCTCAATAAATTCTTGATTCCGGATAATCAACCCTAACCCGAGGCACGCAACGACAATACGCTCGGCATTGAGTTCGCTTATACCTAATGAATTTACAAGAAGGCCTTCTGTATTTGCGCCTTCACTAATTTTAGAGAATAGATCGAGTTCAACAGCAGCCAAAAGAGCGCCGGTTTCTCGATACGCCCTTGCGATTCTTTGAAGCCGAACGGTGTTCGGTCGACTTGGATTCAAATTAACGACCTTTCCAGTTTGGTTTTCTTTTTTCTGAGAAAGCTAATGGACCCTCGATCATATCTTCACTGCCATATAGTGTTTTGACGCTATCATATTCTTTAAGCATTGCTTCTTTAACATCGCTGTGTTCTAGACCACGCCGTATTACATCAAGGCTGGTTCGGATCGACACCGGAGAGCATTCTAGAATTTGTTTTGCAAAATCCTTTGCGGCGGGCACCGCTTGGCCTTCTGGCACCAACTCTGTGACAAAGCCGAGTTGATAGCCCTCTGCAGCTGGTACATGTCTTCCCGTTAATATCATCCCCATTGCTCGTTTTAAGGGTATCATTCTGGGAAGTCGGTGAAGACCCCCTGCCAGCGCGGCCAGTCCGACCTTGGGTTCCGGCAATGCAAATAATGCATTCTCTGCTGCGATGATTACATCGCACGCGAGGGCAAGTTCAAATCCTCCGCCCATTGCCACGCCGTTTACCGCTGCAATAAGAGGTTTCGTTCTTTCGAAACGCTCAGTTATACCGCCAAACCCACTTTTGGGTTTCTCTCGAGAACCCCCTTCTGCTTGCCAACGTAAATCATTTCCTGCACTGAAGGCCCTCTCACCTTCGCCGGTCAAGATACCTACCCAAATATCTGGGTCTTTCTCAAATTCGTCAAAAATTTCATGTAACTCGAAATGTGCTGGTGAATGAAGTGCATTCATGCGTTCGGGCCGATTTAGTGTAATTGTAAGGATATGACCATCCTTATCTGCTTTAAAAAATTCTGGCATATGTAAATCCTCCCTGAGACTTATGTTGCTTCTGTGACCTGCCTCGGTCTATAAATAGCAGTATGTTGAATATGTGTTAAAAATGAATCTCTTTCACCGATAACTGATACGTCTATCTCGACAAAGTTATGACCCTTTCTTTCATATAAATCCGTCACTTCCGAATGTGCTGCTATGGTTTGACCAATATAGGCGGCTTCTATGTTTTGAATTTTGCTTCCTACATGTATCCATGGCCCTAGTAAAACATTCATTGACAATGCTCTATTAGCCATACGCAAGATCCAGCCTGGATGGATAATTTTTTCTTTTTTAAAAATGCCACTCGGTTCGCTCACATCCTGAAGATATTGAATTTGATCATCTTCAGACATAATCTGCTTGAAAGTTCCGAGGGTTTTTCCAATTGGGAGCGACGCCTTCGATGCCTCGGGCCGTTTTTCAAATTCAGGTAGGTCAACCTCTTGAAATTTAGTCTTATTTGATTGATTTGAGCCGTTGGCTATTGAAGCGAGACCGGCGGCACATCTCTCGCCTGAGCTTTCAACCACTAGCGATAAATTTTCGCCAGAAAAATCACCGATAATATCTGTCCGTGCTCCGTCGTAGACAGGCTTTAGCAATCGACATTCTGCATAGCCACTGTTGAGCCATTCTTCTCCAAAGTGTTGAAGCATTGGATAAATCATGTAGGCATATACCTCTACCCCTGGAACAAGGCCGCCTTGAAAACCAAATTTTTTTGCGACAGCGTCATCATGTATCTTATTTTCTGAACTTGCTGATAAATTATAGGCCTGAACGAAATGCTTTAATATTGAAGTGCTGGTCATAACCTCGGTCCCCTTAATATCTATCCATCGCCGTTTGTCAGATTATATTGACGGAAGGACTGCTCTTTTATTTTAAATTTATTTTTTCGTAAACATTAGAAGTCTGCTTAATGATAGTATTTTTGCATTATTACTTTGGCAATTGAGTAATTTTTTTAACATATTAAAGATAAATGTTATCATCATTAATAAGGTTCAGGATAAGCAACTCAAAGTTTCAAGACTTCGACATTTTATATTTATGAAAGGATGCGTTATGAGGGCTGCGGTATTTAAAAATTCTGGATTGCCTTTATCTATTGAGCACATAGAAGACCCAATTCCCGCGCCGACTGATATGGTGATAAAGGTATGCGCATGCGGTATCTGTGGCACTGACTTGCATTGGTCAGAAATTAATAACGAAGAATCAGGTTTTAGAGATATCCACCCTGGAGCTGTCATGGGACACGAATTTTCGGGTGAAATAGTTGAATTAGGTAGAAATGTAAAGCAAGACTGGAGGATAGGCGAGAGAGTATGTGCAATGCCTCAAATAGGTTGCGCTAATTGCAGCGATTGTATCTCAGGTAGGCCTCACCGTTGCTCTCTGGCATTGAACCGCGCGACTCCAGGAAATCCTGGTGCTTATTCAGAATTTATACGTATTGGTGCCAAGGAAACTTTCCGTTTGCCCGATAGTGTAACTTTCCAAGAAGGGGCTCTTGTGGAGCCTTTAGCTGTTGGTTTGCATGCGGTTAAAAGAGCCCAAATTACAGCCGGTGATGATGTTTTGATTGTAGGGGCTGGTCCTGTTGGGCTCTCTGTTGCGATTTGGTGTAAGTTCTTTGGTGCGCGGCATATTATTGTGAGCGATTTGGTCGCTGAAAGGGCAGAAAAAGCGGGTGATTTCGGAGCGACTGGGTTTATAGATGCTTCTATTTCGAACGTTCCAGAGGCCTTTGAAAAAATAGTTGGATCTTGGCCATCTGTCATCTTCGATGCAGTAGGCGTGGCTGGCTCGATGCAGCTTTCGATTGATTATGTATCAAATTATGGAAAGGTCGTTGTAGTTGGCCTTTGTATGGTTAGTGATCGTTTTGAACCTGCGACAGCAGTTGTAAAGGAAGTCGATATAATATTTTGTTTTTGTTATGATCGAGCAGACTTTCAGATGACACTCGAGATGTTAGCTCAGGAGCGTATCGATGTTAAAGGACTTGTTACACAAAGTGTTGGATTTGGGGAGTTTCCGGAAGCTTTTGAAAATTTAAAGAGGCCTAGTGATCAAATAAAAGTCATGTTAGAGCCGAATTAGAAGCTCTTGTAAAAAGACTTACCGTAATTAGTATTCCACCAGTCTATTAAAATTAATTAAATGTTGTTTGTACGTTTTGGAATTATGGAGTTTTGGAGATGATCCAGAATACGATGCCAACTGTTGTTTCAAGCTGGAATGAGTGGGACCCATTAAGGCATGTTATCGTTGGAATAGCAGATGGCACATGCATTCCTGCACCTGAGCCAGCTGTTGATGCAAAAGTGCCTGAAGATAGCGATATGAGGGGGCAATTCGGTCCACGGCCAAAAGACACAATTGATAAAGCGAACGAATTACTGGACAAATTCGCTAACCAGCTAGAGGATCGAGGTATCAGGGTAGATAGACCAGCGCCAATCGACTTTAATCAAGTTACTTCCACACCTGATTGGAAGTCCGAGACAATGTTCGGCTGCATGCCCCCGAGAGATGTTTTGCTGACTGTTGGAAAAGAAATATTAGAAGCCACCATGTCTTACAGATGTCGGTGGTTTGAATATTTGTGTTATCGCCCATTACTTCAGCGTTACTATGATGAGGATTTAAACATGCGCCATGAGGCCGCTCCCAAACCAAGATTAACTGACGCCGATTACAGACCAGACTATCTATCCGACAAGATAGGCGTTGAAAAACGATTGGAGTGGACAGAACAAAAGTTTTTCGTAACCACTGAAGAGTAACCATTATTTGATGCAGCCGATGTACTCCGCTTTGGCCGTGACTTAGTAGTTCAGCATGGTTTTACAACCAACCTTAAAGGTATCGACTGGCTATCAAGGCACTTCCCCGAGCATCGTGTGCATACAGTAAATTTTCCTGGTGATCCCTACCCAATTCATATTGATGCAACGTTTACGCCCATAAGGCCTGGCCTCATTTTAAACAATCCTCAACGAAAGTTGCCCCAAGAACAACGGATGATGTTCGAAAAGAACGGGTGGGAAATCATCGACGCGGCGCAACCCGCGCATAATTCACCGCCGCCACTATGCTACTCATCGGTTTGGCTGTCTATGAACGTATTGGTACTGGACTCCAAAACGGTTTGCGTTGAAAAATCGGAAATTTATCAAGCGGACCAATTAGACAAGTTAGGCATGGAAGTTATCGAAGTCGATTTAAGAGATGCTTACGCGTTTGGCGGTGGCTTGCACTGCTGTACCGCGGATGTATATCGTGAGGGGAATTGCGAGGATTATTTTCCTAATCAAATTTAGTTGCTTGTTTCCATCCAGAGCATCCAAATAGCTAGGAGCGGTTTTCCACCGGCTCTCATAGCATGCCATATATTGGGAGGGTTATGTATTGTTTCCCCAGACTTTTTCGCTAGCCAAGGGTTGGCCTCTTGGCGCCACTCACCTTCGCTAAGTACTAAGTAACCCTCTTCAGGGGGATGCCGATGGTTTGGATATTCAATATTCGGGGCGATTAAACTAGCCCCCATTCTGACCGCACTATGATTTTCAAGACCACCGTCCCCAATAATAACTGCATTTGCGTGGCCATTATAGAAATCGTCCCCTTGCTCTTTATAATCAAGACGCGGTTGCCAGTGCAGTTTTTCGGATACTTCTCCAAATGCCTCTCCTAAATTCTTCATAGAGGCCGATGCTTGAGATGCTAAGTGAAGGGCATCCGGTAAGTGTTTGCATACAGGAGGGAACTCTTTGGTGTTATGATTATTGGGTTTTCCTATATTTTTCTTTAATGCTCCATGGCATTTTTCAAAAAATATTCTGACGGATGAATCGGGCAAAGCCTCCGCAGCGTGTAGGTGCGCGTTTAAAAATTTTGAAAGGACAGGTGATCGCTCGGCCATTACGCTAATCCTACTCCATAGCGAGATAATATAAAGAATTCATTTAATCCAATAAGACATTAATAACCTATCGTGAGCGAAAAAACCAATATCTTCATATAGCTGTCGAGCTCGAGAGTTATGCGCTTCTACCTCGAGACTCAATCTTTGAATTTCAAGTCTGGGGCAGAGTTCGATAGCAAAGTTGATAGCCTTACGCCCAATACCTTTTCCGCGGAAGCGTTCTCTTAAGAAGAGTTCGTCCAGGAACCCATCTTTGCCGCCAGCCTCTACGGTGAAACCTATGGCAATAACAAAATATCCTGCAATGGTATCTGCTATGTCAATTAACCAAATGCTGACGTATGGATTGTCCTCCAAAGCAAACGACAAGGATGAGTCAATTTTCTCCTCGCTAACT
>Ga0114933_10002323_pt1 | contig 19951 bp, 14 predicted proteins | sample 4SBtaG_FD_89691 | JGI IMG/M metagenome (GOLD analysis project Ga0114933, IMG submission 89691) | Deep subsurface microbial communities from Kolumbo volcano to uncover new lineages of life (NeLLi) - 4SBTROV12_W25 metaG | ecosystem: Environmental > Aquatic > Marine > Volcanic | place: Kolumbo... | reverse complement strand
TGCTGCTGTCCCTCGCCCTGCTCGCCCCCGGCGCGGCCTTCGCGCAAGATGCCGCCCCGGCGCCGACCGAGCGCATCACCGGCGCCGTGCCCTCCGAGGTCGACGCCTACGAAGCCACGCTCGCCCGCTTCCGGGACCGGATGAACGAGTTCGCGACCGACGCGCGGGCCATCGTCGACCAGATGGAGCGCGAAGAGCGCGAGAAGATCACGCTCGGCTACAGCCTCGCCATCGACGAGCTGAGCGCGCAGGAGAACGCGCTGCGCGACCTGTCGATCACGCGCTTCGAGTACTTCCTCCAGAAGTACCCGGACAGCGAGTACACGCCGCACGTCATGTTCCGCCTCGCAGAGCTCTACTTCGAGCTCGCCAACGAGGAGTGGTCCCAGGCGGTGGTCGAGTACTCCGTGCTCGAGGCGAACACGCCCGAAGACCAGCAGTGGAACCTGCCCCCGGAGCCGACCCGCGACTACGCCAAGGCCATCTGGCTCTACGAGAAGATCCTCGCCGATCACAGCGACTACGAGTTCATCGACGGCGCCTACTACATGCTGGGCTACTGCTACAACGAGCCCCTCAGCAAGCAGCACTTCGAAGACCCCTTCGCCGCCGACGACAAGGCCAAGAAGTTCTTCACCACGCTGGTCACCGACTACCCCGAGAGCGCCTTCGCCATCGACGGGAACTTCATCCTCGGCGACGCCTACTTCGCTGACAACGAGATCGAAGCGGCCATCCCGCACTTCGAGGCGGTCATCGCCAAGGCGGACCAGGAGCACAACCTGTACGACAAGGGGCTCTACATGCTCTCGTGGTCGTACTACAAGCTCTCCGAGTACGACCGGACGCTGCAGCTCTTCACCGACCTGCTGGACCTCTCCGAGCTCTCTTTCCAGGAGTCCGGCCGCGAGTCCTCGCTGAAGCCCGAGGCCGTCAAGTACACAGCCATCAGCTTCTCCGACCTGGCCGACAAGTCGATGTCCTTCGACGACCCGGACTGGCGCGAGTACTCCGACGAGGACATGGAGGCCGTCGCCTCGCTCTTCGTCGACCTGGGTCTCGGCGAGGTGAGCGCGACCCCCGTCCAGGTAGCGGACGCCTGGTTCTCCAGCGTCGGCGGACGCGAGTACGAAGCCGAGATCATCAAGTCCCTGGCCGACGTCCTGGTCGAGCAGGCCCGCTTTGAAGACGCCATCGCGACCTACATCTACATCCAGGACCGGTGGCCCACCGATCCGGAGAACCCGGACTACCAGTTCCAGGTCGCGAAGCTCCACCTGAACCTGCCGGTGCGGGACGACGAGGGCTCCAGCCAGGCGCTGGCCGTCCTGGCCGACCGATACCGCGAAGGCGGCGAGTGGTGGGAGGCGAACCGGAACAACCCGGACGCCCAGAACCGCGCCCGCCGGTACATCGAGCAGTCGCTCTCCGCGGTCGCCATCGAGACCCACATCTACGCCCAGGGGACCGGCGAGCCCGAGGACTTCAGCCGGGCCGCGGACTACTACCGCGAGTACCTGCAGAAGTTCCCCTTCGCCGAGGACTACTTCACGATCCAGTGGTACCTGGCGGACTGCCTCTACTTCGCTGGCCGCTACGACGAGGCCATCGTCGAGTACAAGCAGCTCGCCAAGACGACCGGCCACGAGTGGCGGGAGCCCGCACGCTTCCAGCTCTTCCGCAGCTACTTCGACATGCTCGAGGAGGAGTACGGCACGCTGGACAAGCTGCCGGACGGCGCCGAGATCGAGCGCTCTGTCGAGACCGCCGGCGGCGACCGGAACGTGTACATCCTGACCGACGAGCACAAGGAGCTCATCGCCCGGAGCGACGAGCTGAAGGACGCGACCTTCGAGAGCGAGGAGTACGGCAAGGCCCTGGACGAGAACCGCATGGTCATGCTCTACATCCCCGGGCAGATCATGTACCACCACGGTGACTACGAGAACGCCCGCCCCCGGCTGATGGAGCTCATCGAGACCTACCCGCAGACGGAAGAGGCCAGCTACGCCGCCTCGCTCATCCTGAACACCTACACCAACGACAACGACCTCGAGAACCTGGTCACCTGGACCACGCGGTTCATGAACTGGTCGCCCAAGCTGGGCCCGGCCGAGGACGCCATTCCGGACGACTGGGACGACCTGAAGAGCGGCGCCGAGTTCAAGCTCTGCGCGCTCATGAAGGACGCCGAGGACTTCGGCGGCGCGGCCGAGTGTTTCGAGACCTGGATCCGCGCCAATCCTGAAGACACCAACTTCAGCTTCGGCCTGTTCAACGCCGCCAACAACTACGAGAAGGCGGGCAAGGCGGACAAGGCCAACGAGCTCTTCGAGGAGTACATCAACACCTTCCCCCGGGACGAGAACTCCAAGGCGCTCTACTACCGAATCGCCACCAACTACGCCTCGGTGCTCGAGCTGGACAAGGCGATCACCTACTACGACCGCCTCTACACCTTCTTCGGCCCCCGCAAGCTCGGCAAGAACTACTACGTCGATGCACCCAACGCGCTCTACATGTCCGCCTTCCTGCGGACGGGGACGGGCGACTACAAGGGCGCAGCGGAGAGCTTCCACGAGCACGTCGTCCAGTTCCCGGACGATCCTCAGCGTGAGCAGATCGCCTGGCTCGAGGGCGAGCAGTGGAAGAACGTCGGGGACGCCGAGACCTTGCGCTTCTACAAGTGGTACCTGCGCGAGTTCCCGAACGACAACTCGGACCACGTGATCGATGCGCTGTACTGGGTCGTCCAGTACTACGACGCCAAGGGCGACAGTCGAAACCTCGAGAAGGCGTGGGATGAGCTCGAGGACAACTACGAGCGCCTGGGATCCGAGGGCAAGACGCTCGGACCGGTGGCCCGCAACCGCGCGGCCGAAGCGGCCTTCCGTCGTCTCCAGGTCCAGTACGAGGACTTCATCGACGACGACTACCCCAGGAAGGAAGAGGACATGGTGCCCTTCCTGCTCGAGGACAAGGTCGCCGAGTACCAGGCCATCGAGGCCAAGTGCCTGGGTCTGATCGACACCTACGCCGACTTCGAGTACAGCTCGGCGGCCATCTTCATCTGGGGCAGCACGTACAGGGTCTACGCGGACTTGCTGTACAAGGCGCCTGTGCCGAAGAGCCTGCAGGGCAACATCGAAGCCGAGGACATCTGGTACGCCAAGATGGCCGAGGCCGCGGCGCCCATCGAGGACAAGGCCATCGCCCGCTTCGAAGCGAACCTCGAGAAGTCGAAGAACGAGAAGCGCAGCTCGGTCTGGATCGACCGGACCATCGAGGCGCTCAACGACATCAACCCGTCCGCCTACCCGCTCGAGAAGCCCGAGGTCCGAGGGGACAGCGACGCCGCCGTCGTGCCTTCCGTCGGACCGATGGACATGCCCGAGGAGGACAGCGAGTGATGCGCTCCCTCACGATCGTCCTGGCGCTCTCCGCGCTGGTCGCCTGCAAGAAGAAGCCCCCCGAAGAGACCGTCGAGGCCAGCCCGACTACGGTCGAGGCCGTGCCAACCGCCGAGGCGGGTGAGGTCACTGCCGCGGAGATGGGCACCGATGCCTGGGGCACCGATGGCACCGCGACCACGGCGCCGCCCGAGCCGACCAGGTCCCCGGAGGAGCTCCGCCGCGACCAGGTCAACCAGGCCGCCGCCTCCCTGACGAACCCGGCCATGGCTCCGGGGGCGGCGGCGACCCTGCGTCAGGTGGTGCGCGAGGACCCATCGAACGCGACCGCCCAGTACAACCTCGGGCTCGCCTACGAGATCCAGGGCTCGACCCTCGAGGCTCGCAAGGCCTACCTCTCGGCGATCCAGGCCGACCCGGAGTTCGGACCGGCCTACGTGAACCTCGGCGGACTGGACATGAAGGCCGGCAAGTTCGCGGCGGCCGAGGCCCAGTACCGTCTCGGGCTCCGGAACGACAACGAGAACATGGACCTCTGGTCCGGGCTCATCTCCTCGCTCCAGTCCCAGGGTCGCCTGGCGGACGCCGAGCGCGAGGCCAAGGCCGCGCTCAGGATCAACACCAACGCCCTCGACGTCTACGCGAACCTGGGTCTCGTCTACATCGAGCTCGATCAGCTCGACCTCGCGAACTTCATCGTCGAGAAGGGTGTCCTTCAAGGCGGGAGCGAGCACGCCGCGCTGCACCAGGTGCAGGGCCGCGTCTACCAGCTCCAAGACAAGACGGGCGACGCCAAGCTCAGCTACGAGACGGCGCTCGAGCTCGACCCCGACCTGGTCGCGGCTCGGATCTGGTTGTCCGACTACCTGCTCGACAACCGGAACTACGAAGACACGGTGACGATGCTGGAGCACGCTCGCGAGCTCCAGCCCGACAACCCGGCGATCCATCTGAACCTGGGCATCGCCTACCGGGGTGTCGGTCGCTTCGAAGAGTCCGTCGCCTCCTACCAGGCGGTGAGCCGTCTTGAACCCTCCAACCCGGATCCGCACCTGAACCTGGCGATCCTCTACGGCGACTACAAGCAGCCGAAGGACTACGACGCCGCGGTGCGCGAGTACGAGACCTACCGGAACATGGGCGGCGCTCAGGCCGAGCTCATGGACGGGTACATCGAGAAGACTCGCAAGGAGCAGGAAAAGGTCCGCAAGCTCGAGGAGCGCCGGAAGAAGCTCGAGGCCCGCCAGAAGGAGAAGGAGGCCAACGAGGCCGCGCTCAAGGCCCTCGAGGAGAAGAAGGTCGAGGAGGAGGCGAACCCCGCGCCGCCGCCGACCGAGGGCAGCGAAGCCTGGGGCGGCGACGCTCCGGCGCCAGAGCCCGCTCCGGCCGAGCCTGCTCCTGCTGAGCCGGCACCCGACGAGGCGCCTGCCGAAGAGCCCTCCGAAGACAACCCCTGGGGAGGCTGAACGATGCGCCGTCTGATCCTTGCAACGCTGCTCGCCTCGCTCGCGACGGCCTCGACCGCGGCGTTCGCCCAGGGCCGCTTCGTCATCTTCGAGGAGGAGAAGATCGTCGGTGAGATCCAGCTCCCGTCGGTCCAGATCTTCATCACCCGACAGAACCTGAACACGGACTACGACCTCGAACTCGAAGAGTCGTTCGTCCCCAAGATCGTCGAGAGCGCCGACAAGAAGCCGTTCTAGGGGTGCCCTCTCGGGAGGGGCTTGGCAAAGGCCTGACAAACCCGCTCCACAGCGGCGTGTCATAGGTCCGTGCACGAGATGAAGAGCGGTCGGTTCAGGCTGACAGTCACTTCACATCTGCGCGCTGAAAGTTCCGGAACGCTGTTGTAGATTCCCCGGGTCCTGAAATCCCTGCCGGAAAGGGCAGACCCGGACTTCAATCGAACCCCCCCCCGCCCGCAAGGGCACCAGACAAAGGACCAGCTTCATGGGCATGCTCGTCGACGCCATGCAGAAGGGCGGACCCTTCATGTGGCCCCTTCTCGGATGCGCCGTCTTCAGCCTCGCGATCGCGGCGGAGCGCTTCTACTACATCCTGTTCCGCGCGAACATCAACGGCACGGCCTTCTTCGCCCAGATCCAGAAGCTGATCATGGCGAACAACATCGACCGCGCCATCAAGCTCTGCAACGCCGAGCCGAACGCCGCTCTCCCGCGCGTGCTCAAGGCGGGTCTCACCCGGGCCAACCGGAGCGACACCGAGATCCAGAACGCTGTCGAGGAAGCGATCCTCGAGGTGTTCCCGCAGCTCGGCAAGCGGACCCCGTACCTGCAGATGCTCGCCAACGTCGCGACGCTGACCGGTCTCCTCGGGACCATTCAGGGTCTGATCATGGCCTTCGAGGCGGTCGCCCACGCGTCTGCCGAGACCAAGCAGACCCTGCTGGCTGCTGGTATCTCCACGGCGATGTTCACCACGATGAGTGGTCTCATCGTGGCCATCCCGACGCTGGTGTTCTCCTCGATCATCGTGGACAAGACCACGAAGATCATGGACGACGTCGACCAGTACGCGCTCAAGACGGTCAACCTCCTCGGTGCCCGCCGTCGCGGCACGCTGGAGAAGGAAGGTGCGAGCGCCTGATTCAGGCCTCGCAACACCACCCTTACCAACGAGCTGATCAATGGCACACCGCAGAGGACATGAGGAAGTCCCCCTCGACCTGGTTCCGATCATGAACCTGGTCACGATCCTCATTCCGTTCCTGCTGATGAGTGCGCAGTTCGTCCATCTTGCTGTCATCGACTCGACGCTGCCCGCCATCGGGCCGCCTCAGGAGACGCCAGAAGAGGACGACGAGCCGCCCCTGATGCTGAGCATCGCCATCACGGACCAGGGTTTCACCGTTCTCGGTGACAACGGAGTCGTGACCGGTGATCCGGACGCAGAGGGGGAGGCCGCGGCCGCCCCGGTCGAAGGCGAGGAAGCCGAGCCCACCGTTCCCTGTTCGGAGCGGCCCTGCTCGGGTCCCGAGTCCTACGACTACGAGGAGCTGACTCGCCTCATCGGTCTCATCAAGGACGAGTACCCCGACGATGAAAACGTCATCCTGGTGCCCGAGTCCCGCATCCCCTACGAAGTCATCGTGGGGACCATGGACTCAGCCCGGGAAGACTCCGAGACGAAGGGAGACGACGGCAAGGCCCGTGAGCTCTTCCCCTTCGTGGTCATCGCCGGCGGCGCTCAGTAGGACAAGACACCCATGGCTTTGAAGAAGAAGAAGCGGAGGAAGGTCAACGATGAATTGGCCATCACGTCCATGATGGACATGATGACGATCATCCTCGTCTTCCTGCTCAAGTCCTACAGCACCAACGATGTCTCCGTCGCCGCATCCGCGGACCTGCAGCTCCCGAGCAGCACGGCCGCGAAGGCGCCGGAGCTCTCGGTCAACCTGGTCGTCAGCAAGAGCCAGATCGTCGTCGACGGCGTTCCAGTGCTCAACCTGACGATGGTCCCTGACGAGGAGACCGGCGAGGATCTGCTCGCGGTCCCCGAGGACGAGAAGAAGGGACAGATGATCACGCGTCTGTACGACCGCCTCCTGGAGAAGGCGGAGCAGTCCAAGGCTCTCGGCGAGGCCTCCGGGTCCACCGAGCACGAGTTCAAGGGCCGCATCCTCCTCCAGTGCGACAAGACCCTGCCCTTCTCGGTCATTCGAGAGGTCATGTACACCGCGGGTCAGGCGCAGTTCGGCGAGTTCAAGTTCGTCGTCTACAAGCAGGAATAGATCCCTACCAGCTTCGGCTGAAAGCGGGCGCCCGGGCCAGTTCCGGGCGCCCGTTCTGCTTTTCGGACCTTCTCTCAAGGCCCCCTGATCGGTGTCCGAAGAGGTGGCTGGGTCGGAGGTGTGCTGCCGTCGGCCGAAGCCCTCTGAACCTGCTACACTTCAAGCGATGTCGTCCACGGACTTCAATTCCGCGAACCACTCCCGGTCGACGTGGTCAACAGCAGGGGTCGGCAGAGCTGATCTCTCTCGTGTTGATGCCCACCCGGGGAACGAGTCGTAATGGCCCAGACCAAGCGTCAGCAGCAGCAGAAGGTTCTTCGCATCGGCGTCGTCCAGGACGGCAAGATCGTCCAGGAACGCCTGATCAAGGCCGCCGATCCGGTCACGGTCGGTGAGTCCACGAAGAACACCTTCGTCTTCCCGCCGACCTCCCTCCCGCGCCGCTTCCAGCTCTTCCAGCCGAAGAAGGGGGGTGGCTACATCCTCCACTTCACCGAGGAGATGCACGGCAAGGTCAGCTACAAGAACGCCATCGTGCCCCTCGAGCAGCTGCGTGTGCAGGGCGACGCCGTGCGCAAGGGCACCGACTACGTCCTGCCGCTCAACGAGAACAACCGCGGCAAGGTCTCGATCGGCAACGTCACGATCCTCTTCCAGTTCGTGCCGCCCCCTCCCGAGCCGATGCGCGCCGGCGCCCAGCTCGACTTCCGCCCTCGCTTCATCGACGAGGACGACCCGGTCTTCTACGGCTTCCTGGGGCTCTTCAGCGCCCTGGCGACCGTCTTCATGATCTACGTCTACACGACCGAGCCGGTCGAGCGCGTCGCGCTGGACGAGATCCCCGATCGCTTCACCCAGATCATCCTGGAGCCCGAGGACCTCGCCGAGATCCCCGAGCCCGAGGTCGATCCGAACGCCGAGGGCCCCGAGTCCGAGAAGGCGGAGAAGGAAGAAGCGGCCGAGAAGGAAGAGGCCGCCGAGGAGAAGGCCGAGAAGAAGGAGCTCACCGCCGAGGAGAAGGCGGCGGCCGAGGCCGAGAGAATTCGTAAGCTCGAGCAGGAAGTGGAATCGAACCCGCTGCTGTCGGCCATCATCGGTACACGCGGCGAGTCCGGAAGTGACGACCGGGTCCAGGACCTCTTCGGTGACTCCGACTTCGCCGGCCAGGACCTCGACTCCGCCCTCGCCAACGTGACCGGGGCCGACATCGCGACCTCCGCAAAGCTCGAAGCCAAGACCGGCCAGGGCGGCACGCGCACGGACGCCTCGATCGGCGATCTCAAGGGCGCCGAGACCGGCTCCGTCGGTGTGGGCGCAGGACCCGGGACCAAGGTCGCCGGAAGCCTGTCCGTCGGCGCCGTGGACGACTACCTCGAGGAAGGCGACGCCGCCTCGGTGTCCAAGGTCGTCCGCAAGTACTCGGGCCAGGTCAAGTACTGCTACGAGTCGCAGCTCAAGGCGAACCCCTCGCTCAACGGCCGCGTCGAGGTCAGCTTCACGATCAACGGTGGCCGCGTGGTCAACTCGTCGATCTTCGCGAACACGACGGGCAGCGACGCCCTCGGCAAGTGCATCGCGGGCAAGGTCCGCACCTGGCGCTTCCCCGAGGAGATCGTCGGCGACGTGATTTATCCGTTCATCCTCACCCCCTCGAATTGAGGCCGCGTTCGTCCCGCTTTCACCGCGGGACGGCGTGACAGCACGAGTGGGAGGATTGGGATAGACTTGAGGAGCCGTGCGAACGGCCGATACGCGGTTTGGTGATGGACGCGTGACGCAGAAGAACCCGCGCAAGGAGAACCCGTGAAGGCCATTACGCGCGCTGCCCTGGGCGCAGCACTCGGTCTGGGACTGATGTCCGCACCTGCGCTCGCGCAGGACACCACCGGCAGCCTCGAGCAGTCCGCCGCGACCACCGACAAGGAGAAGATCCGCTTCGCCAACGAGGCGGTGGCGGAGATCTCCGACACGGTCGACTACCTCAAGGCGATGTACGACGACGCGCAGACGAAGGAGGACCCGGTCCTCGTTCAGTGCGTCTACAAGAAGTACAACGCGGCGGTCAGCCTCAAGGGCGTCGTCGAGTCGAGCAACGCCGCGATGCAGGAAGCCATGGCTGCCGGAGAGCCCGGACGCGCCGACCTGGAGTTCCGCAAGATCGGTGTGGCGAAGAGCAAGGCCCAGCAGTTCAAGGCCGAGGCCGATGCCTGCTCCGGCGAGTCCGGGGTGGCTCCAGGCGTCACCGAGATCGACGTGACCAACGACGGACTCGGAGATGGCGACGACACCGCAGGGATCGACGACGGGAACAGCGGCATCGGAGAGGACCCCCCTGGGGCCTCTCCCTTCGAATAGACCGTTGCAATCGGGCTCCCAACGGGTGACTTAGGGGGGCCCTTCATGCGCGGGACGTCCGTCTCGTGCATACTGAACGCGCGGAACCGAAAGACGTTGAGGCAGGACTGGATGGCTGCAGTGGGCTGGATGGCGCTGACGAACCTCCTGGTCGTCGGCAGTGCTGAAGCCGCGCCGGGGGACCACGTTCAGGTCGGACGAGCAGAGCTCGTACCGTCCATCGATCTGGGGACCGAGTACCGGTCGAACCTCTACCTGGACGAGGACTCGAACAACGCAGTCGGCGGCGCCGCCCTGCTGGTCTACCCGGAGATCCGGTTGGGCATGCAGACGAACGAGCTGAACGTCGACCTGGGCGCGCGGTACGGGGTCAAGAAGTACTACTTCTCGACCCTGGACCAGAACCCCGGCTACGACCGCTCGAACCTCGATCGCTTCAACGACATCAACTCGCACCTCGATCTGGGCATCCTGCCCAACGCCATCGTCGGCGTGAAGCTCGGGGAGCAGTTCGACGTCGACAACCGGCCGACCGAGTCGCAGTGGGCCGAGAAGGCCCAGATCACCCACCTCGAGAGCGACACCAGCGCCGCCCTGGCCATCCAGCCGGGCAACGCGTTCTTCGTCGACCTGGGTGGTCACTTCGCGTTCGACAGCTACCGCGGCAACGCGGGCGCGAGCTTCAGCGGAAGTCCTCGGCTGAACACCCGCACAGCCTACGGGCCGCAGGCCACGCTCAACTGGCGCTTCTTCCCGCGCACGGCATTCCTCGTCGACTTCGGCATGGACTGGTTCAAGTGGGAGGAGAACGCGCTGAACGCCGTCGGTGGTCAGGGCGCCGAGGACCTCGGCGACCGCATCGGCTTGCCGGACGGTCGCGAGTGGCGCGCCACGGCCGGCGTCCAGGGCCGTATCAGCCACAGCCTCGTGGTGAACGCCGTCGCTGGCTACGGCCAGATCGACTACGACGAGCAGTCCGTGCTGGACCGCGCCGCCCAGCTCGCTGCGGCTGGAGCGCGCGGCGCAGACGAGATGAACGTCGGCGAAGGCTGGGCGACCGATCTCAAGGGTCTGCCGGGCCTGCTGGTCATCACGAAGGCGACCTGGACCCCCGTCACGGGCCAGATCTTGAGCCTCGGCTACCAGAAGGACTTCCAGGACAGCTGGTTCACCAACTACGTCGCGTACCACTACGGCTTCGCCCGGTACAACGGCCTGGTCGCCAGCCGCTGGGGCGTCAGCCTCGAAGGCGGTCTGCGCTACGAGAGCTACGTCGGTGAGCTCTCTCGGAACGACATGTTCATTCGCACCCAGGGTGGCCTGGCCTACAACGCCACCGAGTGGATGGATCTCTCCGCGAATGTCGGCTGGAAGCGCCGCGTCAGCGCGGACGTGCCCCCCGTCGCGACAATCGAGTTCGACGACGTCGCGGCCTCGTTCCTCATCACGCTCCGATACTGAGCTCTGTATAGGGGGACCTCTGCAGGTCCCCCTACGCGCCTTCGGCGCTTACCCCCCCAGCGGCTCTGCGCCTCGCTGGCGCTCGTTGCCTGGACCAGCGGGTTGATGCCCCCGGCGGTCTAGAAGCGGGGGGAGCGGGCCCAGCGCCAGGCGTCGTCGACGATGGAGTCGATGTCGGTGTGCTCGGCCTGCCAGGACAGCTGGCCGAGGGCTCTGTCTGCGCGGGCCCAGACACGGGCTGGGTCTCCCTCGCGTCGAGGGGCGTCGTTGGCGGGGACGCGATGTCCGGTGATGCGCTCGACGCTCTGCAGGACCTCGAGGACTGAGGTGCCCTGGCCCGTACCGAGGTTCCAGGCGCCGCCGGGGTGGCCCGCCAGGAGCCGATCCATCGCCGCCAGGTGCGCCTTGGCCAGGTCCTGGACGTGCACGTAGTCGCGGATGCAGGTGCCGTCGGGTGTGTCGTAGTCGCGACCGAAGATGGACAGGGGAGGGCGCTTGCCCAATACCGCGTGCAGGGCGAGCGGGATCAGGTGGGTCTCGGGCTCGTGGGACTCCCCCAGGATTCCGTCCGGATGGGCCCCCGCCGCGTTGAAATAGCGAAGCGATGCGATGGGCAGGAGGCCGGTCGCGCGGACGTCGTCGAGGAGCTGCTCCGCCATCCACTTGGTGCGCCCATAGGGGCTCTCAGGGGACTTGGGCGTGTCCTCGTCGACCGGGGCGGACGACGGGGTCCCGTAGATGGCACAGGATGAGGAGAAGACCAGCGCACCGACCCCTGCGCGCGCGGCGGCGTCCGCGAGCGCTGCGGTGCCGCCGACGTTGACGTCGTAGTACAGCGCCGGCTCGCGACTCGATTCGCCCACCAAGGCCTTGGCCGCGAAGTGCATCACCGCGTCGAAGCCTCGACCGAGCAGCGCGCCCACGGCGTCCCGATCGCGGACGTCCGCCTGGACGAGCTCGCAGTCGACGGCCTCGGGGTGGCCGGAGCTCAGATCGTCGAGGACGATCACCCCATCCCCACGCTCCAGGAGCATTCGCGCGGCGTGGGAGCCGATGTACCCCGCTCCACCGGTGACCAGGACGCGTCGCGACACGCCCTCAAGCTCACCGGGGCCCGGCTTCGTGTCAAGGCCGCTGAACCTGAAGTGAAACTTGAACATCGGGGATGACGTGTCAAGTCTTCTGCGGTACCCTCGATCCGGGCCACCGTGCCCTGCTGCTGTAGATCCGGGAGAAGCTGACGTGGCCCGAACGAGGACGACCTCGAAGAAGAAGCCTGCCCCCAAGAAGCGGGCCGCCACCACCCGAACCCGGAAGACCACGGCGAAGAGGAAGCCCGCCGTGTCTCCGGACAACCGCCGCTCGGTCGCCTTTCTGGCAGCCATCGCGACCTGCGTGTTCACGCTCTTGTCGTTGGCCAGCTACTCACCGACCGATCCGGCCTTCTCCCGGCGCTCCTCGGTCGAGGAGATCGCGAACTGGTGTGGCAAGTGGGGCGCGCTGCTCTCGGACTTGTTGCTCCAGACGCTCGGGCTCACGGCCTGGGCGGTCGGGCTGATCGCGGTCTGGCTGGGCTTGCGCCTCGCTCGGCGTGAGGGCGCGACCGTCGGTCGCCTGGTCGCCGGCCTCGGCGGCGCCTGGTGGATGGCCACGCTCCTGGCTCTACTCTTCTACCCGGACACGGCCTCGGACTACCCCCACGGGGGGCTGGTCGGTGAGCTGACGGCGGGCTTCCTGCTCGGCTCGGTCGGCACAGTGGGGTCCTACGTGATCGTCGTGGTCCTGCTCCTCGTGGCGGCGACCGTGTGCTTCGGCATCAACTGGGAGCTGCTCGCCGGCCGCGGCGTCGATGCCGTCGAGGGCGGCAGCCCCAAGGTCCTGCGGGGCCTCGCCGGCCTCGCCGAGGGCACCAGGGATCGCCTCGGCGCGTTCCTCGGCGGACTGCGGGAGCGCGCTGCTGAAGCGCGGGCAGCTCGAGAGGAGGCCCGCATCGAGGCCAGCCTCGACGAGGACATCGATGACGCCGAGGAGGTCTTCGAGACCGGTCCGGAGTCCATCGCGGCGCCGTCGATCGGTGGCGGCCTGGACATCCCCATCGACGCACCTGAGCCGGTCGTCTCCTTGGACAGCGGACTGACCGGGGTGCACTTCGACGCCGACGCTCCGAGCAGCTCGGAGGGCGTGCCCACCGCCGTCGCGCGCCGTGCGCTGGTCGAGGTCGAGTACGAGCCCACGGTCAACGAGGCGACCCCGGCCACCCCCGTCCGGCAGGCCCCCCGGACCCAGCCGCCGACTCCGGGGTACGACGTTCCCCTGGCCGACGCTCGGCCCAGCTTCGAGCCCACGCCGGCCCCCTACGTCGGCGAGGACGTCATGGGCGACGGCAGCGTCTATGACGAGCCGGGCTCCCGTCCCAGCCAGTTCGACGTGGTCGAGCCGATGTTCGTGCGCCCCAGCGTCAGCGACCCCCACCTCGTCCACGAGGAGGTCGAGCCGGACGTCCCTCCCGCGCGCCCGGAGCCGCCGCCTGCGCAGACGACCCCGCCGGCCCACGACCCTGCGATCCAGCCGGGGAACCTCGTCTCCGGTGGCAACGACGACGCGGACCTCATCGCCCGTCCGAGCGAGCCCGAGATCATCTGGGAGCTGCCGCCCTTCTCCCTGTTGGACCAGCATGACCGCAGCGTCGGCGTGCTCGACGAGCAGGTGCTCAAGGACATGGCCGATGCCCTTGTGCAGAAGCTCGCGGACTTCAACGTGCGCGGCGAGGTGACGGCCATCCGGCCCGGTCCCGTGATCACCATCTTCGAGTACCTCCCGGCGGCCGGGATCAAGGTCTCCAAGATCGCGAGCCTCACCGACGACGTGGCGATGGCCATGCGCGCGCTGCGCGTCCGCATCGTCGCCCCCATCCCGGGCAAGGGCGTCGTGGGCATCGAGATCCCGAACAAGCAGAGGCAGACGGTCTGGTACCGCGACATGGTCGTCAGCAAGGAGTTCCGCGGTGTCGAGCGCGCGCTGCCGATGGCCATCGGGAAGACCACCGAGGGCCGTCCATACATCGCCGACCTGTCGAAGATGCCCCACCTCCTGGTCGGCGGAACCACCGGCTCCGGAAAGTCCGTGGGCGTGAACTCGATGCTCGTGAGCATGCTCTACACGCGCACTCCGGACGAGATGAGGATGATCCTCATCGACCCGAAGATGCTCGAGTTCGAGCTCTACAACGACATCCCCCACCTGCTTCACCCGGTCGTCACCGAGCCCAAGCTCGCTGCCGCCGCGCTCAAGTGGGCCTGCGAGGAGATGGACCGCCGCTACCGCCAGCTGGCCCGTTGGAGCGTGCGCAACATCGTCAGCTTCAACAAGAAGGTGGAGCGCGAGCTCGAGGACTGGACGCCGGCCAAGGCCCGCCGCTATGCGCCGCGCAAGCACCCGGCAGGCGAGCCGCTGCCCATCCCGAAGAAGCTCCCGTACATCGTCGTCGTCATCGACGAGCTGGCGGACCTGATGATGGTCGCCAGCAAGGACGTGGAAGAGGCGATCGTTCGCCTCGCCCAGAAGGCCCGAGCCTGCGGCATCCACCTCATCGTGGCGACGCAGCGACCCAGCGTCGACGTCATCACGGGGCTGATCAAGGCCAACATGCCGACGCGCATCGCCTTCCAGGTCCGAAGCAAGACCGACGGCCGAACGATCCTCGACCAGAACGGCGCCGAGACGCTGCTGGGCAAGGGCGACATGCTGGTGCTCCCCCCCGGCGTCTCCGCGTTGAAGCGCTGCCATGGACCCTTCGTCGCCGACGACGAGGTGGCCCGAGTGTGCGAGTTCTGGCGCGACCAGGGCGAGCCCTCCTACGACGCCGAGATCCGGGTCGAGGAAGACCACGGCCTGGACCCGCTGTCCGACGACGACTACGACGAGAACTACGACATCGCCGTGCAGATCGTGACCGAGGCCGGCAAGGCCAGCACCTCGATGATCCAGCGCCGTCTGAAGATCGGCTACAACCGCGCCGCTCGCATCATCGAGGTCATGGAGCGCGAGGGCATCGTCGGTCCGGCCGACGGCGCCCGGCCCCGCAAGGTCCTCGTCCCGCCCATCGAAGGGTGACATCGTGTGACGAATGAGGGGCGCGCTCATCCGTCTGCCCGGATGAACGGAGTCCTCACGATGCTTGATCTCGACCCTTCCGCGCGGTACCAGTCACGCTCCCGTGGCTCGTGGTGCGGCATGCTCGCCTTCCTCTTCTCGCTCTTCCTCGTCCTGCCCTCGCCGGCGTGGGCGAACACCGAGCCCCAGACGGTCGAGGAGCTCGTCGCCGCGGTCGAGAGCACCTACGGCGACGTTCAGTCGCTGCAGGCCGACTTCGTCCAGGTCGTGCGCAGCGCCGGTGGTGAGCAGAAGACCAAGGGACGGGTCGTGCTGAAGCGGCCCCGGCTGATGAAGTGGGACTCCACGAAGGAGCCCGGCGGCACGCTCTTCGTCTCCGACGGCCAGAAGATGTGGATCTACAGCCCGACGGACAAGCAGGTCCTGGTCTACAACGACCTCTCCCAGGCGGGCGGAGGGCTGTCGATCGACCTCCTCGACAGCCTCGAGGACCTCGACGAGCACTTCACCGTGTCCTTCGCGGGCAAGGGAGCGGGCGTGAAGAAGAACGCCTTCGTCGTGAAGCTCAGCCCGAAGACGGACGAGTCGCCCTACAAGGAGGTGCGGCTGGTGCTCTCCAAGAAGAAGTACGAGCTCCACCAGGCCATCCTGGTCGACCAGTTCGGCACCGAGACCGAGTTCACGTTCTCGCAGGTCAAGCTGAACCCGAAGATCGAAGACGCCGAGTTCACGTTCACCCCGCCCGCCGGCGTGGAGACCATCGACGTCCAGGGCATCTGAGGCGATGAAGCGGGTTCACCTGGTCAGCCTCGGCTGTCCCAAGAACCGGGTGGACTCCGAGGTCATGGTCGGAACGCTCCAGGGTGGCGACTACGAGCTGGTGGACGACCCGGACGGAGCCGACGTCATCGTCGTCAACACCTGCTCCTTCATCCAGCCCGCCACCGAAGAGTCCATCGAGACCGTGCTCGAGATGGCGAAGTTCAAGGAGGCTGGGAGCTGCCAGAAGCTGGTAGTCACCGGCTGCATGGTCCAGCGCTACGGCACCGCGCTCGAAGGCGAGCTGCCCGAGGTCGACCACTTCCTCGGCACGGGCGAGTACCACCGCATCGCCGATGTGCTCCAGCGCCGGGACGCGCCCCGCAGCTATGTCGACGTGCCCATGTACATCCACGACGAGCTCGCGCCTCGCGTGAACTCCTGGGCCGGTCACAGCGCCTACCTGAAGATCTCGGAAGGCTGCAACCACCGCTGCACGTTCTGCATCATTCCGCAGCTCCGCGGCAAGCTCCGCTCGCGCACCATCGAGTCGCTCTCGATCGAGGCGGCTCAGCTGGCCGCCCAGGGCGTGCGGGAGCTGAACCTCGTCAGCCAGGACAGCACCGCCTACGGCCGGGACCTCTACGGCAAGCCGGCGCTGGCCAAGCTGCTGAGGGCCCTCTGCAAGGTCGACGGCCTGGACTGGATCCGCATCCACTACGCCTACCCGATCGGCCTGCCCGACGAGCTGCTCCGCGCCATCGCCGAGGAGCCCAAGGTGGTGCCCTACCTGGACATGCCGCTGCAGCACGCCTCGGGCCCGATGCTCAAGGCGATGAAACGTGGCGTCACGCGCGCTGGCCAGGAGCGCATCCTCGAGCGCGTCCGCGCGGCCGTCCCCGACATCCAGGTGCGCACCACCTTCATTGTCGGCTTCCCCGGCGAGACCGACGAGGACTTCGGCATCCTCGAGGACTTCGTCGAGCAGCAGCGCTTCTCCCGCGTCGGCGTCTTCACCTATTGCGAAGAGGACGGGACGCCGGCCGCGGACCTCGACGGCCAGGTGCCGCCCGAGCTTCGGGACGCGCGGCAGGAGGCCTTGATGTCCCGCCAGGCGACCATCAGCGAGGAGCTGCACGAGGCGCTCATCGACACGGTCGTGCCGGTGATGGTCGACGGGGTCAGCGACGAGAGCGAGCACCTGCTCGAGGGCCGCATGGCCAGCCAGGCGCCGGACGTGGACGGCAAGGTCTTCATCACGAGCGCCCCCGCGGGCATCTCGGCGGGTGACATCCTGCCCTGCCGGATCACCCAGGCGACCGCCTACGACCTGGTCGGTGAGCTCACTTCCTGAGGGGCGGGGAGCCCACGGAGCTCCCCGTAGAGGCGACCGAGCTCGACGAAGGCCTTGGCGATGACCCGAGGGTTCGCGCCGCTGGGTGCGCCCGCTGTGCGGGGGTAGTGGCCGACAGGGAGCTGCTTCAGGCGGAAGCCCGCAGCCCGGGCCCGGATCAGGATCTCGCTGTTGATGAAGGCCCCGACCGAGGTGATCGGGATGGCCTCGAAGACGCGCCGGTGGAAGACCTTGAAGGCGCAGTCGATGTCGCGGACCTGGAGGTCGAACATCATGTCGATCAGCCGGCCCCAGGCCCACGCGTTGGCCAGGCGAGGCAGGGGATCGGAGCGCTGTGCCCGATAGCCCGCGATGATGTCGAAGTCGTCGGCGTAGCGAAGCAGCTTCACGATCTCGGCGAGGTCGAACTGCAGGTCCGCGTCGGTGAAGAAGATGAGCTCCTTCGTGCCCGCCAGGATGCCCGTCCGCAGCGCCGCGCCGTAGCCTCGGTTCCGAGGGTGGTGGATGCAGCGGACCCTGCGGTCGGCGGCCGCCCGGCCATCCACGATGGTGCGGGTCGAGTCGCTCGAGCCGTCATCGACGACGATGACCTCGAACTCGATGCCCGCCCGCTCCAGCACGGACACGGCGTGGTCGATCGAGGCGCCGATGTTCTCCGCTTCATTGAAGGCCGGAAGGACGATCGAGATGGACCGGTTCATCGAGGCCCGTCTAACCCTGTCTCAGCGGCGGCGTTCGAGGACTTCGTTTGCAAAGGCCGGGCGCAAGGTGTTCCCGCGCGCCGCCAGCCAGCGGATCGCTCCAGGCGCGTCCGCGACCGTCGTGGTCAGCACGACCGCGCCGTGTAGCGCCGCCAGGTGCTCTACGCGGGCGCTCCAGTCCCGGTCCTCCTCGACGTTCTCGTTCGCCCGCAGAACCGGAATGCCCGCGTTCCGGGCCTCTCGCAGCGTCGCCGGCTCGATCTCTCCCGCGGCGTCGAGGAGGTAGAGGTGCTCCGAGGACAGCAGGGCGTCGTCGAGGTCCATCGCCGGGTTCTCGCCCACCAGCAGCCCTGTCGCATAGGGCACCGCATCGACCGCCAGGTCGAGGGGCTGGCCTGGCTGAAGATCGATGAGGACCTCCTTGTGCTGAATCGCAGCGTCGCGCGCGTTGCGGAGAGCGAAGGGGGAGAAGGGGACGATGCCGACCGACAAGGGGATCGGTGCCTTGAGCACGGCTGTGCCTCGTCCGTCGACCCCCAGGTCCGAGACGACGATCGCGACCAGCGGCGTGACGTCCTCCTGGTTCGCAGCCTCGCCGAGGGTCGGCTCGATCGACACGTGGTGCGACAGACGCTTGCCCACATAGATCCGCACGTCGACGTCGAGCTCGTTCGCCGTCGTGACATAGGCCTGGAGCGGTGGATCGTCGCCGTAGCGAGGGTCCTCGATCAGCTGCTCGATCAGGGCGGCTCGTTCGTTCGGGTCGAAGCCGGTCGGCAGGCGGACCCGCTTGCGGCGCGTGGGCCACAGGTTGTCCTGGTTGTTCTCGTCGGCGAGCACCACCGCGTCGGTGAGCTCGCTCTCGAGGATCTCGTCGGCGATCTCTGCGAGGCGCAGCAGCTTGCCGTCCGGTGCGGCCTCCTCGGTGACCTCGCCGCCCACGACGTCCTCGGCCATCCGCCAGGTCAGCTGCCACCCGAGGACGGCCAGCCCGACCAGCACCACCGCCCATCCGACGAAGCGCCTCACGAGCGGCTCGTCACTCGCGCGCCGCCGCGAAGGCGGCATCGAGCTGGGCGTCGTCGCGGTCGCGGACGTTGCCGGAGAAAGAGGGTGTACCGGGCTCGGGGCGCTCGTCCGGAAGCTCGGCGGCGAGCTCGAGCAGCGCGCTGCGTTGGGCCTCGTCGATCTCCGCGGACTCCAGGCCCGCGACGAGCTCCTGCTTTGCGGTCATGGCGGTGGGCAGGTCGACCTCGACGTCGGGCTCGATGCCCGCGTCGCGCTCGAGGTGACGGCCCGAGGGCAGGTAGTAGTTGCCGATGGTCAAAGCGAGCGCGCTGTCGTCTTCGTACTCGAAGTAGGTCTGCACCGAGCCCTTGCCGTAGCTGTGGGAGCCGACGACGGTCGCGCGGTCGTGGTCCTGAAGCGCACCGGCCACGATCTCGGATGCGCTCGCCGACATGCCGTCGATCAGCACGACCACCCGGGTCTCCGTGTCGGTCCCCGCTGCCGTTGCCTCGTGCCGCTCGTCGATGGTGTCGCGGCCGCGGGTCTCGACGATGAGGCCGCTCTCGACGAAGTGATCGACTACGACCACGGCCTCGTCGAGCAGGCCTCCAGGGTTGTTGCGCAGGTCGATGACCACCGCGTCCAGGGAGCCGCCGTCGAGGCTCTCGAGGTGCGCCAGCTCGCCGAGGAACTCCTCGCCCGAGTGGCGCCGGAACTGGTCCAGGCGGAGGTACCCGAGCCCGGGCTCCACCAGCTGGGCGCTCACGCTCGGCGTCGAGATGTCATCGCGTACGACCTCGACCTGCAGGGGAGCATCGGGGTCGTCGCGGACCACCGTCAGGTTCACCGCCGTGCCGCGTGGGCCCTTCACGACGTCGATCGCCGCCTCGACGGTCCAGGTCTGGATGTCCGCGCCGTCGACGGCGACGATGCGGTCGGCGACCTGGAGCTCGGCGAGATCGGCCGGTCCTCGGGCGATGACCTCGACGATGAGCAGCCCGCCCTCGTCTGCGCGATTCACCATCACGCCGATGCC
>Ga0114933_10002322_pt1 | contig 19953 bp, 18 predicted proteins | sample 4SBtaG_FD_89691 | JGI IMG/M metagenome (GOLD analysis project Ga0114933, IMG submission 89691) | Deep subsurface microbial communities from Kolumbo volcano to uncover new lineages of life (NeLLi) - 4SBTROV12_W25 metaG | ecosystem: Environmental > Aquatic > Marine > Volcanic | place: Kolumbo... | reverse complement strand
TGGGGGCTAGCGCTTTGATGCAAGGCCTTGCGGATGGCTACTTTGTCCTGCCAGCGACGATCGCTGACTATTTGGCCAAAATGGGCCCGTCACATGAAACCGTAGACCCTAGTCATGAAGAATTCCGCAAAGTTGAACAGAAATGCAACGATCAGGTTTCCACTCTGTTAAATATCAACGGATCACGTACCGTTGACTCATTCCATCGTGAACTAGGACGCATCATGTGGGAAAACTGCGGCATGAGCCGCAACAGCGAAGGCCTTTCAGAGGCAATTAAACAGATTCCAGAGTTGCGACAGGAGTTCTGGGAAAATGTTCAGGTCACCGGAACCGCAGATGACCTGAACACATCACTTGAGAAAGCCGGTCGTGTCGCAGACTTCCTTGAGTTCGGCGAATTGATGTGCCGTGACGCACTCGCTAGAGAAGAATCTTGCGGCGGCCATTTCAGGTCCGAATTCCAGACTGAAGATGGCGAGGCAGTTCGAAACGATGATGGATTCTGTCACGTTGCTGTTTGGGAACATAATGGCGTTGAGACAGAGCCAACACGGCATCGTGAGGAATTGGAATTCGAAAACGTACAACTGGCAACACGGAGTTACAAATAAATGGCAAGTCGAGACTATAAACTCCATATCTGGCGTCAAGCAGGCCCCGACGCTCTCGGTGTTTTCAAATCGTATGAAGTTCAAAGTGTCGAAGATGACACTTCGTTTCTGGAAATGCTTGACATCCTCAACGAACAACTAGAAGAAGCAGGGAGTGAACCCGTCACATTCGATCATGACTGCCGTGAAGGGATTTGTGGTGCATGCTCACTCGTAATTGATGGCGTTCCGCATGGCCCCGAGACTACCACGACGTGCCAACTTCATATGCGAAGCTTTGCTGACTCCCAGACCGGGGAAAATACAACAGATATCTACATCGAACCTTGGCGTGCAGCCGCCTTTCCTATCCTTAAGGATCTCATGGTTGATCGATCGTCCTTTGATCGGATCATTCAATCCGGTGGATTCATCTCTGTGAATACCGGTAGCGCTCCGGAAGCAAATTCAACTCCCGTCCCGAAAGATGATTCGGACACGGCATTTGATGCGGCTACGTGTATCGGCTGCGGTGCGTGTGTTGCCGCATGTAAGAACGCCTCCGCGATGCTATTCGTTTCAGCGAAAGTCTCCCACATGGCCCATCTGCCACAGGGAGATGCTGAAAAACAGGATCGTGTTCTCAATATGGTTAACCAAATGGATGACGAGGGTTTCGGCAGCTGCACCAACTACGGTGAATGCGAGGCCGTTTGTCCAAAACAGATTAGTACCGATCACATCAGCGTACTGAATCGCGAATTTCTACGCGCTAAAGTTGGCCGTACGACATAGCGGCAAGCGTTCTTCCAAAAGAACGTGTTGTCGTTTTGATGACACCTGTATTCATCGATACATCGATAATTCGCGTGTGAACGGTTGAATCGCTGTGCCAATGGGCGTCGTCATGATCTTTAAGCGAATTAGTGCGATTTCGAATAAATGGCATGCAATTCGCAACTTTCCCATATGCGTACCTGAAGTAACGCCGTTATTTCTAACTCGACAGTATTAGGTGAGATGAATGCGTAACACATACACATCAATCGCGATCTGCCTGTTCAGCCTTATGTATCTGGCCACCAGTCTAAATGCGGAGGATCTAGGCCGACCGCCCATTAGTAATGATACGGAAGTACTCAGATATAGCTTGAAAACGCTTGCTCAAAAGGTGGGCAACAACGCAATGGTTCAAAAGATTCAGGCAATGAATGGAAATCAGCTGAATAATTGCGTGGCGCAATTGAATCCTGAGCAGCGCCATTTCATCAATAATGTTCAGCGTAACGCCTGGGGCGTGCTGAATAATCAGTGGCTCGCCCAGCAGATGCTCATGCAACAAAATATGTTTGGGGGCATGCCATTTCTTGGGAATCCATTTCCATGGTTTAACAACCGCGTAGTAGGTTACCGTCCCATTATTGGTTGGCTACCATCGGGACCTCAAATGAATGTTGGGCCGGTAGCCGTGTCCCATGATCGTCGATATGTCAGAATTCCAATTCAACCATTTTTTAGCAGCATTGGACCGGTGCATACGTTCAACTACGCCACGGGGCAGTATCGGCAGATCTGGAATCCTCAACAAGGTTATATTTCTCCAAACAGCGGATCGGGAAACACATCGACTCCGCAACGCACATTACCAAGATGGTACTTAAGGAATCGCACAATTCGATAATCAATGACGGGCGATTGGCTACAGGCCGTTGACGATGATGCTGTATCTCAGGATATTGTTATTACCTAATACAACATCCGGAGCCTTCAAAATGCGTCAAATACTTCTTCTGGCATTTCTATTGCCCTTCTCCACTCCCGTTCAGATCAACGCAGCTGATGATGCGACGTTATGGCAAGCAACTGACGGTTTCGACGGGCCCGAGAGTGCATATTACGATGCAGAGAGTGGATATATCTTTCTAAGTCATGTTGCTGGTGGTGGCGGCGATAAGGATGGAAAGGGTTGGATTAGCAAGCTCACTCTGAGTGGCGAGATCATCAAGCTAAAGTGGTTTGAAGGACTAAATTCACCAAAGGGCTTACGCAGCTACGGTGGCACGCTCTGGGTAAGTGATATTGATCGCATCATCGCGATTGATATTGCAACTGGCAATCAATTAAAGGAAGTCCAAATCAAGGGCGCTGTATTTCTAAATGATCTAGCAACCGGCCCAGACGGAAGTGTATATGTCGCCGACATGGTACAAAGCGCCATTTATCGATACAAGGACGACGAGCTAACTCTTTATGACAAAGGTGAGCATCTCGAACATCCCAATGGTCTGCTCGTCGTTAAAGATACTTTATACGTAGGCGCATGGGGAACTGGGTTTAATACGGACGATTTCTCTACGAAAGTCCTCGGGCGCTTTTATTCAATAAACATCGCTTCCAAGAAGAAGACGCTAATTACGTCGACACCGACTGGTCACCTTGATGGAGTCGAGGTAGACGGTAAGGGCGGATTCCTGGTGACAGACTGGGTCAATGGTAAGTTGTTCCACATCAACAGAACCGGAACAGTAACTACCCTTCAGGAATATGCCAAAGGTGTAGCGGATCTTGCCTATCTGCCGAAGCGACGCCTTTTGTTACTGCCTCACATGATGGACAACACGCTAACAGCATTCCGTATGCGTCGGTTACCACGCAAATAAACCCACGTGTCACGGGGAATTCTACTTAACGCTGATATCCCGCCTTCGTAGTTCCATCTCACCGGCCATAAGGATGAGTAACATTAGAGGCATACTCACCCACACGCCCCAAATCATGGCATCGTTGCCAAAGATATTACTAGTGATTTCTCCAATTTTTTCTGGAGTTGCTACGACTGGTTTGCCCTCCTCTTTGCGTTCTCCGTTGTAAAGGCTAAGGGACTGCGACACCCAAACTGCAACTGCCATCATTATCTTCAGGGCTTGAACGCCAATTGAGCCTCCGGCACCGTATCGGAATAACAAGAATGGTATTCGTTCGTGGTAGGCAGCGAACATCACACCCGCCGCGATAATAGCAGTTAGCATCGCCACCATCGACACGCCGGTCAGCAGCATCATCGCATAGGTGAACATGTCCTGGAGACTCGATTCCTCTGCCTCCAGTCCTATCGAGGTCACAAACAGACCCGGATCAGAACATTGATTAATATATTCGATAAGCGCCATCACAAACGGAAAGATGGCGGCGGCACCACAACCGACAATTACCCAAGTCCACGCACAGTAGTCGAATCGTGGCTTCTCCTTGGTATTCTCTACCATCAAGTCATTAAAATTACTCATATCGCCCGTTCTGTCTTCAGTGTGTACGTGTGTTCACTCGAATATTACATAAGAACTAACTGAAAAAGCAAGATGATGCCTAATCAAAATCCTCATGGTTAAGAAATGATATACTAAAACTCTAGATGACGCCGGCCCGTTCATCTCGATAAAACTGCCCTTCCCGCCGCCCCGCGCATAACAGCCCAATGAGTGAAGAACAAATCACACCGACTGACACGGATGCGCATCTGCCCGAATCTGAACTTCCGGCATGGGGTGTAGCAGACCTTCCGGAACCAAAACGACTTGGACTAAAAGGCCTAGTTGGATTTATTGGGCCGGGCATTGTGATGTGCGGCATCCAAATCGGTGGTGGCGAATGGTTACTCGGTCCTGAGATTACTGCGAAATATGGTGGCAGTCTCATGTGGATCGCAACCATAGCGATCATTGGTCAAATGTTCTACAACATCGAATGTGGTCGTTATGCTCTGTATACAGGCGAGCCAATATTTACCGGCTTTATGCGCAACAAGCCTGGACCGACGTTTTGGATCGGTTGCTTTGTATTATTGAGCATTGGTGCCTTCATTCCAGCACTTTCCACTACCGCATCAGCGGTAGTCGTTGCTTTATTTATCGGCGAAGTGCCAAACTCCACCGATTATCATATTTGGATGATAGTGCTTTCGTATGCCTTTCTTGCCATCGTTACATTGCCAATTCTCGTGGGCGGTAAGGTCTACAACACCCTCGAAAAGATTATGACTGCCAAGGTCGTAATTGTTCTTGGTTTTTGCCTGATCGTTGGGCTTTGTTTTGTGAGCAAATCGAATTGGGGGCGTGTGTTCAGTGGCTTTCTGGAATTCGGCATGCTGCCTGTAGAAGCCCCGGAAGACGTTAATCTCAATGGCGTTTTCGACGGCGATGAAAGCGACTTCGATCGCGACGGCAACCCAGATGTAATTGAACCTCAGTTTTCAATCCAACAGGCATTCGCTTTCCACTCAAATCCGGCGGGCGAAGTCGATTACCCTCAGGCATTGAAACAAGCCGGCATTTCTTCTGATGAAATCTTTATGGTAGGTGGCCGACAGGCGACTGTAATGGATTCGTCAGACAACGCGGTGGTCGTGAGTGTCGCAACCACCATCAGTCTGCAGATCGGAGACGCCCGTGCGCGCGCATATCCACTTGTGTTAAGTACTCGCGCCCAAGACATGTCCTTTGTCGATATCGACGGCGATGGAAAACGCGATGGCCACAACGTATCCAATGTCTTCACAGCGCCGGACGTGACGTTGCCTATCATGACGCTGGCCGGAATTAGCGTCATCGGCGCCTTCGCTGGTTATGCCGGCGGAGGAGGCCTTAGCAACTCCACGTATAGTAACTTTGTACGGGATAAAGGCTGGGGTATGGGCTCTATGGTAGGTGCCATTCCTAGCGCTGTTGGCGGAAGGAACGTGACCCTTAGTCATATTGGTAAGGTGTTTCCACTCACGCCAGAAAACCTAAGACGCTGGAAAGCATGGTGGAAATACATCCTCACAGACCAGTGCCTCGTTTGGGGACCCGGATGCGTGATGGGAATGGCCTTACCCGGTCTCCTCTCACTTGAGTTCGCGGAGTATTCCGAGTTCTATACAGACCCAGCCGGGTTGGGATGGGCGCAAGCGTTAATCACGGCCGACGGCATGCGCAATGCGAGTGAGATACTTGGACCTAATTGGCCAAATATCCTTTGGATCATGACCTGTCTGGTCGGGCTGGTAGTTTTACTGCCCAGCCAGATGTCGATCCTGGATGACGTTTGCCGTCGCTGGACCGATGTAATTTGGTCTGGCATTTCGAGTGTCAGAGAGAAGATGGAGAGCAATGAGGTAGGGAAACTCTATTACCGTATCATGGCCATGTACGTGACTTGGCAGTTCATCATTTGCACGTTTTTTCTAATCTTCGCAGATGCTCGTTCCATGGTAATCGTTGTTGCCAACGCTAATAACATTGCTCTGGGAACCACGGCGTTACTGATCATCTATACCAATCGGCGTTACTTGCCGAAGGCTCTACAACCCCGCTGGTACAATATTGCCGGCGTCGCTCTATGTGCCTTCTTCTATCTTGCCTTGGCAATCCTAGTCATTTCAAATACGCCTGAAACGCTAATCTACTTCCTTTTTTATATTGTTTGGTTCGTTATATGGGCGATCTATATTCGCAAACGAGCCAACGACGTCGCCACGCAGGCATTACATACAACTTCGAACAACTAACACCACAGTGAAAGTGGCCTTGGATATTAAATGGATAGCGAACACATTCTAAAAATCTATCGCACCATGGTGACGATTCGATTAACCGAAGAGCAATTGGCAAAATCTCATCAACGTGGACTTGTGCATGGTGCATGCCACACGTACATCGGCGAGGAGGCCATAGCCAGCAGTGTCTGTGCCCACATTACGGATAACGATGTAGTCTTCAGCACCCACCGTGGTCACGGTCATGCATTGGCGAAAGGCGTTACACCAGAGGCGCTCATCGCAGAATTGTATGGTCGCGAAACTGGCACCTCGGCAGGGAGAGGTGGAAGCATGCATCTCTTCGCGCCGGAAATTGGTTTGATGGGTACATCCGGGATTGTCGGCCCCTGCATTTTACAGGCCTGCGGTGGTGGATACAGTTTCAAACTCATGGGGAAGGCAAATGTATCCCTTGCATTCTTTGGTGATGGTGCGGTCAATAACGGTGCCTTTCATGAAGGCCTTAATCAGGCAAGTGTCTGGAACCTTCCTTGCATTTTTATTGTGGAGAATAATCAGTTTGCCACGGAAGTACCATTTGAATACTCCAGTGGCAATCCTGATGTAGGCGATCGCGGCCCCGCTTACGGGATGCCGTCATTTATCGTGGACGGTAACGACGTCGTAGAGATCTATAAGGTCGCAGGTGAGGCAATCAACAGAGCCCGCGATGGCGGCGGCCCAACACTTATTGAATGTAAAACCTATCGAACGCGTGCCCACGCAGAGGGTATGGGAGATTTCACTTATCGCACAAAAGAAGATGTGAAAGAATGGAAAGCCAAATGTCCCATCGATAGATTTCGTTCGTACATAAAGGAATCTCACCCGGAACTGGAAAGCCAGGTAGACGCCATCGATAAAGAGGTAGCTGACCTGGTTGAACAATCCCATCAGGCCGCGGAAAACGCCGCGTTCCCGAGTCCAGCAGACGCGAACACTTTTATTTACGGTAGTAACGTTAAGTCAACTATCGACAATGGCGAGCCGCTCACATCAGGGCTTCCAGACCTTGGCAAAGATAATCCTTCCCGCCAAATCACCTATATGCAGGCCACTCATGAAGCACTCAGTGAAGAAATGGCCAAGAACGATACCATTTTCGTCATGGGTGAAGGAATCGGTAGCCGTGGTGGAAACTTCAACACGACCGCTGGGCTTTATGACATATATGGTGCTGACCGTTTGTGCGATACACCCATCTGTGAACGCGGCTTTGTCGGGCTCGGTGGCGGTGCCGCAATGACCGGCACACGACCGGTGATTGACTTTATGTTTGCTGACTTCATTTTGGATGCGGTGGGCGAGCTTATTAATCAGATTGGAAAAATCCAATACATGAGCAGTGGCCGTATTCCAATGCCCATTCTTCTACGAGGGTGCATCGGAATCGGTCATAGCGCTGCTACTCATCATAGTGGCAGTTATTACCCCATGTATTCGCAGGTTCCCGGACTCCGTGTTGTTGTCCCATCGACACCGTATGATGCAAAAGGGCTGATGAAGCGGGCTCTCAACTGTGATGAGCCAGTGCTATTCCTCGAGCACCGAGAGTTATTAAACGTAACAGGGCCGGTTCCAGAGGAAGAATATGAGATTCCATTTGGTAAAGCCGCTGTGCTGCGACAAGGTACGGATGCAACCGTAGTGGCGTTAACCACAATGGTTCACAAAGCCAATGAAGCCATCGACATTTTGACTCAAGAGGGTTATTCGGTGGAGTTGATCGATCCAAGAACCGTTTCTCCTCTGGACATCGATACTATCGCTAAATCGGTGGCCAAGACCGGTCGTTTATTCGTAGCTGAGGAGAATTTTGGTCCATGTGGTGTCGCCTCTGAAATAGCCGCACAAATTGCAGATGTCGCATTTGATGAGCTGGACGCTCCGATCAGACGGCTATTTGGCGAGTTCACTCCCACACCTTACAGTCCAACACTCGAGGCCGCGGTGGTGCCGTCTCAAGATGATGTTACCAACGCAATTCGCGACCTGATCAACGAATAGAGAAACGGAAGTTTACCGATGGCATACGATATTGTTGTACCGCGGCTCGGATGGTCAATGGACGAGGGTGTATTCGTCGAATGGCTTTTTGAGCCGGGAGAGTTTGTGTCCAAGGGATCGAGCCTGTTTGTGATCGAAGGGGATAAAGCAGCGGAAGAAATTGAGTCCTTCGATGAAGGCATTCTTCACATCCCCGAACAAGCACCACAACCTGGTGATTCAGTGAGCGTTGGGCAATTGCTTGGATTCTTAACCGCCGAGGGCGAGACTCCACCTGAGTACAAGCCATCGGTATCTTCGGTATCTATAGATGCCGCGAAACCCCAGTCCGATTTAGTGAATCCTGCCTCACCAACTCCCGAAAAAACAGTCCCCACGTCAGCATCACCGATAAGAGACCGTATAATCGCGACACCGCGAGCGCGTAGGGCAGCTGAACAGTCGGGCGTAGCACTCGCCTCTATTAATGGGACCGGTCGCAATGGGCGGATAAGAGAGCGTGACGTATTAAACGCTGCGATTCCGGAAACCGGTTTATGGTCCGCTCTCGTATCACAAATGCCACTGGGCACACTACAACCGTTTAGCAATCGCCAGGCCCATGCGATTCAACGTTTAACTCTGGCAGTTAATGAAGCCGTCCCGGTCACCCTCAGCCGTCGCGCCGATGTAACTCGTCTGGTCAAACACCGGGAACAACTGAACTCACAAGACGATCCTACTACACCACGCTACTCACTCGGTGACCTAATCGCTCATGCCTTAGTGCGGACTCTGGTCGAAATGCCCGCGTTCAACTCCTATTACACAGACAAAGGAATTGCACAACCGAATTGCGTGAATCTAAGCGTTGCGATGGACACTGAAGATGGACTTGTTGTACCCGTCATCAAAAACGCCGATACGCTAAGCCTTTCAGAGTACGCCGCAACAATTCGATCCTTAAGTGCCGCGGCGAAAACTAATGAACTTACAGTTGAGCAGCTCTCCGGTGGCACGTTTACCTTGACGAACCTAGGCATGTATGGGATCGAGCATTTCACTCCAGTCTTGAATGCTCCACAAGGTGCAATTCTCGGTGTTGGCGCCGTCATTTCCGATCAATCAGAACAGAGCCCATCGCATTTGCTCCATTTGTCCCTGACGATTGACCACCGAGTGCACGATGGCGCACCCGCCGCTAGATTCCTTCAACAGCTCAGCGAAACACTCACAGACTGGGAGTAGTCGCTAAGGAAAACACTCGTAAAATAGAACTTCTTCCAACTGCCTTGAAAGACTGAAACAATGAATAATGAATTAGCAAAAGATCTGCGTCAGGTGCGTGATGAGATCCGACGTATCGAATCAAACGTGCGAAAATTAAGCGAACAACTCTCCGGAATAAATGAGAAGATGAATGTGGTTGTGGACGGCCTTCACAGCCAGTTTGAAGTGCTGTCAGAACGGACAGCGGAATACAATTCCCTTGTTGAACAGATTGATGATGCGAGCCTTCGTGCCCTGCTCCGCATCTCACCGACACCCAGCAATGCCAGTTCCAAAACAGGTCCGACAACAAAGGAAAAAACTAAGTGGGTTTACGATCAGGTTAAACGTGCCCCAAAAAAAGCGAGCGTACTTCAGGAGCGCTTTGGAGAATCTTTTTCACTTCCGCCAGGCACCCTCGACGCTTTCCTGCAGGTAAGCAAGTTTTTTCGCAAATCCGGCTCAGCGCCCGATTTTGACTGGTCTGTCTCGGCGAATCGAAAAAACGATCTGCTCGATTATCTTAACGGTTAGATCGATAGCACCCACATTCTAAGCCAAATCCGGCCAGTTGACTTGGACGCCAAATCCAGGCTTGTCTTCTAGACATACATGGCCGTTGTCCGACTCTGGGAATCCGAAACGCCCGGAAAACCAATGTCGTTCACTTTCCGCCAGAGGGCTATTGTCGCAAGCTAAAATTGCATGCAGCGCGTAAGGCTCGGCGCCGCGATGTGGAACGACTCTGATGTTATGCGTGTTTGCGAGCTGATATATCTCCAACAAGCTTGTTAAACCGCCACACCAATTAATATCAGGCTGAAAAATATCGAATAATCCGAGCTCCACCGCGTCTCGAAAACCATCCAGTAAATATTCATGCTCCCCCGCTGCAATCGGAATGGGGCAAGTCCGATTCAGCTCCCGATAGTCTCTGACTTCGTTCGGCATTACAGGTTCTTCGAGCCAATCGATACCGAATTCCTTAATTTCGTGTGCAACTTCAAGCGCTTCTTCCACGCTCCATCGTCCAAATGCATCTATCATTATGGGCGGCCCATCTCCCAAGTGTGATCTGGTCGATTCCACCGCAGCGCGAATCAATGAGCTATCTGGATTCTCCCCCATGCCTTCGACATGCAGCTTAACGGCCTGCCAACCCGATTCAATTGCCTCGACAGCATCGTCGGTTGTCCATACTGTCTTGTACATTGGAACCGGCTTGGATATATCAATATCCGGATTCAATATCTTTGCGATCGGAAGGTTGTGTAACTTCGCATATGCATCCCAAACGGCTAGATCGAGCCCACTGAGTGCCATTACGACGAGTCCCTTGCGGCCAAAGAACATGGACTCTTTACACATTAACGCATGCAACTCCTTTGGGTGTTCGAACTCCACTGACAACACGATTTCCCGTAAGCATGAGGTGATCACGTTAATACCAGCTAAACCGCCACCGCCAATACCAATGCCAGATACCCCATTGTCGAGAGTCACCCGAACAAAGATCTGTCCGAGCGATAACCGCCAATCATTCGGGCAATCCGGTGTATCTGGCTGAAAAGCTTGAATTGACTCTATCCGCACGCGTTCACTCTCCACTTCGAGGGGAATTTGCTTTTCTTAAACTTAAAAGTTCGTGACCAAGTCGCATCCGAGTAAGTTTCGCGTTGATCTTCTCGCTAATCGAATTGGACAGCATGATGAAACACTCTGTTCCCGTATCCTGCATCAGGTCATTTGCACTAAAAGACTGCATCGCATCGCTCCTCAAATGCGTTACTTCATCGAGCAGCCCCTCAAGCACATCACAGTCCGCCATGTCCATCGCGCCCTCAGCAAGTTCAATCTGTTCGCGCTCAATCTCCAGCAATCTAGCCATGAACCTATCCAGGCGATGTTCGCTCTTCAAGGTCTGTTTCGCTCTCCACCATCGCACAAACAAGAAGAGTGCGACACATATAGAGACGACAAACGATCGTATGCTCTCGGTATTAGATATAAACTCGGGGTCAAGCCAAGGCTTTAACTCTGGTGAGTAATGATGCAGTGCACCAACATGGATTGGTACGCATGGGTTGCCTTTTGCATAATTGATTCCCCCAAGTTGTAGCTCCCCTAGATTCTGTTCCGAAATGAACGTGGGATCCGTCACGATCTCGGCGACGACTGAGACAAGATACGCACTTGTATTCGAGTTCGTAATCAATTGAGCGTTGACTCCGACAGTATGGACATCCTCCGTTGGATATGGTGGCGAAGTGCGGAAGTACCCAGCCGGAACCAAAGCTGATTCAAAAAGAGGATTACGCTCGACAATGGCATCCAGAAAGGGCAATGACACCAACTGCATATGTTGCAAACCTGCAATATCTTGTTGGATAGGCGCGTTCTTTCCCGTTGTCACGACCGCCACATCGATGGATTTGGATTTTAGTTCGATAAGCAGTGTTTCATAATCAAGAAAATGCGTTTGTATCGAATCTGTGATGCCGTAAAAGTCTAATAAGTGTTGGGTTGTGATCGCATCGCCGGATCCAACTTCACCGGCTGCCAAATGTAAGGTGGGATGTGCGTCCCCGACTGTAAAAATCCCTGCGTCTAGGTTCTTCTTGAGATGTATAAATGCCAATTCAGGGAATAGGCTAGCAACACAACGTACGGGTGACAAATCAAGATTACTCTCATTACGCAACGTGGTCAGGACATTGGGCTGAAAGAGCGCGAAGTCTGCGTCACCGCTCGCAACCTTTGCGAAATTCGATCTGGACCCCGGTGATTCTATATATTCCACTTCAACGCCAGTACGTTCTTGCAACGTTTCACCGATCGCATCGATGATTTGCCGATAACGTCCACCGATCTTTCCGGTAGCTATGGTTACCTTTTTTGGCAACTGTTGATATTGAACCACCTGTTGTATTGAAAATGGAATTAAGATTACAAGCAGTGCAATTACAAACAGCTTTGTCCACTGCCCCGAACTTACACCTTGAAATCGAATATTGATCATTCGTTTTTTTTCTCGGCCTTGGTTGTCACTTCAATACGATCATAATAACGTAAATCCGGATGTTTAATTAAGCGTCCGTGAGAATCCTATCTTTCACAAATCGCAAATAAACCACACTTATGAATACGCAAGACAACCTTGATTGGCTACACGATGCCACTGACGAGTCGTTTACGAGCCTTGCAATCGAGGCGTCGAATGATCGTCCGGTCATCGTCGATTTTTGGGCTTCATGGTGCCAGCCTTGTCGCATGCTCACGCCCGCATTGACAGAAGCCGTAGGCCAGCACAATGGTAGTATCCATCTTGTAAAGGTAAATACTGAAGTTGCGCCTAAGACCGCTGCACAATTCGGTATATCTTCGATACCCGCTGTATACGCTGTCATAAATGGTGAAATCGTTGATTCCTTCCAAGGCCTTCTGGATAAAGAAGCTATCCAGCAGTGGCTAAACGGTATCCTCCTAAACCGTGACTATATAGAAGCAAGGCAATTGGAGTCTGAGGATCTATCAGCAGCGATATCGCGGTATCAGGAATTGCTTGATAGGCAGCCCGATGCGGTCATGTTAAAAATTGACCTCGCCCGGTGTATGCAAGCGTCAGGCGATAACGAAGGCGCCGCAGAAATAATTGGAAGCCTGGAAGAACGTGGCTATCTGGAACCTGAAGCTGAATTGGTCAAGTCGCGACTAACACTTGCCGCTGCGGCTGGTGATATTAATAAGTTACGATTAGATTACGAATCAAATCCAGACAATTTTCAGTCGTCTCTTGGCTACGCCAATGCACTCGCTGCCGATGGAGAATATGAATCGGCATTTAAGCTCCATCTCGAGATAATTCGCGGGGACCGGCACGGGTTGGGAGAAGATGCCCGGCTTGCAATGGTAAACGCGCTCAATGCTATCGAAGACGATGCATTGGTATCCACATATCGCCGGAAACTTGCCGCGGTTTTATACTAGAATAGTCATCCCGTTACTTTGTTATACCGCTATCGATTAGAGGGTCATTAGATGCGCATTCTCCGAGTTGTTAATTCACAAGATCAAACCCATTACGCTGTTGAACACGCAAATGGAGCGCTCACACGCTTAGACGGCTGTATCTATGACGGTGCTACTGATACCGGTGAGGAAATCACCGTCTCCAAAGTGTTAGCACCAGTGGAACCGGTTGATGTCCTTTGTATTGGACTGAACTATAAATTTCACGCTGAGGAAAGCAATACTCCCATTCCGGACAATCCCATCCTGTTCATGAAGACGACATCCGCTGTTCAAAACCCTGGCGACCCAATCGAACTGCCTCGTACACTGCGCAGCGACAAAGTGGATTATGAATGTGAATTGGCTGTCGTCATCGGAAAGGATTGTCGAAACGCGACAAAGGAGAACGCGTTAGATTATGTACTTGGGTATACATGTGCCAATGACGTAAGCGCACGCGACTGGCAAATTGAATGGGGTGGTAGCCAATGGTGTCGTGGTAAGACTTTTGATACGTTCTTGCCCCTTGGACCAGCATTAGTTACCGCTGATGAGATAACTAATCCGAATTCTCTAGGTATTAGAACGATTCTCAATGGCGAAACGCTTCAAGATTGGAACACGGATGACATGATTTTTGACGTGCCAACACTAATTGAATTCCTAAGCGGCAGCACAACTTTACGTGCCGGCACGGTGATTCTGACAGGGACGCCCCAAGGCGTCGGTGCCGCTCGAAAACCGCCAATCTTTCTTCAGGATGGGGACACAATTACTATCTCAATCGATAACATTGGTGACCTTATTAATCCGGTCATCAACGAATAGATTCGTACTGTTTGCATTCCTCTTTTATACTGATGGCAAGGTTTTTTTCGAGTCTTTCTTTCCAAACGACGAAAATTACATAGTCCTATGGATACAAACACTAACAAGTCGATTGAAAGACAGCTTTCAGAGTTTTTTGCATCCTCGGCATATTCAGTCAAGAGAAAATCTCTGTTGCATGAATTGACCGGTGCTACAGGACAACTTACCGTCTCGCTTGAGCGTTTAGAGAAATCCTATACGTCGGCAATCCCAGAATTTCGCGGTGGAATGACCCTCGACTGTGAAATGCTCTCAGATCCCACTGTAAAATTACGAATCCTCATTCCTAAAGGTGACAATCAAAAACTTAAAGGTGGTCGAGGTCTGGACACTGTGAAAGCGAAGGTGAAATTTGTACGGTGGCTCAATTCGTACGACCGATTCCTAGTAACAGTAATAGATGGCTCCATTTCCTTAAAACCGCGACATAAGATAGACGATGCAGCAAAGTCTTTGGATGTGGGGACAGCAATACTCGAGTCAAATGAGACACAACAAGAAACCGACCTCTCCAAACCTCAGGACCATCTGACGAACTCGCTTGAGACTACATCTGACACAACGCCACATTCAATCCCCTCCACGGAGTCAGACAACCCCACGACGGATCAACACACAGATGATTTAACGAACGATGGGACAGCAAATGCAGAGCTGCTATCTTATGAAGATTTCAACAGTCAGGTCGCCGAAGAATCTGAAACCGACGTTAAGAATATCTCATCAGCGACAGACTTGGTCTGGAAACTGCTCCTAAACCCATTAGCGATAGGTGCAGGAATAACGAGTCTAAATGTACCGGGTATCGGACAAATAACCGTAAAGAAAGATGGAGCTCTTGCTGAGTTATCGATTGACCGCTCAGGACAACCAAATGAATGGGAAGTGCATAGTTTCGACGAGGTCGCCGCAATGGCTCCACGTAAACGTAATGCTCTCGAAAAACGCGCATTGAAGCTCTCGCTCGACTTAAATGATACGCTTGGAATCGCACGTGGAGATGCATTCAGTATCGCGGCCGCAACAATGAGACTCACGAATGACCTTCTGGGACGCGATATCGGAATTGAGCTTCCCGACAGGAAATCCTTACAACGAAAGGTAATAGGCGACACTTCTCAATTTGTCGTTCATGGCGCTCAATCACTATTCCAGCGCGTCGCAGATTCAATCGTCAATATACTCGACAAACCGGGCACCACTACAGACCAATCTTAATGGCTTCGTCTACGCAGTTGGCGAAGCTTAATATTCTTATACCAGACGTCGGCGCCGTGATCCTGCAGGCCGATATAACCATGCTGTGGATGCTCTGAGTATTTAATGTCAAACTTATGATTTGAACCGTCGGGACGTCGATTGGCCTGTGTAAACTGCCGCATATCGATGGAGTTTATATGGACATGGTTCAGAAATACATCGATCAACGGGCCATTGCATCGGAGGCGAAGATGATTCCACTGTCCAGGGCTCTTCATGACATTTGCACTTGGCTTTGACAAATCATATATAGCGCCGGTGTCGTGGTAACCACCAGTGAAATTACTATCGATTGCCACTTCCATGCCACTGTACCCAATATCTCGCCCTTCTCGTGGTGCAAGGGGAAATGTGTAGAAGAATACGCCGCTATTGCATGGCTCGGAGATCCTGAAGTCGACTTTCAATTCGAAAAATGAAACGTCATGTTCATAGATCATCATGTACGCACCACATCGATGCGGATTGATTGAATTTGACTCAACAGGGCGAGCACTTTCTTTTTGGTCGCTCGTGATCCAGCCGTCTAAAGACTTTCCGTCAAAAAGCAATCGCCAGCCCTGCCGCGTTTCTTTTCGTGACAGTTCGTTGTCCTTGGCCTCGCCCGGTGTAATCGGTACCAACAGACCGCTGATCAACACTGCGATGGAAAAATAGTGATGGAGATTCTTTTTGTATCTCAACTTTGTGTGCCTTTGATTCGTGAAGGAACTAACCTTTTCAACAAAAAAAGCTCCGAGTCTGACTACTAGTCGAAACCGCGTAAGCTGTTTATAAAATACACATACGGCATGCACCCGTAGCTCAATTGGATAGAGCACTGGTTTACGGAACCAGATGTTAGAGGTTCGAGTCCTCTCGGGTGTACTTCTATTTTATCCAGAGATTATAGGATAAATCGCTCACCACCGCTTTACGAGCCGGACCATGTGAGCGGAATACAAACGGGCAAACCTCACGTAAAATGCACGCCCGATAGCTCGCGGCCTTAAGTGGATGGCTTCTTCAATCTCTGGTTGAGCCGCACAATCTCTAAACCCTGGGCAACGTTCCACCGTACTGAGTCCTATTTCTGGCAGCCAAAGCTGTTTACACATTCGTCGATCATGGCGTGGAATACAGGTCCGTCCGAAAGTAGAACGTTGCGACCGCTACTTGCCTATCAATTATCGCTAAATCTGCGTAAGAGTATTCATGTTAGCTAATTTCGGTTATCGCTCTTGAGATATGTGCCGCTAATACGATCGCCGCTTATGATGAGGCGCATCAATGGAGCGTTACCATGTATATAGTCTGCTTATCAAACAGAGATACTGAATCCCAACGGCCGCACGTTATATAGGTGCGCACTACTAGATTTTCACGCTTTTCTTACATTAAAGAAAACGTGACATTGCCGACGGCACATGTGCATGTCGGTATTTGGAAGCCAGATAGGCGTCTTGGATCCCTAGAAAAGGACTACAGAACCAAATTTCAATGGTTCGAATCCTCTTGGGTGAACTCGCCCTTTAGGACTGGGCTTAGACATAAAAAATGCAGCTGCACACAATTATGCAGCTGCATTTATTTATTTTGTCATTCAGTCAATGACGCGAACATCTTCAGCACGTGGGCCTTTAGGACCAGTACCTTCGTTGTATTCGACGTTTTGACCTTCTTGCAGACTGTCGTAATCTCCATCCACAACTGCGGAGTGGTGGAAAAACACATCACCACCATCGCCTTGAATGAATCCAAAACCTTTTTCTGTCAATTTCTTAATCTTACCCTGTGGCACTACGCTTACTCCTCGCGACGCTAATTTAACTAATGACAGAGCGATTGCTCTGCGTGATTAATTAGAACTCAGTAAAATTTCTGGTCAACCGAAAATCCAGATTTTTTTATATAAAAGACGGCATCAAATTATCGGCCCGGAATGGACGTTAGCTCGACGACGTGTCCGTCGGGATCACAAACGAACACCTGAACAGCACCGTCGGGCCTTTCCTTTGGACCGGAAATGATTTGAATCCCTAATTCCTTAAGGCGTGCTGTTGATTCATGAGCATCATCCACGAGAAATGCGAAGTGATGTGTTCGCGAACTTCTCTGCTCCTCGGGGACCAGGTTTCCTGACGGTCCTGAGCCTTCATACTGCTCAATCAGATGAATTTGGCTCGGGCCACTCTGAAACCATAACCCGCCAAATGAAAAGCCCGGCCGCGGGACTTCGAGCATACCGAGAACATCGACATAGAACTTACGACTGACATCGAGGTCATCTACCACGACAGTCACATGATCAATCGTTTTGACAGCGATTGGACTTGCACACATGTGTATTCTCTTTCTCTCTTTTAATGATTACGAGGGCGATGCCGCGAGCATCAATTCAACCGCTTCGCTACCGGTCATCCCTGGTTGAATCCCCAATTCTGTTGCACGTGGTGTGCAGCGCACTATCACGGCATCAAGTAGGTCCTCCGGATTTACTAACGGGCAATCGGGAGTCCCCTGAGCCACTGCTAGCGCCTGATTAAACTTGGCCGGCACAACCACATCATATATTCCGCATCCAACGATCCCAATTGGAGTTAGGATTGAACAATATTGCCCGTCAATCCATCGATTGCTCAGACCAATTGCCGTGCCATTTTTGAATTGCAATGACGATGTTATCGAGATGGGTAATGACTCTGCCATCAGCACAAAGACCTCTATCTTGAATAATGGGGATTACCTATTAACTCTCCGTTTGCCCAGATTATATCAAAACAGCGATCTTATAGTTTTGATGTCGCTCTAGCCTCCATGTCCAGCATACGCCGCTTTAACGGGATTCCTTCACCTGCTGAGAATCCGGTTAGTTTACCAGTGCTCCCAATGACTCGATGGCACGGTACGATTATCGGGCATAAGTTGTTTCGCATGACTCCGCCGACCGCTCTTGCCCCCTTGGGACACCCCACGGAAGCTCCCATCTTGCCATAGCTGACTACTTCCCCATACGGAATTGCCTGGCAGGCTAATAAGACATTCTTTTGAAATTCCGTTCTCGAAGTCGTATCGATCCGAACATGGCTAAAATCCACCACCTTGCCACTTGCATAATCCCGGATCATCTCCACTACAGGATGATTTAATCGAGTCACGCCAACAGAGCATTCGATCTTTAGAAACTCAACTGCGGATTTCCTATCCGCAATCGCAAACTTAACTCGAGAAACCGTCTCGTCTGATGTCACAGCTAGACTGCACCATCCAAGCGCACTCTTAAATACGGTGCCTCTTAATTGGCTCATCTAACGTGCAGTAACTAGTTGCTACCCTTTCTTGCGACTTGGCCCACGCCCACGGCTAGAGTTTTTATGACGGGCGATATTCGACTCAATCATTCCGTCGATTGTGTCACCCCAGGTTGGAATATTCCGCTTCTTCTCATCATCAACATCATCGTCGACTTTATTCTCATCTGGCTCGTCTGCGGTCTCTTTTGACGGCTTATTTCCACGTTTCTTTTTACGACTCGGTTTAGAGCGGTCGTCGTTGTCTTTTTGTTGTCTCCGAGAATCACCTTCCCTTTTGTCGTTTACACTCTCGCTTTTAGATTTCTCACTTTCCGACTCCTCATCACCGGAAGAATTATCTTCGCCTGAGCCATCTAGAGATTCAGAGTCGCCTTCATCCTCTACAGCGCTTTCCACATCCGCTAGTATTTCTTCCGCTTCGTTTTCAGTCGGTTGAAAGTTTGCAAACAAATCGTCGATTGCTTTGGCTGTTTCATCTTCCGTAGCGGCTGCTTCCAGTGCTGCTCCCAGCTCTTGAGCTCCCACTGGACCTTCATCACTGGCGTCCTCATCAGATGTTTCTGGTGTGGATTCTTGCTTCTCAGACTTAGCTTCTGCAGGCAACTCAGTTTGTTTTGTTGGTTCATCCGGCACCTTCTCAGGTTCTAACCCAAATGACGAAGCCAAATCATCCCAGCTACCTTCAGCTTCAGAATCTCCGCTTACGTCATCGTCCGCGTCAGCAGGAGACGCCTCCGCTTTGACAGCACCCTCAGACTCGTTGCCAGCGCTTGTAGAGGATTTATCATCTGTTTCTTCCTCCTCAGACTCAATAACGGCACTCTCTTCTTCCACGCCTGACGAGTCATCCTCTGAGTTTGTTTCAGCGGGCACTTCCTCGACAGTCGGCTCGGGTTCCAAACCAAATTCACTTGCCAGTGAATCCCATCCCCCTGTCGCGACTTCTTCTTCAGCTTCTTCTTCAGCTTCTTCTTCAGCTTCTTCTTCAGCTTCGTCTTCAGCTTCGTCTGCTGCTTCGTCTGCTGCTTCGTCTGCTGCTTCGTCTGCTGCTTCGTCTGATGCTTCGTCTGAGGCTTCGTCTGATGCTTCGTCCTCG
>Ga0114933_10002320_pt1 | contig 19959 bp, 19 predicted proteins | sample 4SBtaG_FD_89691 | JGI IMG/M metagenome (GOLD analysis project Ga0114933, IMG submission 89691) | Deep subsurface microbial communities from Kolumbo volcano to uncover new lineages of life (NeLLi) - 4SBTROV12_W25 metaG | ecosystem: Environmental > Aquatic > Marine > Volcanic | place: Kolumbo... | reverse complement strand
GGACCCTATCAGACCCTGCTCTTCACTCGTCCAGTGACCAACCAGAATGGTTCTCTTGGGATTTGGATAAGCCGTCTTGAGAATCCGCATTGCTTCAAGCATTGTTATGGACCCGGTACCGTTGTCTGTCGCTCCGGTTGCAGCATGCCACGAGTCAAGATGCGCTCCGAGCAGGACGTATTCGTTTGGCAGCTCAGAGCCCTCGATTCTACCTATTACATTCAGTATCGGTACATCTCCCAGGTAATTCGCCTGTGCCTCAATTCTGAGTCGTGGCGTGTTGCCTCCTTCGGCAAGTCTGAAAAGAAGACCGTAATCCTCACAGGACATGTCAATCGCTACTGCGCGTCGACTGTTTGTCGAAAACACCTTATTAACGCCCCATCCGCCCGACCAACGTGATGAAATGAAGCCCGCAACTCCCGCGCTATCCAGTTTTGATTCTCGTGAACGGAAGTCACCAATGGCGCTCATTCTGGTGTTCCAGTCTATAGCAGTGGCTCGTCGCTCATCGTTGAGCCGGGTCACCGTTTCAGGGCGGGCATTGGCCTCAAGTTCCTGACGGGCACGACACATGGCTTCAGGCGCCGACGTCATCACAAATTTGCCTTTGATTGTTGACAGCCATTCTTCAACATTTTCTTCAGAAAGATCGGCCGGAGGGAGGGCAACGGAGGCTTCGACGACACCGTCGGTGCCGGGACTCCATGCCAGGAGTTCTGCCTCGAGGGACACCACGCGGGGAGAGATCATGTCGACGTGCAGGATTCCCTGTTCCCATCCCAGCCAGGTTCCTACGTCCTCTTTGGAAACGTCAATTCCCCATGATTCGTATTTCTCGTATACCCAATCCTGAGCATCGGAGAGGCCGGAAGTGCCGGTTAGTCTTGGTCCAATGACGTCCATGAGTTCATGGGCCAGTTCTCGGGTCATCGAATTTTCTATACCCGTTTCCCACATTTGCTGGATGACGGGGTCATCTGTAGGATAGGTCTGAGCGGATGCGGTGAGGGATGAACCCATCCAGAGAAATATGAAAAGGGAGATCAGGGTAACTGCTTTTCGGTTCATGTCAATCTTGGACTGAAATGTGATTGTTTGAAAATGTCTTCTGGCGCGAGGCCCAAATGTACGAGATGAAAGTCGATTAGGTTGAGAGAGAATCACCCACTTATTTCATCACCAATTTCGACAACCCGATCTGCCAGGCCGTAAACATCAGAAAGTCTGGTGCGCGGATTGATGTAGCAGGGCCGGATGGCGTACTTCCCGCCAACCAGGGTTGTTGAAGGCACAAAATTGCTTTCGGCCCTAAGTTGGGCTGCTATCTTGGCGTTCAACTCGTTGAGAGTGGGCTCATCAAGCTCACCATTGTTGTATCGAAAACAACAGATCGAGAGAACGGCTTTTGATAGCACTTCCAGTTTCCCGTTTGAAGCAACTCGTTCTTCCAGTCGCCGAGCGAACGTGTTGTGCCGGACCACTCGATCGGTCATACCGTCACGACCGATTTCCTTGAGAATCGCCCATACCTGAACTCCTTTGGATGGTGCCGACTGATCAAGGTTGAAATCGTGGTACAATTCCCCAAAATTATCGAAGGGGGAGACAACCGTTCCGTCAGACAAGGCAGACCCTTCCAGATAGCTGGCCGGCTCCAGTGTGAACGCGCGTCCCATGAGACTACGGTCATTGACCATAGAAACACCGTTTCCGACAGGAGCCGCGAGCCACTTGTGAGGATCGAGCGCGATCGATCCGGCGCGTTGGTATCCGTCATAACGATCGGCAATACGTTCGTCGAGGACGCCAAACATGCCATACGCACCATCGATATGGAGCCATGCCCCGATCTCTTCACAAATATCAGCCAGTTCGTTGATGGGATCGATAGCTCCCGTATTCACTGTACCAGCTGTAGCTACAATCGACATCGGCAGAATGCCGTTGCTGGCATCCTTGTCCAATTGAGCTCTGAGGGCCGCGATATTGATTTCTTGATTCTGATTCACCGGAATCGGCATTACTGATCGACGACCAATTCCCAGGATGGCGGCAGCACGGTTTATTACATGGTGGACTTCGCTACTGGCGTAGATCCTCCACTGCTTGCCGTCCGGAAGGCCCGTCATTGAGGGGTCAACACCTTGTTGCTCGACGGCCCACTGACGGGCAGCTCCGAGGCAAATGAGGTTTGCAGAAGATCCACCTCCACAATAAGTCCCTTGCCAGTGATCCGGAAGGCCGATCAGTTCTCTGAGCCAATTGAGGCTGACAGTTTCGAGGTAATTGAATGTCTGGACCCAGTGTCGCTGTGAACCAGCCACTGTTGAGGCAAGTGTCGCCGCAGTACCTGATGTGGTCGGCGCAGTCGTCACCCATCCTGCGAATCCCGGATGTCCGTTTCTCAGTCCGTTGGGGATTATCACCTCCTTGAGGTCGTCCAGGACGGCATTGAGGCCTTCACCCCGTTCAGGCAGAGGTACGTTCAGGCTACTCTTCCAGTCATTCTGATTTCTGCCTGCATTATCGGGTCCTTCAAATCGATTGAACGCGTCCAGGGCCTCTGATATCTCCGTGAGGCTGGACAGATCGCCGAAGGAAGCGGCATCAGGATATTTCATCTCGGAATGGGTTTATTCGACGGGAGGCAAACATAAATAAATGTCCTCAAAGCTCATGCATGAGGTGATCGCCTTGACCAGAAATTATCAAGTCTTCTAATGGTAGAGTCTGAGGAAAGGCTGCAGGCCTGAATTATTTTTTAGGGATGTTCACGTTACCCGATCGTTGAACCCAGCGGCTAGGAGGATAAGGGTTCGCGGTTAACTGTCATGATTCACTTAAATGTAGAGGGAAATGAAGCTGACAAACCGCTACGCAATTCTTGCGTTGATATTTGCTGTCGTCCTCCCGTTTGTTGCCACTGGATGTATTCTCGTCGTCGAAGAAGACGACGATTATGACAGACACCGTCATCTGCACGGTTCAGAGTGGACACTCGAAGTTGTTTTTTACCGCACTCAAACTGTACAAGCTGCCGATCGCGGCGTCGATTTGCAATTCGACGACAATGGTCGATTCAGCGGGGAAGCCTCCTGTGGAGATGTTTCAGGTCTGTATGAGGTAAATGATAATGGTGGATTCACGGTTTCGACTGTGGAATACCATGAAAACTGCAGGGGAGAGCCAATCACAGAACTGTTTGCGGATGGGATGCGGGCTGCCCGTACCTATCAGGCAGACGAGGCATCACTCAGAATTGCTACGCAGGAAAACGGATACCTGACGTTTTCCTCGAAGTAATCACTTCGATCTGCTCTACCCGGTCCCGGTCTTATGTCCGACATTCAATTGTCGAACAGCAATGTACCTGTCGACCGGACCGGGTAGCGGATCGGGTGTAGATCTACCAGAACCGAAAAACACGTTAAGCAGTATATGCCCAAACGAAAGAGAGTGGCATGTCGACAAGTACGTTGTTTTCCGATGAGGATAGAGAAGAAATTCGCAAAGCAGTCGAGGCGGCTGAGAAGCGGACATCCGGTGAAATAGTACCGGTAATTGTCCGGTCATCGGCCAGTTACGAGATAGCGTTGTGGAAAGGCGCCATGATCGGTGTTCTTCCCGGTCTGCTTGCGAACGAACTGATTTTTACGTCGAGCGATGCCTGGGGCGCCACATCAGGCTTCGCCCCGTTGTCTGCTCCGATTCTGATGGTCCTTGGTGCGCTTTTGGCTGCTCTCGTGGTTCGAGGATTGCCGGCGTTGAGGCGATGGTTGATTCCCGAAAATGTTTTGGTCACCGCAGTTCACGGCAGGGCCCAGAAGGCATTTCTGGAAAACGAAGTATTTCGGACTCGCGAACGAACAGGCATACTTTTGCTCGTGTCGCTTTTCGAACGCCGGGTTGAAGTTCTGGGAGACTCTGGAATCAATTCAAAGGTATCGCCGGAAGACTGGGCTGATGTTGTTTCGGACATCGTCATGGGTATTAAGTCCGGCAAAGCGACAGCAGGGATTGTTTCGGCGATTGAGCGCTGCGGATCCCTTCTTGAAAAGGCCGGCGTGGCTATTCGTTCAGATGATGAGAATGAACTGGATGACAGCCCCATAATAGAAGACTAAGGCACTTCATGAAGTCATTGTGCGGCCCGCCGGACAACGTCCGGCGGGCCACAACTTTTGGGACATGTCACATATTTCTCATTCAGACCTGATTCAGTACACTGTTTCCACCCAAACAAAAACCACCAACAAATACAGGTCATCATCATGAAACCCATCCAGACTCCCGGTGCAATTAGCTGGGCAGAACTGATGACAACAGACGCTGCTGCGGCGACTTCATTCTACAAGGCTCTCTTCGGCTGGGATACCATGACAATGGAAATGTCGACCGGAGAATACACGGTAGGCAACGTTAACGGGCAACCCGTCGCCGGAATCATGAAGCTGCCGATGCCGGACGTCCCCGTTTATTGGGGCGTCTATGTGACCGTAACGAGCGTCGATGACACGGCGGCCAAAGCAGTGGCAGGTGGCGCGACACTATTGGCGGAGCCCTTTACAGTTGAAGAAGTAGGAAGAATGGCAGTGATTCAGGATCCATTCGGGGCAGTATTCAGCCTCATTTCCTACAAAGATCCAGATCACGAAGCACATCAGCGTGATTGGGCCGATAACTTTCAGCTACATGGCGCTTTCTCCTGGTTCGAGTTGAGGGTCGCAGATGCCACGGCAGCGACAGAATTCTACACTGATTTGTTCGGATGGAATATTGTTACTCAGGAAATGTCTCAGGGCCCGTACAACGTCATTCAGATTGGCGAAGAAGGCATTGGCGGCATCTTGAGCGTTTCGCCCGAAGATATGCCTCCACATTGGGGAGCGTACGTTACGGTTAACGATATCGATGCATTCTGTGCAACCGCTGAGGCAGAAGGGGGCAAAGTTCTATTTCCCGTCGTGGATATGCCGGATGTTGGCAAGTTCACCATGGTTTCGGATCCCCAGGGAGGAATCGTTGCGGGAATGCAATACGCAATACCTCAAGAGTAATCCATTCCTTTTCGATTCAGATGTGCCTGTATAAAAAGAGGGCCGCCCATTCGGGCGGCCCTCTTTCTGAGTCCGGGTTCTAGAGAAAACCCAGTTCGAGTTTGGCTTCTTCGGACATCATGTCCGGCGTGAAAGGAGGGTCAAAGGTTATATCGACCCGAGCATCCTCGACCGAGGGCACGTGTCTGACTCTCATTTCAACCTGACCAGGCAGAAAACCAGCTGCGGGACAATTCGGCGTTGTGAGGGTCATGGAGATGTTCACCGTACGATCCGGATTCACTTGAATCCCGTAAATCAGACCGAGATCGTAGACATTGACCGGAATTTCAGGGTCAAAGACGGTCTTGATCGCCTCGACCACCTGTGCTTCTATCTCTTCGTCGGTAAAATCAGTCGGTTCGGTGACCTTGACTTCCGTTTCGGGGAGCGGTTTTTCTTCTTCAGAAGAAGCGAGAGCAGATGAAGCCTCGACAAGATGGCCGGAAGGTGTTGAACCGCTACCGCTGTCTGAAGCTGCTGCTTCAAATGGATCCTGTTCAGGGTGTAGGATATCGCTCATAATGTTGATGTTGATTTCGCGGCGATGGCGGCTGCATACATTCGGATCTGTTTCAGCATGGAATCAAGTCCGTTTTTACGAGTCGGAGACAAGTGCTCCTTGAGTTCCAGGTCATCCAGGAACGACAGATCAGCCGATGCCACCTCTCTGGCCGGCTGTCCATTGAACACCCGAAGCAGAACCGCAATCAGTCCTTTTGTAATCTGTGCATCTGAATCTGCTTTGAAGCTGATCGAGTCGTTTTGAGGAATCGGCTGAAGCCAAACCTGTGATTGGCATCCCCTTATTTTGTAGTCATCGGATCGATAGTCATCATCAATAGCTGGCAATTCCTTTCCCAGGTCAATCAGATACTGATATCGATCCATCCAATCATCGAATATCGAGAACTCATCGACGAGTTGAGCTGCCTTCTCCGCTATGGTGTTCGATGCGATCATGAGAAAAGACTGGATGCTTTTTTCAGGCCACTGACCAGCCGGTCGATTTCGCCCCGAGTGTTGTAAAAAGCGAGAGAAGCCCTGACCGTGCCGGGAATTCCATACCGCTTCATGAGCGGCTGCGTGCAGTGATGTCCCGTTCGTACAGCAATACCCATTTTGTCCAGCACGGTGCCCACATCGTAGGGATGTGAGTTTCCGAGCAGAAACGAAATGACAGACGCCTTTTGTTTGGCTTCGCCTACGATACGAAGGCCTTCTATGTCCCTAAGCCTTCCTGTTGCGTAGGTCAGAAGATCTGATTCTTGTTCTGAGATCCAGTCGAATCCAACGCTTTCGAGATAGTCGATGGCTGCCGCAAAGCCAATCGCACCTGCGATGTGGGGGGTTCCGGCTTCGAATTTGTGAGGTAGTTCATTGAATGTCGTGCCTGCGAAATCCACCTCTTCAATCATGTCCCCTCCACCCTGATAGGGGGGCAAGGCTTCAAGCAGTGCTTCCTTTCCGTACAGCACTCCGAATCCTGTAGGACCGAACATTTTGTGGCTCGATACGCAGTAGAAATCCACGTCGATCTCACTCACATTGACCCTCATGTGAGGTGTGGCCTGCGCCCCGTCCAGCAAGACAGGAATGTCGAGACTATGCGCATCTGAAATGATGCGACGCACAGGATTGATACTCCCCAGTGAATTGGATACATGAACCAGCGCGACGAGCCTGGTGCGCTCATTCAGGCTGGCCTGATACTCATCGTACTCAAGTTCTCCAGCTTCAGATACCGGGACCACGCGCATGGTTGCTCCGGTTCGCTCGCACAGCAGTTGCCAGGGTACAATGTTGGAATGGTGTTCCATTTCAGACACGACGATCTCGTCGCCCTGTCCAATCCCGGAAACGCCCATCGACGAGGCGACCAGATTGATCGCTTCGGTGGTACCACGGGTGAAAACAATTTCGCGAGGACTGGAGGCACCGAGAAAAGTCGCAATTCGGTTTCTGGCAGCTTCGTAAGTCTCGGTTGCCGTCTGACTCAGCGTATGGACACCCCGATGAACGTTTGCATTCTCGCTGGTGTAATATTCATTTATTCGGTCGAGGACCGACCGCGGTTTTTGAGCTGTCGCCGCATTGTCCAGATAGGCGAGTTCGTGACCATTTATCGTCTTTCCCAGAATCGGGAAGTCGCTCCTGATGCGTTCCAGTTTCTCGCTCGATGTCGTCAATCCTCCAACCTCCATGCTGTCAGTTGTCCAGAAGGATTTCATGCAGGCGCGAATAGAGATACTCTCGGACCCCTTCGAGCTCTATCAGATCCACGACATCGCGAGCAAATGCTTCGAGCAGCATCATGCGCGCGGTTTCATAGTTGATGCCTCTGGCTCTCAGATAAAACAAGGCCTCATCGTCCAATTCTCCAGTCGTCGCGCCGTGACTACATTTCACGTCGTCAGCATATATCTCAAGTTCAGGCTTGGCATAAATGCTGGCGTTTCTGTCAAGAACAATGCTTTTTGATGTCTGGTACGCATTGATCTTCTGAGCGTCCTGTCGAACGAGGACCTTTCCATTGAAGACTCCCGTGGCTTTATCTGTGACGATGCCTTTGAACAGCTCGTTGCTCACACAATTGGGTTTCGCATGGTCCACAATCGTGTGATTGTCGACGTGCATATTGCCTCGAGCGATGTACAGACCATTAAGATGGGTCTCACATTCCTCACCGTCCGGTAGAAAATGCAGATTATTTCTCACGAGCCCTCCACCCAGCGTAATGGTATTGGTGGAGAAGTGGCTTTCGTCAGCCTGAGTCACGTGCAGACCGTTTACAAACGTAGCATTCTCGTTGCGCTCGTAAACCAGCACGTGATCAACCCTGGCACCCTTTTCGACGAGGGCTTCAGCAATCCGGTTTTCAAACGCGGGTGCGACCGAAGATTGACCAAAATGCTCCAGCATGTTCACTGATGCTCCCTTTTCAGCAACGATCAAAAGACGTGGCTGAACAAATCCTGCTGAGTCTACCTCATCATGGTGAATGACGATGGTTTCATCGATGTGCACTCCCGACTCTACGTGGATGAAGACTCCGTCGCTAGCCGAGGCGGCGGCGAGAGCTGAGAACGGATCCCGTTCCAGATCCAGGGCAGAGGAAAGAATACCCGAGAGAAATTCCGGATTCCCATCATAAGTCTTCTTCAGCGACGCGATTGTCAATCCAGCAGGAAGGCCTGAAATCTGGTTACCATGTCGCAGCAGACCATTGCGCGTCGAAAGGTGAATCCCATCAAGAGAGGCAAAGGCAGAATCCGTTTTGAGCGTTTCAATATCCTGAGCAGCGGGAAACGCGTCGTTGAGACGTTTTGAAACCGGAGTGTATTTGTAGGACTCAGATTTTCTTTTTGGAAAACCGTTCGCTTGGAACGATTCCATGGCTCTTCGGCGATCGGAAATCCACGAATTTCCGTTTTCCACGGCCAGATCGGCACCAAATGTTTCTGCGAATCTGGATTCCATCGTCTCCTTCGAAGTGTCCATATGAGGTTGAGTAGGCATATCTAATTAAGACCTCTTCAGGTCAGTTGACCCTGTTCGTCTTTGATCCAGTCGTAGCCTTTTTCTTCCAGTTCCAGAGCAAGCTGTTTGTCACCCGACATCACGATCTTTCCGTCAACCAGCACGTGGACGAAGTCTGGAACGATGTAATCCAGCAAACGCTGGTAGTGAGTAATCACGACGAATGCCCTGTCGGGGCTGCGTAGCTGGTTTACTCCGTCCGCGACGATACGTAGAGCGTCGATATCGAGTCCTGAATCTGTTTCGTCAAGAATAGCAAGCTTCGGATCCAGCATGGCAAGCTGAAAGATCTCATTTCGTTTCTTTTCACCACCGGAGAAGCCTTCATTGACCGCTCTGGATTTCAGAGAAGGATCAAGGTGTACAAATGCAGCTTTTTCTTTCATCATTTTCAGGAAATCCCCAGCGGAGAGAGGATCCTGATTGCGATGTTCTCGGACCGAATTGACAGCCTGCTTCAGGAAATTGGACATGGAAACTCCCGGAAGCTCCACCGGATACTGAAACGCCAGAAACAATCCTTCCCGGGCCCTTTCGTCCGGGTCCATCTCCATAAGGTCGTCTCCGTCGAAAGAGATGGATCCCTGATCGATTTCGTAGCCGTCCTTTCCCGCCAGAACCGATGCCAGCGTGCTTTTACCAGACCCATTCGGTCCCATAATGGCATGTACTTCGCCAGCATTGACCTTCAGATCCAGTCCGTTCAGGATCTTGGTTCCTTCCTCCTCGATGGAGACGTGAAGATTATTAATAGTCAGCATAATCGTTTGTTCAATTGTTCGTTGCAGTCGTCTTACCCGACGCTGCCTTCAAGTTCAATGGCCAACAGGTTGCGTGCTTCCACGGCAAATTCCATGGGAAGCTTCGCGAGAATCTCTTTGCAGAATCCATTTACGATCAGTTTGATCGCGTCCTGCTCACTGATGCCTCTCTGCTGGCAGTAAAAAATCTGATCTTCACCAACCTTCGAGGTGGTAGCTTCGTGCTCTACTTTCGCAGTCGGATTATGGATCTCCAGATAGGGGAATGTGTGTGCTCCGCAACGGTCCCCCAGCAACATCGAGTCACACTGGCTGAAATTGCGGGCGTTTTCAGCCCCCTTGTTCACCCTGACAAGTCCGCGATAGGCATTCTGGCTGAATCCACCCGAGATGCCCTTCGATATGATGGTCGAAGATGTGTTCTTGCCAATATGGATCATCTTGGTTCCAGTATCAGCTTGCTGACGTCCCTTGGTGAAGGCGACGGAGTAAAACTCTCCGACTGAATCGTCTCCTTTGAGAATGCAGGAAGGATACTTCCAGGTGATCGCGGATCCGGTCTCCAGCTGAGTCCAGCTGATTTTTGCCCGGTCCCCGTCGCAGATACCACGTTTGGTGACAAAATTATAGATGCCACCTACACCATCTGCGTTTCCGGGATACCAGTTCTGGATCGTCGAATACTTCACTTCTGCATCTTCCATGGCGACGATCTCCACAACAGCTGCGTGCAACTGGTTTTCGTCGCGTTGAGGTGCCGTACATCCTTCGAGATAGCTCACATAGGAATCCTTGCCCGCAACAATGAGCGTTCTCTCAAACTGTCCCGTTCCGGCTTCATTGATTCGGAAATAGGTAGAGAGCTCAACCGGACAGCGAACACCTTTTGGGATGTAACAAAAAGAGCCGTCGGAGAAGACCGCTGAATTCAGCGCCGAAAAAAAGTTGTCGGTGTATGGGACTACGCTGCCCAGATACTTCCGAACGAGTTCAGGATGCTCCTGAACTGCGTCGCTGAAAGAGCAGAAAATAATGCCGTTTTTCTCCAACTCGGCGTTGAACGTGGTCGTGACAGATACAGAGTCCATCACAACGTCAACCGCCATTCCAACGAGTCTTTCCTGTTCCTGGATGGGGATACCCAGTCGAGTGAACGTATCAATGAGTTCAGGATCGACTTCGTCCAGGGAGGTGTATTCCGGGCGTTGTTTTGGAGCGGAAAAGTAGGAAATAGCCTGAAAATCGATTTCCGGGATGTCGAGGTGCGCCCATTCAGGCACCTTTCCAGACTCCATCAGGGAAACGAAATGACGAAAAGCCTTCAAGCGCCACTCCAGAAGCCATTCAGGTTCATTTTTTCGGGAGGAAATGTGACGAACGATATCCTCATTCAGGCCTACAGGAGCCTTGTCGGATTCGATATCAGTGACAAATCCGTATTTGTAGTCGCTCTCAGCGACTTCGTGCAATAACTCTGTTCCGCTCTCACTCATTGACTTTTAGTCTAAAACCTCTGCTTATCCAGAACACTAAACGCTTCAGAGATGCTGAAAACGACGATTCTGGGTGCTTGTTTGGAATCAGTCTAAATAAAGAAAATTCAGACTATTAGTTTCCTTGAAGAGAGAGAAATGATTCAGTCTTCACACAGTACTCCATATCAGATTCTGATTCTCGGGGAACACCCGAAGGGCAAATGGGTGGATGCACTCGAAACAGTCAGGTCCTTTCTCAGGGAATACCGGCGATCAATCCGAGATCAGATATGGAAATCATCAGCAATACTGTATTCAGCATCACAGATGCGGCATTGGCCAAATTGAATCAGACTGCAAGCAACGAAAAAATTGACTTCTCAACGACCTACCTGAGAGTAGCAGTCGTTCCGGGTGGTTGTTCTGGGTTGACGTACGATCTCGGGTGGGACACCCAGAAACAGCCAACTGATTCGGAAATATCCACTTCGAATTTCACAGTCATTATCGACCCCAGAAGCGTTGCGTACCTGGAAGGCACTGTACTGGATTTCAGCGACGGTCTGGAAGGCAAAGGATTTCACTTTGAAAATCCGCAGGCCATTCGGAATTGCGCCTGTGGAGAGAGCTTCGGTCTGTAAGGAGACTGTAGCGGATCTCTTTTAAGATCTAATTGGATCAGTTGCGGACCCACTCGATGTGGTCACCTTCGATCAATCCAACTGAATCCGTATAACCGGCGACAACCTCCAGGACGAACTGAGCCGGCCCATCCGACGGGACAGTGTCTGTACGCATGGGCTGGATATATTTAGATATGCTCTGCACTGCTCCGTCGGAGCGGATGAATATCAAATCCAGTGCAATGCGGGTGTTTGCCATCCAAAAGCCCTGCGCGGTTTCTGTTTCGAAAAGGAATAACATTCCACCGTCTTCGGGAAGTCCGTCCCTCTGCATCAGCCCTCGGTTTCGGGAAGAGTCGGATTCGGCTATTTCGATCACAATTTCCTGAAAAACGTCTCCGTCCCGGCTCATGGTCAGACTTCCGTCTTCGCGAAACGGGATATTGACGTGGGTATCAGCAGGAGGTGTTTCGGTCGATCCGGAATTGGATCCGCCTCCACAAGCTGCGAGAATAAAGGTCAGCGATAATAATGGGATCAGGTTTTTCATGAGTCAGATTCTTCGAACGTTCGACGCTCCCACGTTATTCTGTCGTTTTCTGTGATGCCGTACAAATCGACGAATCCGGAGCGGACCTCAACAATCAACTGGGCAGGCTCGGTACTCTCTATGTACTCTTCGGAAAACGGCGCGGTCTCTTTTACGATGTTGATAATTTCACCTTCAGCATCGACGAAAAGGATGTCGAGCGAAAGAGACGTGTTCTTCATCCAGAATGAACGCATCGATTCGGCTTGATTCACGAATAGCATACCGCCCCGTTGTGGCATGGAACGTCGGTACATGAGGCCCTGAGCCTGCGCTTGTGCTGTTTCCGCAATCTCAATGACTATACGGGTCACGAGCGTGCTGTCAGCACGCTTGAAATCGAGAATACCGTCCGGTCGAAATGCAATTTCCTGCGTGATAGCGCCCTCTTGTTTGGCTTCGTCCGCGCATCCGATAAGTGTCAATACAACCAGGAATGCACCCGTCAATCGGGAAGCAACGTGGTGGTTACGGAATCGCATACGGTTTTGCCGAGGTCAGTGAGTTTTACGGTCTGGTTCCGGATCGGACGTATGAATCCTCCTTCTTCAAGGCTTGCGAGTTCATCTACCCGATCAACGAGCAGGTCAACGCCATAGCGCTCTTCCAGTTCTTCGAGGTTCAGACCATCAGCTGTACGCAGACGGAGCATTATGTATTCATCGGCAAGCGTATCCAGATCCAACTCTTCTTTCTGCTCGATCGGAGCCACGTGTTGCATGAGCAAGGCTTCATAGCGGTCCATATTTCGCACATTGGACCACCGTTCGGCGGGAAGGCCTTTCCACCAGAATGAGTGAGCGGACGGCCCGCATCCTATATAATTGGCATGATCCCAGTATCGATGATTGTGTCGGGCTCTGAAGCCGGGTTTGGCAAAACTGGATATTTCGTAGTGCTCAAACCCTCGTTCCACCAGATAATCCATGGTGAAACCAAACTGCGAAGCCGCTTCTTCGTCTTCAACTGGCTCTACGAGACCGCGATCGACCTGCTTTTTCAGCGGAGTTCCGTTCTCAATCGTCAGGTTGTAGGTCGATATGTGAGGTACATCGTATGAGGCAGCGATCTCCAGATTGGCTGACCAGTACTCCTCGGGCTGCTCTGGCAAGCCGAAGATTAAATCGATGGAGAAATTAGAGAAGCCCGCCTCACGGATATCAGTCAGTACCGTTTTGGCCCGTTTTGCATCGTGTACCCTGTTCATGAACTCCAGATCAGCGTCGAAGAACGACTGGATGCCGACACTCAGGCGGTCAACGCCAATGGTGCGAAGTCCATTCAGAAAATCAGGAGTGGCGTCTTCAGGATTGATCTCAAGCGTCGTTTCGGAGACGCTCGATGTGTCAAAAGCACTGTTGGCGGCCTCGATGATTCGCTCGAGGTCTTCAACGGCAAGTTGTGAAGGTGTGCCACCACCAAAGTAGATGGTATCCAGAGGTTCGAGGCCGCCATACGCGGCGCCTCTCAGCTCGATTTCGCGACACATGGCTTCAACGAATCCGGCATGCGCTTTTCGTGTTGTCACGAAAAAGAAATCGCAGTACGAGCACCGTTGCGAGCAGAAGGGGATGTGTAGGTAGAGTCCGGCCAGAGCGAGAGGTGATGAGGTGCGAAACGGCAGGGCTATCTAAACTAAAAAATGACACCAATTCGGAAAGGAATAGCGGCACTGACTTCATCTTTGCCGATTACCAATGCCGGATCCAGTTCGTAGAACAGGACTGACTCGCGCAATGGGCGCACCCAACCAATCCCTGCATGGATGGTCGGACCAGTCAGAACATCGCCGGTCTCCGACGGGTCCAGGTACGCACCAATGCCTGCAAGTAGGTAGGGGGCCTTCTCAACTCCCGGAAGGGTCACAATGAGGGAAACTTGTGGATCGATCACGTACGTAGCGTCATCACGGCCTCCGAGGATGAAACCCGTCAGACCGGCATCGAGGGCAAATGACAGATCGGCGTTGATCGGCGTAGAAATCCTACCGCGAAACCCCATACCGAACCCGTTCTCTGCGCTCAGCAGCGTATTGAATCCGATTCCAACACGTGATTCCGACAACTGGGCATTGGCGCTGTAATCAGAAAAAAGTACCAGCAGGCTGAGAAATGCCAGCTTTTTGACTGCACCGCGAAGAAAGGCTGAATCATGCATAAGGGATTCTCTCTGGGGTGAATTCGGTTTGATGATGGAAGAGTGGTTCGTACTTTTCTGGCCGATTCAGAAATGGGCCGCTCGGACCCAGCATTCTGTTCAGAATGATCAGTCAAAGATAGTAAAAAGCTCAATTCGGACGATGAAATTCTGTGTGTGTATAAAGCAGGTCCCAGATGTACAGGCGGCCGTTCAGACGGGGCGCATGGTGCTCAACGCATATGACGCCTCTGCGGTGGAGGAAGCGCTCGTGATGAACGCCGAGGATGAAGGCGTAATCGATCTGGTTTTAGTCGGCCCTTCGACAGCTACCGAGACGATCAGAAAGGCGCTGGCTATGGGAGCGAGCAACGCGTCGCACCTTCAGGTGGACGATCTTTCAGCTTTGGATTCGCACGCAGTGGCTCATGTCCTTGCCGAGTATTTCGAGGGACATTCCTACGATGTAATTCTAACCGGAAAACAGTCCCAAGACACAGATTCGGGTCTCGCTGGAGGAATGCTTGCCGAGCTTCTCGGTCTTCCTTATGCGACGAATGCGGTAGGATTGAGGAAGGAAGGCGACAAACTGATTGTTACGAGACAGGGTGATTCAGGGCAGGAGATATTGGAGCTCAACACGCCATGTCTCGTGACGTGTTCGAATGACATGAACAACCCCCGCATTCCGGCACTTAAAGGTATCATGGCCGCCAAGCGAAAGCAGATAGATACAAGAGAGGCCCCGTCGGCTGAGTCGCGTACATCTGTCAGTGGACTCAATACGCCACCGGTCAGAGAACCGGGAATCAAAATGGAAGGAGAGCCCGATGAAATCGTACAGGCTCTCATGACAAAATTATCCACTGAAGCCGGAGTGTTTTAGAAACCGGTTTTTGTTCAACTCGAGAATCTCGATTTATGGGAAGTATTTTAGTTTATCTCTCCGTTCAAGACGGTCGAATCAAGCGCAGTTCGCTGGAGGCGCTCTCGCGGGCAAAGCAGATTTCAGAGGCTGGCGGCCGCTCAACAGAAGCTGTTATTCTGGGCTCTTCGGCACCGTCCTTGGCCGAGTCTGCTGCGCAATATGGCGCTTCACGGGTCTATACGGTGAATAATCCCGTGTTCGATTCACACCTGAATGCTCCCCTGGTATCTGCTCTTTCGGCAGTCATCGAAAAGGTTTCGCCCTCCGTCGTTGTCGCTGCCTCCACGGAGTCGGTCAAGGACATTCTCGGGTCTGTGGCAGTCAGATGCGATGCAGCGGTTCTTCCCGATGTAGCATCCTTCGATATGTCGTCGGATGAAGTATCAGCACAACGCCCTGTAATGGCAGCCAAAATGATGGCATCGGCTCATTCGTCTCATGCTCTCGTTTTTGTGACAGTGAGATCCGGTTCCTACGAGGCTGTTGAATCGCCCGTGTCTCTTGAGTCAGAAGAGATCGAATTCGAATTCGATGCTACGACACTTGGCCTGACCCTTCGTGAAATTGTTAAGACCACCGGAGACACCGTCGATCTTTCTGAAGCCAACGTGGTCGTTGCTGCGGGACGCGGTGTGCGGGATGAGGAAGGGCGAGCATTGATAGAAGAACTTGCGTCTATCACCGGAGCGGCCATCGGTGCTTCACGAGCGGTCGTTGAAACAGGTCTTTTTCCTGCTACCGCCCAGATCGGTCAAACCGGAAAAGTCGTGTCGCCAGAACTGTACTTTGCAGTTGGCATATCAGGCGCGATCCAGCATGTTGCAGGCATGTCAAACAGTCGCGTAATCGTTGCTATCAACAAAGATGCCGATGCGCCTATATTTGATGTAGCAACCTACGGGTTGGTAGGGGATTGCTTCAAAATACTTCCTCTGCTGAACGCCGAACTGAAGGCAGTATTCAATTGACTTCACGGCCCTGTTTAACCGGTTGTTAAGGCGTCCGCTATTAATCTTGTTCGGATATGGAAGAAAAGTTTGATTGCATCATTGTTGGAGGAGGGATCGCCGGACTGAGTGCGGCGATGACGCTGGCCCGAGGAAATGCACGCTTCCTGTTGATCGAGCGTGGAGAATTTTGCGGCGCTAAAAACGTATCGGGCGGCGTGTTGTGGGGTAGTGATCTTGCCCGTCTGGTTCCAAATTATTGGAAAGAAGAGGCTGGATTTGAACGATTTGTAAATCATCGGCGCCTCACGTTCATGGATGATCAGTCGGCGTTCAGCGCTGATTTCAAGTCCAATCATTTCAACGAAACTCCCTACACGGGTGTCACGGTTCTACGATCCGTTTTTGACGCCTGGCTCGCCGATAAAGTCCAGATTGCGATCGATGAGAGTGATCACCCGGAAGAGTCGTTCATGGCGACTGATATTCTCGTGGAGGAGGTACTCCAGGAAGATGGGAAAATTGTCGGAATCCGAGCTGGTGAGGAGTCATTCTATTCCGATTGCGTCATCATCGCCGAAGGTGTAAACAATCTTCTCACCCGCCAGATAGGATTGGAAAAGGAATATGTACCCGCCGATCACGTGGCTGTCGGCGTAAAAGAGGTCTTGAAACTGGACGAGAGTCGTCTCGCAGACAGATTTCAACTCCAGGGCCGATCCGGATTGACGAATGAATTTGTCGGAGCGTGTTCGGAAGGCGTCGAAGGAGGCGGATTCCTGTACACGAACCGTGACAGCATTTCCCTCGGACTTGTTCTGGGAATGACGGATCTCAAGGAGAAAGAGAAGACTCCCTACGACGTGCTGAACAGTTTTAAAGAACATCCGGCTATTGCGGACATGATCGCGGGCGCCGAAACCGTGGAGTACTCAGCGCACGTGGTCTCCACGGGAGATATTCGCGGCATTCCGTCCGAAATCTATGCCGATGGTGTCATGATAGCTGGAGAAGCCGCCCATTTGCTGCTCAACGCAGGAAAGGCAATCCAGGGAATGGATTATGCCATGAGGAGCGGGATTTTAGCCGCAGAAACAGCGCTCGAAGCTAAAAGCCGGAGCGATTATTCAGGTAGCATGCTTTCGAACTATCGAAAAGCCCTGGAAAACAGCTACGTCCTGAAGGATATGAAGTCGTTCCAGGATGCTGTGCATCTCCTGCATCAGGAACAGATGTTTTCAGCCATTCCAGATATGATCTGCGACTTTGGGAGACAGTTCTTTACCATTGACGGCGAACCAACAGCGAAAGCCTCCTCCATGATGCGTGCTTCCATCAAGCGACACGCATCGTATTGGGATCTGGTCAAAATTGGGTTGAAAGGAGCGAGGGCATTATGAGCACCGATCAGAAGGGGAAACGACTTTCGGTCGCCGAGCGACTCGGCATGGTCAATTTTCGTAATCAGGGAAGATCTGACGCGCGGGCTCACATCGAGGTCGACACGAACATCTGCAATACGAGTTGCCCGCACAAATGCACCACCCGAGTCTGTCCGGCGAAATGCTACACGTTGGACGAAAAGGGAGACGTGCACTTTCAGTTTGAAGACTGCATAGAATGCGGCACATGCCTCTACGCCTGTGATCAGGGTGCAGTCACCTGGAAATACCCGCACCCGGAGGAGGGGCGAGGTGTCAATTGGTCACTGGGCTAGACGCAGCGGTCTTGGGCTCAGGATTTGTCGTCGCCGGAATCAGATGCTTTGGCTTTGCTTTTCTTGGGAGCCGCACTCGGTTTGGCTTTCGTAGCCGCTTTGCCGCTTCCGTCGCCTCCAGTTTCCGCGTTTCCGTCGTCGGAGTCGTCCTCACCTGAACTGCCATTCTCAGATCCAGAGTCGTCCTTCGCTTTCGTATCCGCTTTTGCGGCAGCCTTTGCCTCCTCAGGCTTGGGCTTGGCAGCAGCTTTCTTTCGACGCGCTGGTTTCTTCTTCTTGCGGAAGGAAAGTTCTCCGGTGTCCTTCTTCTCGTCGTAAGAGATGACGATTGTGTCATTATCCTCCAGATCATGGCCGAGAATAGCTTCCGCCATCGGGTCTTCCACGTATTTCTGAAGTGCACGGCGAAGCGGTCGGGCACCGAATTTGGGATCGTAGCCTTTCTCTACCAGGAATTTCTTGGCCGTCTTCTCCAGTTCGACTGTAACTCCAACTTCGGCCGCTCGAGCAAATAGCTCGAAGGCCATGAGATCGATAATCTCGAAGATGTGTTTTTTCTCCAGCGGATGGAAAACGATGACGTCATCGATGCGATTGAGGAATTCCGGATTGAAGACACGCTTGAGGGCGTCTTCAACGGTGGATTTCAACGTCTGATAATTGAACTCCTGGTCGCCCTGAGAAAATCCGATTCCCTTTCCGAGATTTTTGATATCACGGGCCCCAATGTTGGACGTCATGATGATGATGGTATTCCGGAAATCTACCTTGCGGCCGAGGCCGTCTGTGAGCAGACCGTCGTCGAGCACCTGAAGGAGGATGTTGAAAACATCCGGATGGGCCTTTTCTATTTCGTCGAGGAGAACCACGGAATAAGGCTTACGTCGCACCTTTTCTGTCAGCTGACCACCTTCCTCGTAGCCTACATATCCCGGAGGGGCACCAACGAGGCGTGAGACAGAGAATTTCTCCATGTACTCACTCATATCAACTCGGATGAGGGCTTCCTGCGAATCAAAGAGGTATTCGGTGAGCTTCTTAGCGAGCTCCGTTTTTCCTACTCCGGTGGGGCCGAGGAAAATGAACGAGCCAATCGGGCGCTTTGGATCTTTGAGGCCTGCTCGTGTTCGTCGGATGGAACGCGCAAGCTTTTTGATCGCTTCGTCCTGCCCGATGACCTGACCAGCGAGTTCGGCCTCCATGTGCAGAAGTTTTCTGGTCTCAGGCTCTGAAATCTTGTCGACGGGAACACCCGTCATCATGGCCACAACCTCGGAGATATCAAGCGACGTTACATCGTGAACCTCACTTTCGGCCTTCTCGTCCCATTTCTTCTTGGCTGTTTCCAGTTCTTCAAGAAGCTTCTTCTCAGAGTCGCGAAGGCGAGCCGCCTCTTCGAACTTCTGGCTTTTGACGACCCGATTTTTTTCTTCGCGGACCTCTTCTACGTCAGCTTCGAGCTTTACGATTTCTTCAGGCACCTTGATGTTGTTGAGGTGCACGCGCGCGCCAGCCTCGTCCATCACATCTATCGCCTTGTCCGGCAGATAGCGATCAGAGATATAGCGTTCGGACAGTTTTACAGTAAGATCGATCGCATCATCTGTGTAATTCACATTGTGATGCTGCTCGTATTTGTCTTTGATATTCTGAAGAATCTCAACCGTTTCGGCAGGCGTCGCCGGATCGACGATGATTTTCTGGAATCGTCTGTCCAGGGCACCGTCCTTTTCGATATGCTGGCGGTATTCGTCAAGTGTCGTTGCGCCAATGCATTGGATTTCGCCACGAGCCAGAGCCGGCTTAAACATGTTTGACGCATCCAGACTTCCAGAAGCGCCTCCGGCTCCCACGATGGTGTGGAGCTCGTCGATGAACAGGATGACGTCAGGACTTTTCTCCAACTCGTTCATCACGGCCTTCATTCGCTCCTCGAACTGGCCACGATACTTGGTACCGGCTACCAGAGCAGCCAGATCCAGCGTCACGATTCGTTTGTCGTAGAGTACACGGCTGACCTTTCGCTTCACGATTCGCATGGCGAGGCCTTCGGCGATGGCAGTCTTACCAACTCCCGGCTCACCGATCAGAACGGGGTTGTTCTTTTTGCGGCGCGAAAGAACCTGCGCGACGCGTTCAATTTC
>Ga0114933_10002318_pt1 | contig 19965 bp, 16 predicted proteins | sample 4SBtaG_FD_89691 | JGI IMG/M metagenome (GOLD analysis project Ga0114933, IMG submission 89691) | Deep subsurface microbial communities from Kolumbo volcano to uncover new lineages of life (NeLLi) - 4SBTROV12_W25 metaG | ecosystem: Environmental > Aquatic > Marine > Volcanic | place: Kolumbo... | reverse complement strand
TAACTAAGTAATACCGACTAGGAAGGATTGGTTCTTATACTTCATGTGTATTCTGGCTATTCAATACCAGTTAGTAGAAGGCTCCCCGATACTCGTAGCAGCGAATCGCGAGGAGTTTTATGACCGGCCGAGCACAACGCCGTCAATTCAGTCCGGAAAACCCCGTATTCTCTGTGGTGGAGACCAGCAGAGCGGTGGAACCTGGCTTGGGATAAATCAGAACGGTTTATTCGTAGCGGCGTCAAACCGTCGAAAGATGTTGCCACCGATCGTGCCGCGAAGCCGCGGCGTATTATGTCGCGAGTTACTACGAAGTGATAGTGCTCAGCAGGCGGTGCACTTGGCGATGGATGAGCTAAGTTCAAATCGTTACGAAGGCGTTAACTACATTATCGCGGACAGGGAAACCGGCTGGTGCGTACATGGTGGGGATGATCCCAACGTGGTACCGCTTCAGGAAGGCCTAAACATCATCGCAAACCAGGACTTAAATGATCATCGCGATGAGCGTGTGAAGTTAGCCCATCGACTTTTGACACTTCAAACACTGGATTCACCGGTCAAGTTTCTTGCTGTTGCCAGCAAGGTATTTGCACGAATCCCATCCGCTCCGGGTCGCCCGAGCATGGTTATTCATGGTCAGGATCGTGGAACAGTCAGTTCGACGCTTTTGGCACTTGGCATGAAGCCGCGCGATGCGATTTATCAATTTGCTGATGGAGCACCGGACGAGAACAAGTTTGAAGACTACTCGCCAATGCTTCGCGACATCCTCAGTCGCGGATTACGAGAAGCACGAGCCAAGGCTGGTGCATAGGGCCGCTTGCAGCCGTTATAATGCCGCGACGACCTGTTGATAAAACAGGTGGCAGCAAGGCAGCATGCAGGAGTTTCCGATGTATTCAAAAGATGCGCTTACCGAAATTGTGCGCGAGTGCGCGCTGGAATTTGGAGAATTCACTCTCGCTTCTGGAAAGAAGGCAAGTTACTACCTTGATTGCCGCAAGGTGACTCTGGATTCGCGTGGCGCTCAGCTGATAGCACGAGGCATTTTGGAGCTTCTCGGAGATACACTTCCGGATGCAGTCGGCGGGATGGCCATTGGTGCCGATCCGATTTCAGCAGCGGTGATTACCGAAGCTGCATCGCAGGATAAGCAGCTCCGTGCTTTCATTGTTCGAAAAGAGGCCAAGGAGCACGGTAAAGGAAATCAGGTAGAAGGGCCAGTGACTGCGGGTGACCAGGTAGTCATTGTCGAGGATGTGGTAACAACCGGTGGCAGTTCGCTCAAGGCGATCGAGCACGTTGAAGCCGCTGGATTAACCGTTCTAGGGGTCATTGCGATCATCGACCGCATGGAAGGTGGCCGCGAGAACTTTGAGTCGGCAGGCTATCAATTACAGACGCTGCTTACCATTGAAGATTTTGGGATTGCTCCACCGGCTAGCGAATAATCACTTTACTGCCAGTGCTGAGAATTCCAAACATGTCAGCGGCATCCTGCTTACCGAGTTGGATACAACCAACTGGCAGTTGTGCTGTTACCGCAACGTTGGGCTGACCGTGGATACAAAGGTTACCACCAAGATCCAGCCAGAAATCGCCATATGGATTGGCTTCATGTCCACCGGGAACGACTTGACCGGTTGTGGTTATGAATGACCTGTCAAGTTGTTTGGCTTGAATCTGGAAAGCACCCGCTCGCGGGGCAGGGGATGTGCCTACTTTAACGGCGAAGCGACCAGCGTACATATCATCTAAAAAGAGAGTCAGTTCGTTGTGATCAAGGGAGACTTCTGCTCTAAACGGGCCTTGCATCACCTTGATTTCGTCACCGGTGACCGGCTGAACTTCAGCTCGCAACCCATTGATATTCCTTAGCAGCGTTGCTGGCACATTGAATTGATGTGCAATGGACTCAATGGTCTCACCGTTCTTTACAAGATGAGCGGGCTGAAGGTGATGATTACGGCTGTAAATCACTTCAGCGGCCAGATAGTCCAGCGTGGATAACAATTGTTGATTATGAGATTCACTAACGCTTGGATTATTCTGATAGGCAGACAGCTTTTTAAGGGCCGCTTTCAGTTCACCGTTGTTGACCTGCTCACGTGCTGACATCCATGCATCGAAGAAGTCATTGGCACCGGCGACGATTGGTGTTTCCAGCTCAGTCGTATTTTTTGCCGGGGTGACAGCGTTTTCATCAAATACAGGTGTTCCGAGAGTTGCCGTGTCACTGTTGACCTGAAACGTGTCGCTAGAGGTAGTTGCGGAATTGCCGGCCAGTTGGAACGTATTATCATCTGCGGATGTATCAGAATCTGATGCCGATGAGCCACTGTCACCGGAATTCAGGTTGAAACTACCATCATCGACGGTTGTGACGGAATTGTTGGTGCCAGCGGATAATTCTGTATCGGTACTACTTCCAAAATCAGAAATAGATCCACTGATGACACTGCCATCTTCATTTAGATTAAATGCTGTATCGTTAGAATTTTCGACGGTTTCACTTGTGTCGAGGTCTTCTGCTGGCGATACAAATGAGCCTTCATCTTCAGCAGAACCGATGTGAATCGTCTCACCATCGGGAGCATCCAGGTTTGATGCAGAGTCGTCATTAATATTTGCAAGCAAATCTTCCGGGGAGATTTCACTTCCAAAACCGATGTCCGGTTCCGGCAAGCCGGCGTCCATGACAGACTGCACTTCAGCAGGAGGGGCTGGAACAGGTTTGTACAACACGACATATGCACCATATAAAATGGTTGTCATAAATGCGAAGACAAAAATAGTCTTGATCCGTTGCATCGTTCGTCCTCCTTGACGAATCCCACGCGTGGTAGATTGAGTTAATTGGTTTTGAAAAGGTGTTTTAAGTGTTCGACGAATCAAATTGCGACGATGAATTCGACGACGGATTTGAGGAAGGCTGGGATGACGGCGGTGAAGCCGTTCCATGCCCCCACTGCGGTGAAGAGGTCTATGAATACGCCGATCAATGTCCTCATTGCCGGATGTATATCATCGCGGATACCAATATGTGGGGAGGAAAGCCCATTTGGTGGGTAATCCTTGGTGTGATTGGCATCATTGCGGTGACGTTCACACTTACGATGGGTACATAAAATGCCCAACAAATCCGGTGGAATAATAGGATTTCCAGCCGTCCACGACTAGGTCAATCTTAGGTCAATCGAGGTTTTTCTTGCAGTTTTTTCGTCAGGCGACTTGCGCTTATAAGAGATGCAAGCACTAGGACTGTTCTGACGAACTCTTGGCCTGAGCAAGAATCTCCCTGATCTTCTCCAGACGTTGCCTCAGTTCTGCTTCAAATCCACGGTCGGTCGGTTGATAGTACTGCACATCAACCCCCAGGTAGTCCATGGCGGCAATTCCATCCTCGTGATTGTGCGCGTACTTGTAACCGTCACCATGTCCAAGTTCTTTAGCGCCGCTGTAGTGTTTATCTCGAAGGGCGACCGGAACTGGCAGAATTCGACCGTTTCTGATATCTGCCCGCGCCGTACCGATGGCTGCGGTCGCGGAATTACTTTTGGGCGCGCACGCTAAATATGCAACGGTTTGGGACAGTGTTAGTTGGCATTCCGGTAAACCGACCATTTCGCAGGCCTGCATACATGAAACAGCAAGGACAAGTGCCTGCGGGTCTGCATTTCCGATATCTTCACTCGCAAGTATCACGAGGCGGCGGCAGATAAACCGGATGTCGTCACCGGCTTCAAGCATCTTCGCGAGCCAATAAATAGATGCATCAGGATCACTTCCGCGAATACTCTTAATCAATGCACTGACTGTATCGTAGTGATCATCGCCGGTTGGATCGTAATGCGTCGCCTTTCTTTGGACAGATTCCATGGCAAGTTCGCGGTTAAAAACCAGCGGGAAGGAATCACTCGATAGCACGCCGACTTCCAGAATAGACAACGCTCGGCGGGCATCTCCATCACAGACCTTGGCAATGTACTCGGCCGCGGTTGTTTCCAGGGAAACGTCAAATCTACCTAACCCACGATACTTGTCTTCAATTGCCCGATTCAGTAACTGTTGCACATCCTGAGTGCCGAGAGGTTCAAATTGAAAGATATGGCTTCGGCTCACCAACGCGCTATTTACAGCAAAAAAAGGATTGCTGGTTGTAGCGCCAACCAAAGTAACAATTCCTTCCTCCACATCCGGTAGCAGAGCATCCTGTTGTGCCTTATTGAATCGATGTATTTCATCGATAAACAACAGCGTTTTTTCACCCCCCGCAGCAAGATCATGGCGGGCATGCTCGAGGACTTCACGCAAGTCCTTAACACCACTAGTCACGGCGCTGAGTTGCACAAAGCGATGCGAGCTTTCTGTTGCTAACAGTCGTGCAAGCGTTGTTTTGCCGCATCCAGGTGGTCCAAAGAAGATGACGCTACCTAGTCGATCTGCTTTGAGTAACTTGCGTAGCAGTTTTCCTTCACCGAGAAAGTGCTGTTGCCCTACAAACTCTTCAAGTGTTGTTGGACGCATACGAGCGGCGAGTGGCTTTGCCTTTTCCAAATTATTCTGTTCTGACGCATCAAATAGTGAGGACATGTCAGGCTCTGACGAAAGAAAAACAAAAAATTTGGATTTAGATGTACGAATTCTACCGTGAATTCGCACTACATAGGTATGCGACTAAGTTTATTTGTCACATCGCTGTCAACACGTTGCTGATCCGGGTGCATTGTCACCTTTCATGAAACGGAAAACACACATGCGTTTAACACTGAGAACACTTCTAGCGTATCTCGATGGACTACTAGAATCCCAGCAATCAGATGAACTTGCTGCAAAAATCAAGGACAGTGAATTTGCGACAGATTTAGTTTATCGCACGCTATCGGCATCGCGTAACGCAGCGGTTACGTCACCAAAACTGGATGGACGTGGAGTCGGAGCAGACCCGAACAGTGTCGCGCAGTATCTGGACAACACGCTGGAAGAATCACGAATCCACGAATTTGAGCGGATTTGTCTCGACTCTGACATGTATTTGGCAGAGGTGAAAGGGTGTCACAGCGTGCTGACGGTTGTATTGGAAAAAGTCGCAGACGTTAATCCTGAGTTGCGAGACAGGATTATTGGTCTACAGGATCAGGTAACCTCAGGTGCATCGCCAGCAGGCACAGCACCGACAGTGGATCAACCTGATGCAGTTCAATCAGAAGCCTCGGAACCCACCAGCACAGTGGAATCATCGGTAAATGTGCTAATGGAAGATCCGAAATCACACGAGGATATCCAGAGGCGGGAAAAACTAGTGCGCCCGAAAGCGGATAAAGCAACCAGTTATATGGAGAGTGTTGAATCCTCGACCACCTGGAAGTTACTCAAGTCATTTTCTCTAGTTGTGATTATTGTGCTGTGCGTGATTCGATTTAACGGCCCAATTAATCATGAAAATGCATTAATCGGTAGCCTGTTTAAGGAATCGGGTGATGGTGCTGTCATGGTTGCCATGAATGAGGACGAGGAACAAAAGCAAAGTGATACACGTCAAGTTGGCGATGTAACCGTCAAGCTTGATGAAAACGGGCAAGCAGTTTCTGTCATCAATAGCAGCGACGAAGTGGAATCGGTGGATGAACTGCAACAGCTTCGCGAACAAATTGCAGCAAATAAGGTGATTGAAGATGAGGCGCCAATGGAAGATGAGGAACTCAAAGTTCCGAACGACCTCGGTGAACTTCAGCTTACGAGTGAAGAATATGCTATCGGATCAGCTGTTGAAGGGACTGAGGCTGTCGAAGCGCCACTGCCGGAACGAGTTCAGGTTGGCGAGTTCCTGGCGGATGAACAGATCACGCTCGTAAAGCCACAGGACGAAAATAAGTGGACACGTTTGGTAACAGCATCACCACTGTTTAGTGGAGACAGGCTCATTTGTGTAGCGGGATTCAACACTGAGTTCCTGTTCAATGAGAATATTCACGTTCGTATTGTATCCAGCGGCGAAGTGGAACTTGTGGCATCTGATACGGAAGGTTTGCCACAAATGGTTGTGCATTCAGGCAAGGTTGTGATTTCCAATCAAAGCCAGCAACAACTGGCGATTGGATTGAGCCTGGCTGGAAGGACCGGATTACTGGAATTGCCCGAAACGGGAAGTGAAGTGTTTATTGATACACAACGGTATTTTGAGCCCGGGCTGAGAATCAATCAGAAAGATATCGTACCCGTTGTGAAAATGTATGGTCGAAAGAAAGGGCGATGGGTCGATGCGATCGAAGGCTCTGAGGCACCGGCAGCACCAGCGAGCGGCTATGGATTTTACACTCTGATAGGCACGCAGCCGACCCGTTATAAGATTGCCAATCGTCTGCCGGAATGGGTTGGTCCTGATTGGATGCCACACGCGGACAAGCGTGTTGGTGAGACTCTAGGTGAAGTCTTTGCGATGCAAGCAGGTCCATTAGCTGAGATTCTGTACACCCAATACGAAACACATCGATTGCTTGAGGTACGAGGCACGATGCCAACAGTACTCCTCCAAACTGGTGATCCAACGGCCATGGTTGAAGCACTCGGTAACAGTGAATTTCGTAGTCGTTGGGAAGAGTATGTGGAAACGCTAAGTGAAGTGGTGCTAACCGGTAAGGATGAGACGGGCAACTTGGTTCGGGCCTTAAAATCACAATACGGTGACGATGATGCTGAGTTGATGATTCGAATGCTACGAGGATATACAGCGATTCAAATTGAAGGTGAAGAAGCCATTGATTTGGTTCAGAATCTGGAGCACTCTCAAATGGCGGTGCGTGCAGTTGCGATTTATTCGCTAAAACGTATTGCAGGTAAGACGCAGCTCTATTTTGCGGAAGTGGACCCGGCACGGCAGTCGCTGAAAATTCGAGCTTGGCGTGATTCACTTAAGGCAGGTGAAATCAAGTACAAGCAATTGCCAAGTCCTGAGGAATTGCTTAACTAGCGTGTAGTTGGTCGCCGGGTAACTGCGATCCGGGTATTCTCCTGGTTTAGATCGCGAGCCTAACTGTCTATTACTTTAACCCTTTGCCAAATGCGGTATGTGGGGGTAAACTGAGACTGGTAAACCAACAGTAAAGGTGAGCTGGTTAGAGCCGGCCGATGTTGCTGCTAGTTTGACCAAACACCCTGGAATACAAAGCATTCCACGTGCTGCAACCGGCCTAATCTAATCCGGATGTGGTACCAACTTACTCCTGCTTGTGTCCTAATCGGATCCTAACTAAAAGGAGGCTGCATATGCTTATCGGTATCTCTGCCAGGCATGGTCATCTCAGTGTCAAAACGCAACGGAGGATTCAGGAGAAAATCAGTAAACTACAAAAGTTTCATAATCGTCTAACCTCACTAGAAGTAACCGTAGATCTGGAACACGCTAATCAGCCTGAAGTAGAAATTAGGGCAACGATTGAAAAAGCGGGTGGTCTGGTTGCTACCAACAGCGCACCGGAAGTGATTTCAGCTGTTGAGGGGGCAGAACGGAAAATGAAACAACAGATTATTAAGTTCAAGGACAAGCAAAAACAAAACCGTTCAAATCTAGCCAAGTATGGTGCCGTACCGGAATCATTCGTGGCGGAGATGAACTGACGGAAGTACCCGTCGTTTGAAACAAGAGGAAGCTCCTTTCCTTTCGGCCAGTTTGCCCGCATTGTTACTTTTTAAGGACAAGCGGGAGTAAAAAATGGCAAACTGGTCGTCGGGTGAGTAGTAAGTGTAAAACAGAAATCAGCATGAGAGCCTGACTTTTAAACGGATCTCGAGTTGACCCGATTTCACTAAAAACAAACCAGTAATGATTTCAAACAGATAGGCCAATGGATTACCTGAATTGGTAATCCACTATGGGCTAGCGGTGCTCTCGTCATTGACGAAAGGAAATAGGTCTATGAAATTACTGGACTTCATGTGCATCGACGCAATTCAAGTCGATCTGCAGTCAAGTGACAAAGAAGATGTCATCAATGAGTTAGTACAATCTCTGGTAACCGCAGGCGAAATAAACGTCGATGATCAGGAAGGAATCCTGCAAGCGATTATCAAAAGAGAGGAACTCGGCAGTACCGGCATTGGACGCGGTGTTGCAGTACCACATACAAAACATCCAAGTGTAGAGAAGCTAACCGGAACAGTCGGCATCAGCGTTGATGGTGTCGACTTTAAGAGTCTGGATGGAGCAAAAGTGAATCTGTTCTTTTTGCTCATTTCTCCCCCGGATCGACCAGGGGATCACCTGAGAGCGCTGGAAAATATCTCCCGCCAATTGAGAGATGAGACGTTTTGTCGATTCCTCAAACAGAGCAGAACGGTAGAAGATATTCGACAACTGCTGGAAGAGGCCGACAACAACCAATTTGTCGCCCAGTAACCAGCGCTGATTCCTGCCCACGCTATAGCTAGAAAGGCATTAGCAATGGCAGGGCCGACCGTCATGGCCATAGGTTTGGACGTCGCGCAATGTGCAAGTTAGACGTCGCCACAGACCACGACACAAGTTGGCGAAGTAACCGTAAAACGAAATAGAAAAATGAAGTTAGACATGTCGCAGTTAACACAACAATCAAAGATGGTCATCGTAAAAAACCCGCAAGGGTTACATGCGCGGCCTGCGAGCTTGTTTGTTAATCTGGCTCAGCAATTCCAGGCAACGATTGAAGTTGTAAAGGAAGAGAATATTGTCGACGGGAAAAGCATCCTTTCGATTTTGACGCTGGCGGCGACCGTGGGAACCGAATTGATGATTCGTGCTGAGGGCGAGGATGCACAGAGTGCCCTTGATGCATTGGTTGAACTGATTGACCAGTTCGAAGATTAACGTGGGCTCCGAGGTGGAGTTGTGATCAGCTTATGCAGGTCATCACGCGTCAAAAACCAATAACGAATTGTTGTAACAACATACCTAGTGGCGATCGAAGTGAAGCAGGAACGTCCCGGAAACGGGATTCCAATGCGGCCCCTCGATCCCGCATCGCGATCGACGATTATTTGCCGTGTTTTCAGTGGTAACGCCTCTGGGAAACCTAAGAGTAAGTAATCGATTGCGACGCCGAGGTTTAAATGCAATCACTACAAGGAATCGCAGTTTCACATGGCGTAGCCATTGGTGAGGCTGTGGTTATTGATAACGAGGGATTCCGAATCCCCAAGCGCACCGTCATGGACGATGCCTTGGACGGTGAACTTGCGCGTTTAGACCATGCAATTGGTGCGGTTGCGAAAGAAATCGAAAAGAACCGCGACCGTATTTCTGAGGAACTTGGTGAGCATTACGGGGCTATTTTTACGGCCCACCTCGAGATGCTCCACGACAAGACGCTGCATAACGAAGTTGAAGCGTTGATCCGCGACCAACATCACTCGGCTGAATACGCTGTAAGTAAGACGCTGCGGCGATACGCCAAAGTGTTTAGAAATCTTGATGATCAATATATGTCAGAGAGAGCTCATGATATATTTGACCTCGAGCGTAGTTTATTAGCCAAATTGTTGGGCCGCAGACGCGAGATTCTGTCAAAACTGACAACCCCCGCGATTGTCCTGGCTCATAATCTAACACCAAGTGAGACGGCAAAACTCGACCCGCGGTTCGTGCTTGCATTTGCAACCGAAGCTGGCGGACCGGGTAGCCACACTGCGATTGTTGCCAAGGGATTGGAAATCCCCGCGGTTGTTGGTACCGGACTATTTCTTACCGAAGTGTCTGGCGGTGACGTCGTAATCGTTGATGGTGACCATGGTCGGATTATCATCCAACCGGATGAAAAGACGCTGCAACAGTATCAGGATGAACTGGAGCACCACCGATCACTTGCGGTGCGTCTTGCAACCTTAAGAGATCTCCCAGCTGAGACGCAGGACGGCGAACCCATTCAGCTTGGAGCCAATATCGAATTTCCGCACGAGATCCAGGCATGTCTGGATCGTGGTGCAAATGGCATCGGTTTATATCGCACCGAGTTCTTATACCTCGGAGCTGATGAAGAACCTACAGAAGATGATCACTTTGAAGCTTATTCACATGTGGTCAATTCAATGTCAAAACGGCAGGTGACGATTCGAACTCTGGACCTCGGTGCAGACAAGATGGGTCAGTTGCCACGTGGAGAAGAAGAGCACAACCCGTTTCTGGGAGTTAGAAGTATTCGACTTTCCCTCAGAAATCTCGACCTGTTCCGCAAACAGCTTCGTGCTGTATTGCGCGCCAGTGTGCTGGGCGAAGTACGGGTCATGTTCCCGATGATTTCGACGCTGCAGGAATTGCGGCAAGCGAAGATGATCCTCAACGATACGATGGAGGATCTGCGGGAAGACGGATTTGAATACGATGAGCAAATTAAAGTTGGCATGATGGTGGAAGTTCCATCAGCTGTCATGATGCTCGATAAGCTTCTTAAAGAAGTCGACTTCATCAGTATTGGTACCAATGATTTGACCCAGTACTGCCTGGCGGTCGACCGCAGTAACAAAGACGTAGCAAACCTGTATCGTGCAAGCGATCCGGCGGTTTTGCGTCTAATCAACACAACCCTTAGGGCTGCAAGTGACGCGGATGTTCCAGTAAACGTCTGCGGTGAGATGAGTGCTACACCGAAATATATCCCACTACTGCTGGGAATGGGGCTACGCAGCGTTAGCGTTTCCCCTAGTGCCATTCCGGAGATCAAAAGTGTCTGTCGGAGTGTGACTATAGAGCAGTGTGAAGATATCGCGAGCCGCGCGCTCCAATTGGACAGCGCCCGCGAAGTAGATACCTTCTTGCAGGAAGAAATCCGAAACATCAGCCCGGAACTCGTGGTGTAACAAATGGTTTTTAATTTATTTAATCGCAAAAAAAAGAAAGCTGAACAAGCCAAGGTAGAGGCGGAAGCTAAACAAGCAGCCGAAGCAGCCGAAAAGCAGTCAGCACGAAACAAGTCACGCGATGGTGACGGAGATGATGACGGTGAGCGTCGACCAAGACGACGTCGCGGTGGTCGCGGACGTGGTCGCGGAGGTCGACGGCCACAAGGTGATCGTCAGCGCAGCGACCAATCAGATAATCAGCAAGATGACTCCGAAAAGAAGTCGGATTCGAATCGCTCACAGGGATCTCGCCGTAAATCCGGAAGTCGCAGCGGCGGCGGTCGTGGTGATGGCCGACGTGGTGACGGTAAGCAAGGTGATGGTCGACGTGGCGATGCTCGACGTGGCGATGGCAAGCAAAGCGGCAGCAAGCAAGGTGATGGCCGACGTGGTTCGCGATCGCGACGCTCAGGCTCGGATCGTGATGATCGACAAAAGGGGCAGGGTGGACGACGATCTTATGACAGCCACCGGGATGATCGCTCTGAAGAGCGAGAAGATAAGCCAAAAGTCAAAACAGAGATGATCATCAATGCCACACAAAGTGAAGAAAGTCGTGTGGCAATTGTTGAAGACGGCCGACTGGAAGACCTTTACGTAGAACGAGCCAGCCAGGAAAACCTGGTCGGAAATATTTATCGTGGTAAAGTCGTCAATCTTGAGCCAAGTATCCAGGCCGTGTTTGTTGATTTCGGTGTCGGACGAAATGGCTTCCTACATATCAGTGATGTGGAACCACAGTATTTTCGACAGGGTGGATATGATCCGACTAAACCGATCGAAGAACAAAATGAAGAGCTGGCGGCACGAGTAAGCAACAGTAATGACAATCGGCGTCGCAAACAGCGTTTCAGTGGTGGTCGGCCACGTGTAAAGCCACCGATTCAGGAGTTATTCCAAAAAGGTGATGAAGTTGTTGTTCAGGTGATCAAAGAAGGCATTGGCACCAAAGGGCCAACACTTACGACTTACCTGAGTATCCCCGGACGGTATCTGGTGCTTATGCCGCATCTCGACCGTATCGGTGTTTCAAGAAAGATCGAAGATGATAAAGACAGACGACGCCTGAAGGAGGCTCTGTCAGAGTTGAATCCTCCAAAGGGTCTTGGCTTTATCGTACGAACTGCCGGTCAGGGTCGCTCAAAGAAAGAGCTCTCCAGAGATATGGCGTATCTGATTCGACTTTGGAAAGCGATTGCTCGCCGGATCAAGAAATCTGGTGGACCTTCTTCGGTTTACGAAGAGAACGATATGATTATTCGTACGATTCGTGATATCTTCACCGAAGATGTCGACGCGATCTATATCGATTCAGAAGATGCTTTTCGTAGAGCGAAAGAATTCCTGAAGCTTGTCATGCCACGTTTTGCAAGCCGCTTGCAACTCTATAAAGGCGACCAGCCCATATTCCACCATTACAAGCTGGATGACGAAATTAAGAATATCTACAAGCGTCAGGTACCGCTGAAAGATGGTGGATCAATCGTGATTGATCCTACCGAAGCGCTTGTGGCGATTGACGTAAATAGTGGTAATTTCCGTCTCGATGATAACGCGGAGGAAACCGCATATCACTTGAATCTTGCTGCCGCGAGAGAAATTTCTCGACAACTACGATTGAGAGACCTCGGTGGAGTGATTGTCAACGACTTTATTGATATGCGACGCGAGAAGCACCGAAGAGGTGTTGAACGCGAACTTCGAAATTCCATGAGACGGGATCGTGCACGAACGAAGATTCTGCGAACCAGTCCATTTGGATTGATCGAAATGACCCGGCAGCGAATTCGCCCAAGTCTCAAACGCAGCGTATATGAAGATTGTCCGTCCTGTTCCGGACGAGGTCTCGTCAAAACAGATGAGAGTATGGCAATTGAAGTGATGCGCAAATTGATGCTTATCGCACCAGATAAGCGGATACAGAAGGTCACTGTCAGGGTCAATGACAAAGTGGCAGACTACCTAAATACTAAGAAAGACGCTGAGATTAAGGAAATAAAGGAACGTAGCAGCATCGAGGTAAATGTTGTTTCTGTAGAAAATACCTATCCGGAATTCCTTGAATTTCAGTGCATTAACGACAAGGGTAAAGCCGTCAAGACGGACTAGCTGATTCAGAGCAATCTCGGTGCATGGTTTTGTTGCCGGAATCTGAAACTGCCCCCTCGACGGAGCCCTATTTTTGAAGTAACTTCGATAGTTTCCACCATATAACTCGCTGTTTATAGTGAAGTGGTGGAAACGTAAGGGTGCAGTGGCGTTTTTGCCGCAGCAACCCGAGATAAATCTACCCTTCATCCGATTTACCAGACGGAAAAGTAACATGTACGCTATCATCGCTGACAGTGGTCGACAGTTTAAAGTTGAAGAAGGTCAGGAAGTCGTCGTAGATTTACGCGACGCTGAAGCTGGCTCAACCATTACATTCGACCAGGTGCTTGCAGTTTCTGGTGATGACGGCGTGAAAATCGGTAAGCCGACGGTCGATGGTGCCAGTGTTACCGCTGAAGTGCTTGGTGAAACAAAGGGCAAGAAGATCTACGTCCAGAAATTCCGCCGTCGTAAGAATTCCAGACGTCGAACCGGGCACCGCCAACACTATACAACCGTGCGGATCGACTCCATCAACAGCTAGTAGTCTACGGCTAGCCGATTGAGCTAATTGCTAATTCTTCTTTCTAACTGCGCTCTGGAAATAAAACCCGCACGCGATCTAACATGAGTTGGGTTCTCTTATCGCTGCAGCTCTGGCGGATTCTTATCCCGCGACATCCAATTCGTAACTGCTATAATCGCAGGTGAAATCTGTATGACAATGAAGTCTTCCTTAATCAGGAATCTCCGATGAATCGATTGATGCGTATAGTGTTAGCACTTGCGATTTGCGTTGCGGCTGAGTCGACAACTGAATTAGCAGATGCAAAAAGAGGATATAAGCGTCCGCGTGACCGTAACACGCCCGCAACAACCGTCGCGAAACCACGTGGTCCGGTTGGCCCCCGTAAGTCCGTTGCAGTTTGGCCGGTACCAGGGCCTAAGTACACATTTCCGGGTGTAGAAGAACTCGTTGTGCACGAGCTTGTCAATTCGAATGACTACATCGTCGTAGAGCGTTTGAACATTCCCGCTTTGAACGCGGAAGCAGAACTTGCTGATAAAGTTAAGCACGTTGGTGCTCAGCTTATCTTTGAAGTGGCTGTGACAGATATTGATCAGCGATCAAGCCGAGGAATTAGCATTGGTTTTGGTGAACAAAATATAGGCAATGGTTTTGATGTTGTATTAGGAGCCACGCGTACTTCAGCCCATGCCGATATCGTGCTGAGAGTCATTGAAACACAAACCGGTAAGATTCTCTCATCACAAACGGCACGTGGCACATCAGTGGGACTCGGGCTGGATCTTGGATTTGCTTACAACAACGTAAAAGCTGGTGGTGTTGATGGCCTTGGTATCAATACAAGTAAGTGGCAATCGACATCTGTGGGTAAGGCGGTTTCACGAGCTGTGGACATTGCGGTGACCAAGACAACCGCGAAGTTGCGAAGCGTAAAATGGGAAGCGCGTGTGGCAGAGGTTGATGACCAATTCGTTTACATCAACGCGGGCTCCAAAGAGGGTATGAAACCAGGAATGGTGCTGACGATTTCAAGAACGGGTAAGACAATTACGGACCCGGTCAACGGTGCCGTTCTGGATGTCGTGTTTATACCACTTGCCAAAGTTCAAATTGCTTCTATCAAAGATCGGGTCGCGATTACTCAGGTCATCGAGTACATGACGGAAAACGAAGGAATCCAACGTGGAGACCTGGTACATCTAACAAAGGAATAAGCAGTCATGGCATCACCTTCACTTAAGATTTCCGGATTAGTGGCTAACGCCATGGATCTTAGCCATGAAGCAATCGGGGCGTTGCCGGCGGATGTTCAAGTTGGCAATGTGAATACGATAGTCCCGAAGTATTCCGGTGCGGGTATCAAGCTGGCGGCGATAATAGAAGTTGCCCAACCGAACCTCGGCGTTGACTACATCGGTTTGCACGGCACGCTCGATGACTTTCACGCCAGTATTCCTCTGAACGCCGTCGCTGAGTCTGCAGTGATTATGTATTCGGACAGTGAAGGTAATCCGCTTGAGACGAAGAATGGTGGGCCATACCGTTTTCTAATTCCCAACTCAGCCGCCTGCCATACGGATGAAATTGATGAGTGTGCCAATGTGAAATTCCTTGATCACATCGAGTTCACCACTGGCAAGGGATTTGACAACAGGCCGGAAGACGACGAAGCTCACGAGGCTTTGCACGAGAGCCAGGAGTAGTTTAGGTGGCCCTATGTTGCTAACGCGACTCCGGACCACGCTACGAGCATCCGACCTAGCGCTGGTCTTGCGCTGGCCTTGTGCCCGCGATTGTCTATTCCAGTCCGTAGGCACCGGCTGGTGGTATGTGGATGCCACTGCGGCGGGCGATTTTGCTTGATGACAGGAACCGTGGCTCGATAGATAGATGCACCCCGAAATTATCTCGGCTCTCGTCGTAGTGCACCCCAACTCTTACAAGCGTCGATTCACCGATTCGTACAACAGACAAACTCTGTCCGATATTTCCAGTCTCAGATAAATCAAAGGTCGTACCGGCGATCGCAATCCATTTTTCACTCATGCGATAGCTGAGCGATCCATGGATAATATCACCGTCGATTGGGCCATCCATGGATCGGTATCCAAGGTAGAGTCGACCGCTATCTGGGCGACTAATCTGTCCGCCGACAGTAAACATGCGGAATCCGTCACCAAACAAATCGGTAAAGCCATCCGACATGAGCGTGACTCTATCGCCGACATGCCAGCGATAATCATAGTCGATTAGACCAATTTCCTGACCAAAGTTATCGCGTTCAGCATTTGGAAACAGTGTCAGTTCCGTATCCAATTCCATCCAGTCAACAATTCGTTCCCGACCGGGCAATCCTCGTTTTGTTTGCCAACGCTGCTGTACACCCAACCGGATTGCAGACATATCGGCAGCGATCTCTGTAACAGGTGCTGTGACCCAACCCTGCATGTTTCGACGTAGTGCGTAGTATCGTTCATCCCATTTAGCGTGAACGTTGTCACCCGCTGTACCCCCAAACGTGTCGAAGAAGTGACGCCGCCGGAAGTGCTCCGTTGCATCATCATCCAGAGCATCGTACCTTGGCAGGACGTCCATATCCTGATTGGAATCGGCCCAATAGAAATCGGCGAACCAGTTCACTTTATGTGCCAGGCCGTTAACGTTGAACAAGACACTCTTAATGTCATGATCGACTCGCCACATCGGCAGGTTAGCCCGGACACCGACCTGACCATATGCACGTTCCACAGAATTACTGTTTATATCATTTGCCCAGTAGCCAACTTCACCCAACACGTACGGCACCACTTTTACGGGCCCGGCTGACAACGGCATGCTGAATTCATGACGGCTGGCAGCGCGTACACCGGATCGATCGTGTTCTTCGCCGGCAAGCCAGTCGAATTTTGCTGCTTCACCTGGGTCATCCGGAGGTGTTGCCTGCTTTAGTCGCGCTAAACCAATGTGTGTGTGTTCATGCCAGGTAATTCTGTCACTCCAAAGCGACTCACCGATCAGATTGTGATCGAAGCGAGGTAGCCAGTCAGTCTGGGTAAAGAAATCATTCAGCCGCACATTGCCCCATACGGACCACGATTGATTTTCAATGAAGCGTTTAAGTTCCAGGCTGGTGTTTTGGTCCTTTTCCTGATCCCACTCGTGTTCGTAATACTGTTCAAGAAAGTGGCGGTCGCTGATGATTCCTAATTCACCGGTCAGTTGATAGCCACCACCAAGAAGCTGGCGATGTTGCCAATACACTCGACCCCGGAAGTCCTTTTCAGGAGCGAGTGTGCGGCGTCCCGCACCGAGGTTGTCCAAACCGTTTTCATTGATCGCCCAGGCATCAAATAAGCCACGAGCCGGTCCGGGTATGTTGAACATGTCATCACGTTCATACTCAAGCATCGAGCCAAACCCAAAACCACGCTTGCTCATAATGTCTGTGCTGACAGTCCACTTCACACCTTCCGGAGCATCTTGTAGTCCTAGAAGTTGGTAGGCATTCCAGTCGAGTAGTAACTGGCCACCATAGACACTGTCACTCTTAACACGTATTCGATCCATGTAATATGTTGGCGACTGGAGATTGGTAGCCATCACCGGCCAGTAAAAAACAGGAACACCACCAACAAACAAAAAGTTGTTTCGACTTGTTGCCATCAAGTTGTGTTTGTAGCGGGGTTTTCCAGTTTCCGGGTCAATAATGGGGCGACCGGTAACCGGATCCAGATCGGGGCGAGGTGTATCCTGAACTTCAACTTCCTCAGCCTGAAACCAATAGGTCGGAATGCCCATCCGGCTGGATGTAAGTGCGGCACCGTAGGCTTTATAGGTTTGCTTGTTTACCTGCTGAATGACATCTGCTTTGACTCGTAATACGCCATCGTATTCAGGAATAGGTGTCAGCATTTCTGCGTTAAGCACGACAGCCAGATCGCGAGTGAGGTCGTAGTACATCCGATCGGCATAGATGATCCGGTCACCTTGCCGGAAGATAATATTTCCTTCCAGATATAACTCGATCGGTTGTGGTTTTCCAGTGTTGTCATCGTCCTGTAATTGGTTAATGGATGGACCCCAGACAACCATGTTGTCCGTCTCGATGCTAATGTTTCCAACCGGTCCAAGTTCAGCGACATTGATGCCTTCGATCGTGGCGCGGATACCGGATTTAGCTAGGGCGATACTGCCGTTTCCCGAAGGGTCCTGCTCGATCTTCAGGCTCCAATCCACATTGCTGCGACCTTCGATCAATACGCGATGGTCACCAAGCGCTAACGTTGTATTGCGTGCAGCAGCGTCTGATGGCGGCAAACCACCGATGTCTGCAGGCGGTGGTTGATATGCCACACCGGATACTCCAGTGGGTACAACCGGACGTCCACCTTTTCGTGCCAGTACACCACGGTTATATGTGTCTGAGGGACTACGAGGAGTCGGTAATTGTGTGTCGACTACTAGCTGGAGTGGTTGAACGCTATAGAAACGATTGATCCACCAAGTCCCTTCAAATCGGACTTTGCTATCCATCGATGACTGATACAAAGACTGCTCGAGGATTCGCGTTGGTAATCCTTCGAAATAGGCAATGACCTTTGTGGGTAGGTCGGAGCTTTGTGCGGATTTATCGATCCAAATAACGGCATGTGGTGCAGTCGCCAGCATTTCATGCTGTCGCAACTGGACATTGTTCAAATGCCAAATTTGGTACTCGCCGGTTTGCCACTGATAGCCTTCTTCTGCTCGCACCTGAATCGGTGCTTCACCAGGAGGCATGGGGAAGGTGATATCCTGTGCAACGACGTTTCCGGCAAATCCGCCAACAAAGATGAATAGACACCAGATGCGCACTATTCCCGACACGCGGCATTTCCCGCGGAGATATCGCTGCCGATTGGTGTCCGGCGGTGTCGGATTGTAGGTGTATTTAAGGTGCAATGTGGTTCGGCATCCTTGCCAATTAATCGCATTAATTGCAGGCGCACGGAGGGCGCATACTGTGTCCAGCGGCGGGGATTATAGGAAGACTGGGAAAGCGTGTAAATGTTAGCTTTCAACCCGTTTGCGGTGGCCGGCAGCAGCCAGCAGATAAATAATGGGCAAAACAGGCGCTCGCATTCGCATATCAGTCCAGTAAAACGCATGCACCAGACAAAAAGCCAGTAACAAGCACAGTCCGATACGCCAAATTGGCTCATTCAGGTGATCTCGGATCATGAAAATACTTATAAGAGCAGCCAGACTCCACGTTGCGTACCAAATCCCAGTTGCCATGCGCAGCCATGAGTTACGAAAGCTGTCTTTTTTGCCAATCACATTTGGCGTGAATTGCCAGAATTTACCGAGTCGCAATAGCATGGAGTATGCAAAATCTGCCGGACGACTGGAAATATAGTGCCATGCGACTTGATAGGTAAAAGCATCCAGCTCCACTTCAGTGCGCTCAATGACATTGTTCTCGGCACTCGAATTCCATAAATCTGCGGACCAAAAGTCAATTTGTGGCTCATCACTAAAGGCAAAACGACTTACACCCGTATCAAATTCAGTAGCAGTCCATGGAGAGTCGCTGGCATCACTCTGGATGTAATCGTAATAGAGCGGGTTATTAGCAAGCAGAAGCGTATAGCCGCCATGCGTTGTTGCTAATATCGGCCGTTCGTGCAAATTGTAGTTTCTTACCACCCACGGCGTGATAACAGCCATCATCGACAATGTAATGAGCAAGCAATGTTTAACGCGCGATCCGATTGAATCTTGCTTCCGTGCCAGCAGCCAAAGTAATGAAAACGCTGCGAAAACGAAGAATGTTGGTCTACAAAGTGCGGCGAGTCCCAGCGAGAGTCCGGCACCAATTTGATTTGTCGGCTTCGCTAGATCTTTGCTAAGAAAGAGGATTGAAAGGACTGCGAGAAAGACCGCAAGCGTTTCTGTCATGATCTGAGACGACTGATTCACCAGTATAGGATCGAGCGTAACGCCTATCACGGCGATTAATCCGTATTGTCCTATGCCAGCTAACTGAGCAAGGGTATACACGGTAACAATCATGCCGATGCCCAGCATCCAATGCAGAAAAATGACCTGCGTGTTACTGACTTCGGAGGTCGGCGAGGTGTATGCAAGTAAAAGCGGGTACAACGGTGGACGAAAGGCAACGGCCCGAGGTTGGTCATCGGTATCGGTATTGAGTCCGTAGACTTGATGATTGCGAACGTTGTTAGCGATCTCACGGTAGTTGTCGACGTCTGTACTCATGTTGTCATTTAAGAGAATCAGCACAAACAGACGAATGGCTGCGCATGAAATGATCACCATGATCCCGGTGGTCACCGGGGCAATTGGCTTGGCGTCATTGGATAGATTCATTGCTGCAGTCCAAAGAGAACGATATTTACTCCGAGCCGTCCGGCGTCACGAGTTATGTACCCTTTGCATTCAAGAGAGACCTGGTTTTCAAGTGCACAGCT